>JAABUJ010001841.1_pt1 | contig 28873 bp, 19 predicted proteins | sample 5559131 | NCBI WGS metagenome assembly JAABUJ01 (sample SAMN10711875, study PRJNA513366) | rock metagenome | isolation source: Antarctica rocks | place: Antarctica: Victoria Land, Mt New Zealand nord | collected 2016-01-07
ATAGTGTCAAGGTCAGCAGTAATTCTTCTATGAAACAAGCAAGATGTCATTACCTCCACCCTCTGACTCCGTGAGACGATGTCTCCCGAACGCCGCAAATGGCGGCTTCCCCCTCGATTGTTCTATCCAGGCAAGGTGACGGCGTATTGCCTCGCCAGACGGACTCAGGTTGGGAATGGACGAGTCCGAGGCGGTGGTGTTTGTGCAGAGCCTTTTGGTGTACGGGAGGCTTCCGCAGGGTCGTTAGGAACAACGGAAAATATGCGGGCGTGGCGAAGTGAAAGCGAAAGCGAGCGTTGAAGAGCAAAGGAGCGAGACGATTCAATCTCCAGCTCAAGGTGAAAGAACGATGATTGCCAGCGTGAACGAGAGTGATGTTCTAGAGTGATGTTCTAACGATATATGCTTTAATATCAGATGTGTGTAAGTTATGTATGTACTGTTACTGTACAGGTAAGGTATGTTGAGGACGACGACGATTTCCGCCGACAGGGATGTGTAAGGTAGTGAGTTACGTTAAGTTTCTAGTTGGTACTGTACCTTAGAGTCCACAACGGGGAGTTCATGTCAATGATATCCATTACGGAGTAACAATTTTCACAAGATATTTACAGTACAGTACACTAATAATTCTCTCTGGGATGGATGAAAAGAGGCTGAATTATTATCAATCTAGGACCTGGATCTTGGTGAGGATGTTTGTCGATATATCAACATTCTCCACGAGGCTGGTCCGTGCTTTGTTTACCCCAGCGGCGGCTTTTTGGTCCCTTCTTTTCCATGGTACGAAAACACTTACAGTACCTTACCTGGTATACTTCGTACAGTGAAGAGATCTTTGTTGCCAGTACTTCGTAATAAGATGGAAGATGGCAATGATGATAATAATACTTAGCTGACGGATTGCACTTCGTATGCTCACGTACTACTGAGCTGTCTATCCCTTTTCCTTACATCTTGTACGAGTCAATAAGGTATGGGTGAGACTTGTGGCAGTGGCAATGGCAAGGGTCCGGTTGATCTATTTATACATATTCGCTTAATTAGTCCTATCAGTCTTCCGAACTCCGGATATCCCTTCACTCGGCTTACATAACGTACCCGCAGTTCGTATTATTGATTATTGTTGATCACCACCAATTATTATTCTTTTCGTGAGTCTCCAGTCCACCACCTTATCGTCGCCCTGCCTCTCTCGCTCTCCTCCTTTTCTTAGCCAATATCGGCTCCATCCCATTCGTTCTGAGTTGACCTTCATTTCCTATCTCAAGACTCTCTTTTATTTGTATCATTGCCACTCCGACTTCAAATGTGACACCACCGCGTTGCTGGGAGACTCCTGTGGCGTCCCCACCCATCTCAGTGTTGACCCAAGCACTTTTGACCACCCTCGAAAGCTCCACGACGTTTGATTAGCATCTCATGGTTCAAGCCTTCTTTCCACAAGCAGCACATAAGGTCACCCTACACTTGTTGGACAAACCCGACTGAACAGTCTACGGCTTCGACACCAGCTTTGCGGGCGTCATGGCACCCACCAATTTCATGGCAGGAAGCGCCGCTGCTCACTCCCAACCTTCACTACCCTCGCTGCCAGCACATCTGCAGTCGGACACACATCTCACAGCGCATCTGGCAAGCCGGTGGGTTACTGACACGGATGAAGAACTCCCGCCCGAAAATGCTTACGCTTCGGTAGCTTCCATGTATCTTTGCCGACCGCCAGACTGTCGTCACAAGCTCTGGTCGCTCTCAACACGTACACGTCCTCAGCCAAAGGGCCCAGAGGCGGCAGAGAGGGCAGCGCAATGGGGGCAGCCGAAGAGTTGGCGGCCAGGGCGTGGGCGAGACTGGGTGCACGAGGCGAAAATCAAGCGGTAGTATTTCTGTAAGTTGATCATCTGCCAGGGCATTGCATGCCCGGCATTTGTCCTCCATATCCGTGGATGCCATTCTGAATACTGACCGTGATCTCGATTACAGAGGAGAATCCGGTTCTGGCAAGACCACCATTCGTTCCCACATGCTGTCGTCATTCCTGTCCTTTTCATCTACACCTCTTTCGACCAAACTCTCGCTCGCTGCGTTCGTGTTCGACACTCTAACGACAACCAAGTCCTTGACCACTCCGACGGCGTCAAAGTCGGGCCTCTACTATGAGTTGCAGTACGACACGTCGTCTAATGCCACTCCGACCCTGATTGGAGGCAAGTTGCTAGACCACAGACTGGAACGGAGTAGAGTGGCGGCAGTTCCAACAGGGGAACGGAACTTTCATGTCCTATACTACCTCCTGGCAGGTACCAGCAGCGCTGAGAAGGCCCACTTAGGCTTGGACTCACCTGGAGGCACGACTGGCAACGGAGACGTTGTTTCAGGGGCTGGCCGTGGATCCTCGGGTACAATTGGACAGAAGCGGTGGCGCTACTTGGGGCATCCAACCCAGCTCAAAGTTGGTGTTAATGATTCGGAGGGGTTTCAGCATTTCAAAACGGCGTTGAGGAAGCTGGAATTTCCGCGCGGCGAGATCGCGGAGATATGTCAGATCCTCGCCGGTATCCTACATATCGGCCAACTGGACTTTACCACCAGTCAATCCACCACACCACAAGCTGACGATAGCGGTGGCTACTCCCATGAGGGTGGCGAGGCGGTCACGACGGTGAAGAACAAGGACGTCTTGGGCATCGTCGCAGCCTTCCTGGGACTTAGTACTCAGGATCTGGAAACTAGTCTCGGTTACAAGACCAAAACGATCCATCGGGAACGTGTCACCGTGATGCTGGACCCCAAAGGTGCTCGTGAGAACGCCGATGAACTCGCGCGAACGCTGTACTCTCTGCTGGTGGCATATGTCATGGAACAAATCAACCAGCGAGTCTGTGCTCTAGAAAGCACGGTTGCTAACACGATTTCCATTATTGACTTTCCCGGATTCGCCCAAACATCGTCGACCGGATCTACCCTCGACCAACTACTCAACAACGCCGCTACCGAATCCCTTTACAACTTCTGCTTACAAAGCTTCTTCGAGCGCAAGGCAGACCTCTTGGAGAGCGAGGAAGTCGGCATTGCCGCAACAAGCTATTTCGACAACTCGGATGCTGTCAAGGGTCTCCTCAAACAAGGCAACGGTCTCTTGAGCATACTCGATGACCAGACCCGGCGAGGTAGGACGGATCTACAGTTTCTTGAAAGTCTTCGGAAGCGTTTTGAGCACAAAAATACCGCCATCACCGTAGGCAGCGCGACTGCAGTCATCCCCGGCAGTAATTTTGCTACGCACAACACTGCTGCATCTTTCATCGTCAAACACTTCGCCGGGGAGGTCGAGTATCCCATCGCGGGCCTGGTCGAGGACAATGGAGAGGTCATCCCTGGCGACCTCATGAATCTCATCAACTCCACCAAGAGCGACTTCGTGCGCGAATTATTCGGACAAGAAGCGCTGCATACGGTAATGCATCCCAAAGAGAAGACTGCGATCATGCAAGCTCAAGTAAGCTCAAAACCGTTGCGAATGCCGAGCATGGCCCGGAGAAAGGGCGCAAGACCCAATCGGTTCCCCGACCGTAAGTCAAATGGCGCTCAGTCTGACGGCGAAGATATGGAGGATCACAGTAGCGAGCAAAACCGTAGGCCAACCAGATCTGGCGACGTCAAAACAAGTGGCTTTTATGGCGGTCCTGAACAAGGAGCCGCAGCGCAGTTCTTGGCCTCGCTCGACAATATATCCAAATCGTTGCTGTCGCCAAGCACGAATCCGTATTTTGTGTTCTGCCTAAAGCCTAACGATCGACGTATCGCGAATCAGTTCGACAGCAAATGCGTTCGGACGCAGGTGCAAACCTTTGGTATCGCCGAAATAAGCCAACGCTTGCGTAATGCCGACTTTAGCATCTTCCTGCCTTTCGCCGAATTTCTTGGCCTGGCCGAGGCTGAGTCAATCATTGTCGGCAGTGAAAGGGAGAAGGTGGAAGCCGTCTTGGACGAGAAGAGGTGGCCGGGGAATGAAGCAAGAGTAGGAAGTACCGGTGTCTTTCTCAGCGAGAGGTGTTGGGCGGACATTGCGAGGGTTAGCGAAAAGGGCATACCCGGCAGCCACTATTTCGGTGCGGAGACTGGGGACGAGGGGGGCGATGGCCTGCTAACACCGACTGATGGTAATCGAGGTGGATTCAGTGACTCGAAGGTACAGCTGTTACCATCACATGGTACTGCACAGTCGCCAGGCGCTTTAGCCTACGGTGACGACACGAAACAAGGTGGTTACTTTGGTAGTCGAGAGTTGGATGCTCGCTCGGACGCTGGTGCTTCGGCTTTCAACTCAGGAGACATGTTTCGAAACCTGGAGACGAGGGAACAAATGGCGGAGAAGGGCAATGAGAAAACAATGGAAGAAGTGGACGACGTTGTGGTGTCCGGCAGCCGGAAGAGGTGGCTGGCTGTCGTCTACCTTTTAACGTTCATGATCCCAGATTTGCTTATCAAATGGGTTGGGCGCATGAAGCGGAAAGACATCCGGACTGCATGGCGGGAAAAGCTGGCCATCAACCTACTCATCTGGCTCAGTTGCGCCTTTGTGATTTTCTTCATCGTCATCTTTCCGCAACTGATTTGTCCCAAGCAGCACGTCTACTCCGCATCGGAGCTATCATCGTACGATGGAAAGAATGGTCATGGATCTTACGTGGCAATCCGTGGGCAGGTCTTCGATCTTGCAGCCTTCATACCAACTCACTATCCCAACTTCATCCCTCAAGCACAGTTCAAGAAATATGCCGGTGTCGATGCCACCTCTCTGTTTCCGGTGCAAGTGTCAGCGCTGTGTCAAGGAAAGAGCGGACGGATCGATCCCACAGTACAGCTCGATTACAAGCCGACTAACATCTCGGGATCCGCTACCCTTATCAGCAACATGGACAGCAACGCGCGCTTTCATGATTTTCGCTCTTTCACCAACGATTCCAGACCCGATTGGTTCTTCGAGCAGTTGAAGATGCTCAGAGGGGGCTTCAAGATGGGCGACGTTGGCTACACGCCAAAGTACGTCAGCACGCTTGCCGGCAAGGAGCAGACCATTGCTATCCTCGACGGCAGCGTGTATGACCTCACTGCATATATGAAAGGCGGTAGACGGACCATGGCGGCACCGGGGAGGGATGTACCGGCTAACGTCGATGTCAATTTCATGGACCAGGTTGTTGTGGATCTCTTCCAGCAGCGCTCTGGACAGGATCTCACCAAATACTGGAATGCTCTCAACATTGATCCAGAACTGCGGTCACGCATGCACGTCTGTCTCGAAAACCTTTTCTACGTCGGTCGTACGGACACACGCAACTCGGCGCAGTGTCTGTTTGCTCAGTACATTTTACTCTCCATATCCATCCTTCTGGTCAGTGTCATCGGCTTCAAGTTCTTCGCTGCGTTACAGTTTGGGAGGAAAAATGTACCCGAAAACCTGGACAAATTCATCATCTGCCAAATTCCTGCATACACAGAAGACGAAGACTCATTACGCCGTGCCATCGACTCTGCCGCGAGAATGCGATACGATGACAAGCGCAAATTGTTGGTCATTATTTGCGACGGTATGATCATCGGCCAAGGGAATGACCGACCGACGCCAAGGATTGTGTTGGATATTCTAGGTGTTTCTGAGACGGTTGATCCTGAGCCACTGAGTTTCGAAAGCTTAGGTGAGGGCATGAAGCAACACAATATGGGAAAGGTCTACTCTGGACTCTACGAGGCACAAGGCCACATCGTACCTTTCCTGGTTGTGGTCAAGATTGGAAAGCCCTCGGAAGTGTCCCGGCCGGGCAACCGTGGCAAGCGTGACTCTCAAATGGTATTGATGCGCTTCTTGAACCGCGTCCACTACAACCACCCGATGAGTCCTCTGGAGCTTGAGATGCATCATCAGATTCGCAACATTATCGGAGTAAACCCAACCTTTTACGAGTTCATGCTTCAGATCGATGCCGATACGGTAGTCGCTCCCGACTCAGCAACCCGCATGGTGGCCGCGTTCTTGAACGACACTCGCCTGATCGGGATCTGTGGAGAGACAGCCCTCACCAACGCCAAGTCATCGTTCATCACCATGATCCAAGTGTACGAGTACTACATCTCGCACAATCTGACAAAGGCGTTCGAGAGCTTGTTCGGCTCCGTCACCTGTCTGCCTGGCTGTTTCAGTATGTATCGCATTCGGGCTGCTGAGACGGGGAAACCTCTCTTCGTCAGCCGCGAGGTCGTCGAGGCCTACTCGGAAATCCGGGTGGATACCTTGCACATGAAGAATCTGCTCCACTTGGGTGAGGACCGATATCTCACGACGTTGTTGCTCAAGCATCACTCCAAGTACAAGACCAAGTACATTTTCGATGCACATGCGTGGACCATCGCACCGGACAGCTGGAAGGTTTTCATGTCTCAACGTCGACGATGGATCAACTCGACGGTACACAATCTCATCGAGCTCATCCCTCTGCAGCAACTCTGCGGCTTCTGCTGTTTCAGCATGAGATTCATCGTCTTCCTCGACCTGCTCAGCACGATCGTGCAACCAGTCACGGTGGCCTACATCGTCTACCTGATCGTCCTCATCGGGCTCAGCTCCAACGTCGTGCCGCTGACGGCTTTCATCCTCCTCGGAGCCATCTACGGCCTGCAGGCCATCATCTTCATCCTCCGGCGCAAGTGGGAAATGATCGGCTGGATGATCATCTACATCCTCGCCATGCCCGTCTTCTCCCTCGGCCTCCCGCTCTACGCCTTCTGGCACATGGACGACTTCTCCTGGGGCAACACGCGCGTCGTGACGGGCGAGAAGGGCCGGAAGGTCGTCATCTCCGACGAGGGCAAATTCGACCCGTCATCCATCCCGCACAAGAAGTGGGAAGAATACCAAGCCGAGCTGTGGGACGCGCAAACGCAGCGCGACGACCGCTCCGAAGTCTCGGCCTACTCGTACGGCTCGAAGTCTTACGCCCCCGCCGGCGCAGCAGCGTCGGAGTACGGCTTTCCGGCCTCGCGGGCCATGTCGCAGGTCGACCTCCCGCGCTACGGCTCCCGCATGTCGCTGGCACCGTCGGATGCCATGGGCTGGGGTCAGCAGGACGTGGAGATGGCGGAACTGGCCGGCCTGCCGAGCGACGACGCCATCTTGGCGGAAATGCGCGAGATCTTGAAGACGGCCGATCTGATGACGGTGACGAAGAAGAGCATCAAGGTCGAGGTCGAGAGGCGGTTTGGGGTGAATTTGGATGAGCGTAGGGCTTATATCGGTTCTGGTAAGTCATGTCTTGATCGATCGAGAGGGCACTGAGCCTTTGGGGTTTTGCTAACGTGCGAGCAGCGACGGAAGCTATCCTGTCCGGCCAGCTGTAGGCTTGTAAAGCCTCTTCGGATCGCATGGGAGGTGTTTGGGTCATCGTTCTGCATAGGGTAGGTAATTGTTCGAGGGATTTGGAGCTTGTTTTCTTGCACAAGCGAAGGATGTGGGATCATGGATCTACAGGGAGTCTTTTGATCTTTGGGTATCGTGATGTCGGATTACTAAAGGATTATGTGAGAGGGTAGATGTCATTGTTTTGGCCAACATTCGAATTTTGATTTTGATCTTGGGAGATGAAGATCAAATAGATCCGGACGAGATCAGAATAAGGATGAGATAATAATGCAATGGTTCGCCTAGGAGTCGAGGATCAATACTGATGGAAATCATTATCATCTCTTTATTATGACCGCCTGTATCACAAGCAACACCACCTCAATTCAATTTCATCGCGAAAGACTTCCTTCCTCAATCCATGACGACGCGTCCCCTGTGCCACGGCCCGCGGGTGCGGTTCTTCCGGTCCGAGAATCCGTGATCTTGCATTCTCTCTTTCTCTCTCTCTTGCGCCAGCCAGCCACCTGGTTTGCTGAAGGGTAAGCGAGAGCAAGAGTTATGTACTGTACAGTACAGTACATGTCCCTTCCTCACTAACTACTGTCTGGATCTTGGGGTTTTTCTTTGGATCTGGAGTTGTTCCAGCCCTCGTCCTTACGGTATAGGGGGGGCTAGGGCAGGGGGAATCGAATTGTGCCTGACGCTAGGATGGATGAGGTTAGCTCAGCTAGATAGCGTCCTGGGTAACAACCTCCTTAGATAGCTTAGTTAGATGGCATTTCTATGCCAAGGCGGCGTAGATTGATAAGATTACCTAGGTACCTACCAGACCAGGTAGGTACGGTAGTAACGTTAGGTGCTTTGGCACTATACCATAAGGGGCCAAGTTTCGGCTTAGCCGCGAGAATCTGCGGGTGGAAATTAAGCTTCATGTAAGGAACTTGACGGCGAAGGATGCTTTTATTTGGTTGAACCAATGAGAAGAGGAGAGAAGAGGAGAGATGGACATGGCTCAGATATTAAACCATTAATGATGGTAATAGTATGATCAAAGTAATAATTAAATAATTAATAATTAAATAATTAATAATTAAATAATTAATAATTAAATGAATTAAATAATTCAACCAATGACTAAAGTGAGGCAAAAGAGTGCAATATCGGTTAAGTTATACTCAGGAAGAATTGAATTTTCTTCGCCTTCATGTCGTGAAGTCCTCCGTATACGTTGTTCTCTACTCTGCTCTGCATCCGTGAACTCTCCTGAATCTAAATCCGAGTCTGAATTGCGGCGCAGAGCAGAGGAGAGGAGAGGAGCAATCTGTCCAGTTTTGAGCTGAGCTGTGCTGTGCTGTGCTGCGCTGTGCTGTCTCCCTGCCACCGACAGAGCTGAACGAACTCACAGCCTGCGGGAACCTTACGAACCAACGCTCCTTTCAAACCTTACTATTATATTAAGTTAATTCACATCTCTTCCTGACCTTACAGTAGCACCACATCAACGAATTATTGCCAACCTGCAGTCCTTACCGGCCAATCTTCTGACTTGCAGCACTCATTCATTCCATCATTCATTCATTCCACCTCCTTTCTGTCCCTACTGATATCGGAACATGGGTCTCGCGGCATGGGGTGTGCGGTGTGTGCCAGGCCTGAGCATCTGCTGCCTCGTGTCAATCGTTCTGTGTACGCTGGGAGATCCACGACGATGGCTTGGCTGGTCAGGCGAGAAGTATGGTGGCGGTCGAAAGGGCAGCGGTTTCCACGGCGGACCCGCTGAACGCCATGACCCCTCGGATATCCTTACGCCAGCGCAGCTGTTCATCGTCTTCTACACCGTCCTGGTCCACCTGCTGGCCCTGGGCTTCCCCTTGAGGCTCTGCTGGGCAATCTGGCAACTCAACCGGGAGACCAAGTCGGTCATTGCCCAATATGGCAGCAGCTATCGACAATCCGGCATCCGCTCCCTCACACGCACCATCGGCTCCCCCGGCGCGTCGCTGTCTCACATCGAGACTACCCGGGGAGACTCGTCTTCACGGAGTTCTTCAAGCAGTGGGGAGACTCGAATCCGCAGTGATAGCTTGGGGATGGTGGTGCACGCGATCTTGCTGCCAAACTACAAAGAGGACATTGATACGTTGAGAGAGACGCTGGAGGTCTTGGCCAGTCATGCGCAGGCCAGAACCAGTTACGACGTACGTATGATGTTCGATAACCACTGCCGAGCTGGGTCAGTGGAGAATGGCATACTTCGATGCTTGCCGCTGACATGTTGCGCGATTGATAGATATATCTAGCGATGGAGGACAAAGATCCGGAAGGCCAGAAGACGGCCTTTTCCCTCATAACCTCGTTTCCCAAAGCCTTTCGGAGCATTCAATTCACTGTACATCCCGCGGGCCTCGATGGCGAATCTCAAGGAAAGAGTAGTAATGTCAGCTGGGCGGCCAGACAGGCGAGCCGGAACTACCTCGACGAGAAGGCGAGGCGGAATTGCATCATCACGGTCATGGATGGTGAGTATTGTCAGCTTCGGGGCCAAAATTACTCTCCATGACTAATATATTCGTTTTTTCTGCAGCGGACACCCACTTGTCTTCCAGTTACTTTTCACTCGTCACAAAAATGCATTTCCGGCATTATCGAACCGCCGAGACGACGTTATACGTCGCTCCTATAATATTCGATCGAAACGCTCACATTGTCCCTGTGCTCGTCCGCATCGCCGATATCCTCTGGTGTGGGGCAGGTCTGTCGGGGTTGTACAAGAACTCGGCAATATGTATCCCCACCTCCGTTTACTCGATCTCTCTCCTGCTCGCCGACCGAGTCGGTGGCTGGGACACCGGTCCGGAAGCGATCGGGGAGGATCTCCACATGTATCTCAAGTGCTATTTTGCCACGGCCGGCAAGCTCACCGTTCAAGTCGTGCACAGCCCGGCCAGCCAGTGTAACGTCAGCAGCGACGTCAAAGGTTACCGTGGCTGGCTCGAGAACATTCAGGCACGTTACCGGCAAGCCTTGAGACATATGTGGGGCTCGTTAGACACGGGTTACGCGATTGAGAAGGCGTGGGATTTGTACTGGAGGAAGGATGATACCGTGGTGGACTGGCCTCCTCCGTCTGAAAGGTAAGATTTTGACGCCTACGCCTGACATGCCACAACCCTGTCTGACCCTCATCGTTAGTACCAACTCCTCCAACCCTCACGATGACGGCGCCGACTCGACCTACTCCAGCACCGCCCCTTCCGTCACCTCCACCAATCAATCCCACGCCCACAACCAAGCCCCAACCTACGACACCCTCAACCTGCTCATCCTCTTCCACCGACTCTTCGAAGCCCACTTCCTCCCCACCCACCTCACCATCCTCCTCGTCTCCACCACCATCTACTCCGCCCTGACGCCCGCCTCCCAAATCCACCCCACCCTCCTCTGGGCCTTTGACTTTTCCGGCACCCTCCGCTTCCTCGGCTTCGTCTGCATGATGGTCTTCTTCCGCCTGTACGAAACGTACCACCACACGTGCGTCACCGCCCGCGAGGCCGAGATGCGTCGCGCCGGCCTGTACGACCAGATGCAAGGCGGCTTCACCCATCGGCATTGGCGCTCGAACTTTGTCGACTACTTCGTCTTTCCCGTGGCGGGGACTATCTTCGGCAGTATCCCGGCTGTTGTTGCTGAGATCAGCCATTTTTATACGGATCGGTTGACGTATCGCGTTAGTAAGAAGCCGCAGCTGATGCCGAGGGTTGTTGGGAGGGGGAGGGTGAGGGATCCGAAGAGGGTGGAGGATGGGGATGGGGATGGGGATGATGAGGATGGGTGGGATGATAGTGGGGTTGAGGTTTGATTTCGACTTTTTCCAGATTCGATGGATATTCCGTCCCGTCGGTTGCTGGTTTCTGCTCGTGTCATTGCTGCTCTGCACCGTATCTCATCGTCTGACTGTGCTGCCACTGCCAAACGCAGCGAAGCAGACTCGGACTGTACGTGACAGTACCGAACAGCGAAAGCGGGAAGAGGGCGAGAAGAGAAGAGAAGGAGGGGAATGGAAGGGACGGAGAGCAAGGAGAGCAAGCTGAGCATCTCTCTAATGTCGAATGGGAATGGTGGGTGTCTACTGTAGAGGTGTTTTGCATAGTGTATCATAGGTAGTCCCATATAGACAGACAGACGGAGCGTAGGTAGGGAGGGGGTTTCCTACACTTAATCTCTAATGCTTAATACCAACTTTCGAAATCACTGACTCGTTCGTTTGCTGGCTCGTGTGACTTCTTCCGTATTTACATAATACTATAGGTAGTGAGCTGGACTTGGACTTGGACTTGGACTTGGACTTGGACTTGAGTTTGGTCATGGATAGGGACAAGTATCGGGTCCAGCGTGAAACCCAAAAGGAACGATTCGAACGCTCGACCCTGACACGCGATGACGTGACTGAACTGAAATAACTGCCAAGTCCCTCACCTGACTGAGTTGATGCTGTAGCACTCTTTCTCTTCGCACAGACATTACATCGTTTGTCAACCGACAGAACACAAGCAGCGGATCCACTTCTTCCACATATTCTTAGCATTCAATATCAGAACACACAAGCACTGAAGCAGATAGCAATGTCCTCTACTGCTCTATGTCTTGTGTCCTAATACTTCTTGTCACCTTCTTTTTGAACATTCTTTTCTCACCAGTTCCTTCCTCCCTTCAACCTTTACAAGTGTCACAGTTGCGCTGTGCTCCCTTCTGCTGCATTTTCAGCCGTGTAGGTGTTCTGGGGCGTACGGCAGCCTGTCTTCTCTGCGGCAAGCCATGGGAGACGCAGACTGGGCGTGGCAGTGGATGAGGACTCCAATCCAGTGAAGCCAGGTTCTGGACCTGTCCCTCTCGTGGCATGCTCGGTAGATCGATTGCATGATTGACTCATACTTCTGAGCCAAGTTCCCCTTTGCTGCGCCGCTGATGCACGGCTCAAGGTAGAACTGAGCTGTTGGACGGGCTGGTGAGCCTGGACTGATTGATTGGGGCCACACTGGTTGAGGCTCGGCTCATGTGGTTGGTTTGGGTGCGATGTGGCAGTGACCATACTGTACCTCAGGTACGGTGCAAGGCTGTTTAGGCCAGAAAATGAATCTACCTCTAGAAACCCGGAAGCAAGACTTGTGTGAGACATACATAAGCTCGGCATATCAACCTCTGACTGACATCTCAACGAATATAACAACAAGAACTTGTACCAAGCCTTCCCACTATGCGTTTCGTCAACACAACGTCTTTGAAGTTCCATGAGGTGTCTGACTTGGAGCTTTACAAATTGAAGCATGGCTACTCCATCCTTTCGCACAGATGGACTTGGGGAGATGATGAGATCATGTATGTGGACATCCTGTCCAAGGACTCGGATCTCAAAGCCAAGGGTGGCTACGCAAAGTTTACCGGTGCCTGCGCGCTGGCCAAAAAGTTAGGCTACAGCTTCCTCTGGATAGACACTTGTTGCATTAACAAGACAGACTCTGTTGAGATGGGGGAGGCGATCAATTCAATGTACAGGTGGTACTCCATGGCCAAGGTCTGTATTGCCTATCTCCAAGATGTCACTTCCTCGGCCCAAATCAAGGAAAGCGAATGGTTCAACAGAGGCTGGACACTACAGGAGTTGATCGCTCCAAAGACGGTCCACTTCTATGACCGCAGCTGGAACCATCTGGGCGACAAAACCAGCCTCAGCAATGTTCTCGTTGACAGGACCGGGATCCCAACCGATGTGTTAAAGAACACCAAGCTTCCGCAAGCTTATTCGATCGCACAGCGCATGTCGTGGGCTGCCAAGCGCACGACGACGCGACTTGAGGACCGAGCATATAGCTTAATGGGTCTCTTTGATGTCAACATGCCGATGATCTACGGTGAGCGAGAACGAGCTTTCATTCGCCTGCAAGAACAAATCATCTCCAAGTCGGCGGACGAGTCGATCTTCGTGTGGGATCTAGATCTTCTCGAAGACTTAACAAGAGAGGCGAAGCATGTCTCTTGTGGGTTGCTTGCCACATCGCCAGCCTGCTTCGCGAGGTGTGGCGATGTCATCAGGAGTGGCCGTTCACGAGGCTTTCGCATCAACCAGTTTGGCCTTTCCATCTCGTCTCCAGCGACGCTGTATGCGTTGGGCACGTATCAGGCTGCTCTCAACGTCACCAAAGCTAAAACTGCCGGCCAGTGTGCTATCCTCCTAGCCATGCTACCTGACGGGTACTACTCTGCTCGAACAAGCAGTCCATCAGGAGAAAGCATTTTGATGACCGAGACGCTCGCAGACGAATCTCAAGATTTCCTTGTCTCTTTGGAACCAATGGAAGCGCCGCCGCATCTCTATCCTGGCTTCTGGTTGCGGAAGCTCGGCTTTCATGACTCACATATCAGATCTTATGATGTATTGGAAAGGCGATACACAACAGATGGTGACCGTCTTATGTTACCGGACGGTGAGGTCGGCACAGCTGGGATCATCAGACTCAGCTTATGGGACGGTGATCGACCTGCTGGCTTCGGACGGGTCAAACTGGGATTTGATCCTCACTGTAATCCAATCTGCTTCATGACTTTCCCCAACCTGGATGATGATCGTTTTAAGACAAAAACGATGCCAGCAGAGGCTGAGAAGCTGCTGGCTATCGATAATAGGTCACCAGAGAGGCTAAAGCATCCAATCCTCAACAACGACTGGACTCACCGTGCACCGGATCTATCACTCTCTCTTCTTCCTTCTTACTCCTACGACTCGCGCCACAACTTGGACACATATGAGGACAACAATGATTTCGAGTTCACCTTCAAAGCTCCTTTGTTTGAGATAACAGTCTCAGCCACAAGGATCCCAGACATCAAGCCCACAAGCAGCAGAAGAGGTGAAGTATGGGCGGTTGACCTCGTCGCAGGTACAGCGCCAGTATAGCATGGCGCATGGCTGTTCTGTTGCCGTTAGACACATGGCTCATGGGCTGTAGTCGTGGTCAAGGCGTGGACACTCCTTGCACATTTATCTTCAGAAATCCCCATAGCATTAAGGATCCACTTGCCGCCGGGGGCAACAACAATGTGACCCTTTCCGAAAAAGGAATTTTTCTGGTTTCCAATTCTTTTCCAAACCGGGCAAAGAAAGAGTGGCCTTCACTTTCGGATTGGTGGATACAGACAAACAAAAAAGGGACACGGGGTGGGGCGCTTTTTCCTCAAGGCGAAATGAGCTCCGGGGCCAGTCGAAGATGGGGGCTGTTGCTCTTTAACTGGGCTCTGAAGGAATACTTAGCCCTATGCTTCTGCTATTTCTTTTGATTTCCTCCCCTCCCTCTTCTATCTTTTCTCTCGTTCGTCCCCACCGCCCCCATCCACCGCTCAGACGTCGCTGCGGGGGAGAGAGATGTGGAGGGAGAGTTGGAGAGGTCAGCTTTCATCACGTCAACTCGGCTGGACTCGATGGGACATTCACTATTGGAATAGGCCATGCGGTGGCAGGTGACAGACCATCAGTGAAGATGGAAAGATGTTGGGACGCGTGTGTGAGTGCTGTGTTGGAGTGTGTTTTCGACTGTCTTTCCGAGTGTGTTTGAGTGCTGTGTTTGCGCGCGCGCGTGTGTATATAGGGGGCGGAAGGGGTGACGGAGGGGGGATGGGACTTCAAGTCGAATTGGAATGGGTTGAACTGTTGGTGTGTCTGTGTTGTATACACAGTGGTTGGTATGTATGTACCTGTTGCTTGCTCCAGAGGGCTGGCACTTGCGCACTGCGCCTTTAAGGGCGAGCCTAGTCCATCTCCAGACTCGAGGTTATGCTGCGTCTGTAGCGTACTGGGAGCGTGGGATGGAGGGAGGGACATGACATGGTCAGAGGAGAGGGCGGGGCGCGCCGGGCTTGTAGAGCTAGTCAGTTAGCCAGCGGGCCAGGACAAATCAATTGTGATCGAACGTGCGTGTGATGAGTCTGTTCACGAAGCCAACGCAACACTGGCTCCACTCATCCATGTTCTCATCGAACATCTATCTCATGCATGCGTGGCCATCGCTGGTCATCATCGCAGCCACACCACAACTCTCAACCTCACTCCCCAACCCCACCCTACCCACTCGCTCCCCCCACCCCACCCCCAAACTTCCCCTGCGGCCCATCGAGATGCGCATCCAGCACCGCACCTCTCCCACTCAACACGCTCTGCACCGCGAGGGGCAACAAGCGGTGCAACTCCTCGACCGAGCTCGCGTGTTCCGCCCACAGGTTGCCGCCCGCCGCCGCCTTGGCGATGCCGGCGTAGTCCGGCGTCGGCGCGAAGGAGATGTTCATCTCTTCGTTCGTCACCTTGGACGCGGCGCCGTGCGGGTGCACGAGGAGGAGGGAGCGGCGCGGGGCGTTCCAGCCTGTTTTGGGTGCGGAGTGGTGAGTTTGTGATGGCTACGGGGTAGAGCATGGAATCATGGAGAGAGAGAGAGAGGGGAGGAGAGGAGAGAGGTAAGTGTGAGGGGAGGGGAGGGTGAACTGACCTTGATTGTTAAGAACAATAGTCAACGTCGGAACCTTATACCGCTGCGCGATCCAATACACGCTCCCAGGGACGCTGAACAGAAACGTGCCGTCGCCGACAATCTGACACACGAACTTCCCTTCGCCCGCCGCGTCCGTGGCCATCTTGACGCCGAGCGCCCCGCCCCCCGACCAGCCGAGCCCGCCGCCGCCGCAGTTGATCCACGACCCCGGCAGCGAGGCCTGGATCTGGTCCGCCACGAAGGCCGTGTTGGTGACGGCCTCGATGCAGAAGATGGTGTCCTTCGGCACCGCTTTGCGCACGCACGCCGTGAGGTACGAGACGTTGTAATTGCCGTCGCGGCCGGGTTGGGCGAGGTCGGCGATCGTCTGGAGGCGTCGCTGGTGCTGGGTCCCGAGTTTCTCCCACCGGTCGCGGTATCCGCTCGCTTTTTCGGAGAGGGAAGCGGAGTCGTGGATGTAGGTGTGCAGTTGCTTGAAGGACGTGTAGCTGTCGGCGCGGAAGCGGGCCATGGCGGCAATGTAGAAGACCGGCATTTGCTGCTTGAGCGGGTCGACGTCGATGTGGAAGATCTTGGCGTCTTTCTTTGGGTGGCATTGAGTGTTGATCCAAGGCACGTCGCAGTCGACGACCAGGATGACGTCGGCGGTTTCGATGCTGCTGTCGACTCCGTATCGCACCCCGACCGAGGCTCGATGATCCGCTGGGAAACACATGTCCGATCCACCCGTATCCAACACGCGCAAGCCTTTGACCGTTTCCGTCAGCTTGACGAGTTCGGGCACCGAAGCATGATTGCGTCCACTGTATCCGGTGATGACGAGTGGTTCCTTGGCCTCCACGAGCGCCTCGGCAATCTGTTTGACAGCACTCTCGGGCAAAGCCGTGGGTTCGATCGGACGCCAATGTGCCTGCTCCAGGTGATACGGCTCCAAGTCTTCCTCCATCGCCTCTCTCGCACCGACCAGATACACCGGGCCCTGTGGATCGCTCATCGCGAAAGACAGCGCCCGATTGACCATCTGCTTGACATTCTTACCCGTCTTGATCTCCCCTGTGTAGCGGCAGTACTGCGCCACGATCTGCTTCTGATCCGGCACGTCCTGGATCCAATGGATGTATTCGGTCCTGGACCCGCGCATCTCGCCCTCGATGGTAAAGGGAGACAGACCGGCGAAGATGAGGACGGGAGCGCGACCGCAGGACGCGTTGTGGACGGCAGCGCCGAGACCTTGGGTGCCCACATCCACGTGCACGATCACGCACTGCGGCTTGTTGGTCAGACGAGCGTATCCATCCGCCATGGAAAGTGCCACCATCTGGTAGAGAGTAAGGTTTTCAGCACGTGATCTAGGGCACGTCAGGCGTCGTGACAGGGCATACCTCATTTGGACACGTGATGATCTTGGGGAATTCTCCTTTCTTTTCATTCTGGCCTTTGACCATTGCTTCGATGATGGAAGGGTGGTCGGAGCCAAGGTTCACGAAGCAGTGGGTAATGCCAGCCTGGTAGGAATCATATGAGTGCTTGCCAAGACGTCCGGAGGTGAGGTGAACTTTACTAACCTCCCATATCGCCTCGAAGAACGCAAATGATGCGGTGTACCTGTTTCCGCAGTCAGTTTTCTAGTACAAGGAAATACATCTCAGACCTAGGTATCTTGAGGATCAAGACGGAGGAGCAGTAACATACATCTTTGCGGTAGCTTGAGCAGACGAAGACAGTGGAGGTTGTGGTAAGGTAGTGAGTGGTAGTAAACACGTCGGCCAAGTAGAAGAGTAGAGTATCGCTAGGAGTGGGTATCGCTAGCACCGCGTTCAACAACAAATGAAAAGGCTGGCCCCTTCACGCGGACGAGCACTTTGTATTCAGTGATAGCTTGAGGTAGGTATGTTCGAACCCGATTTACTTTACCCACCCCATCATATGACAAACATCAATCGCATTCGCATTCGCATTCGCATTCGCATTGGCATTGGCATTGGTTTCGTATTCGCATTCCTACCTACCTCGGGTGATTGATCAAATGCATGGCTGTGCCGGCGGTAAGCGACAGCTTTCGGCACGGCACATTGCACGCCGAGGGTCCGTAGACGGGCAAACACTCCTATGATGGTGTGCAGAGCAGCAACACAAAGAAGATCTGAAACCTGGATTGATTGTCTGTAAGGAGGACTGCTTTAGTACACTAGTATAGGTGAAGTATAGAGGAAGATGAATGCCGTGCCTGCAGAAGATGCATTCATATGAAACGCCTCGATGGTGAGCTCTCATGCATCGCTGAACATACAAGTATAAGGTAGTGCCTATGCCTACTCCGCCATCCATCGGTCGTCGTCTTCCGCGACGTCGTAATCTACATCCGCGGTCCTCGCTCCGTCAGCCACCGCGGTGCCCTCATGGTCCGCCATGTGGGTGTCGCCATCTTGTGGCTTCGCCGTCGCCGGGACAGGCGGTAAAGGCGTGTTGATCCATGCGAACTCCACTTTCCCCACGGAAGGGATCTCGGTACTGCCGTACATGAGCTTCTCGGCCGTGAATCGGTCCTTGAAGGTGATGACTTGGGAGTCTTTCCGGTCCGGGTTCGCTTCGATGTTCTCGAACTCGCCGATGCCCTGCAGTGATCATTAGATTCTCTGTGGCCTGAACGTTTTAAAGGTTCAGACATCATACCAGCAGATACTGCCTGAGACCCTCATCCTTGGCACTGTCAAAAGTCGCCCCCGACACGGCCACCTTCTTCGTCCGATTGTCAAGTTTGTACACGCCTCCGCCTCTACCGCCGAAAGGCGCACCCCTGCCGCGGTAAGCACCGCGCGACGGATCAAATCCACGGCCACGAGGGGGAAAGGACCCCCAGCCGCGGTGGATACCTCTGCCCCTGCCTCGTCCACGGTACGAAGTCGAGTCGTCCGTGAGCGTGGTGTCGAGTCCCAGACTTCTGGCCTCGGCCTCGAGTGCTGCCAATTGCGCTCGTAACGCTTCCGTCTGCGCACTGACTTTCGTGTCTCCTGTGCCACTGGTCCCAATCTCTGCAGTCGCGGAATCAGTGTGGGGATTGGCTTTACCGGCGCCCTTGGCGGCAAGCTTCTCCAACAGCTTCTTCTTCTCTTCTTGCTGCATCTTTGCCAATTCTTCCTTCTGTTTTTCTAGCGCTTGCCGCTGCAGCTCCGTCTCCTTCAATTTCTTTTGCTTCTCCTCGAGCCTCTTCTGTGCTGCCGCCGAGTCTCGCTCAAACTGTTCCCTATCAAATGGTTTCTCTTCGCTTTTCGAAGTTGGTGACATTGATCCGGCGGCTTTGGTGCCATGATTGCCCGGAGGTGTAGGTAGAGCATCAGGCTTGTACCAGTAGACCTTTACGAATCGATTCTCAAATATGACTTTGGGACTCTCGTACGCTCGTCTAGCCGCTCCGTAGTCGTCGTACTTGACAACTGCCAGGCGCTTGTAGGGTTGCATTGTAACTTCAAGGATATTGCCGAATTGGGAGAAGAATTCACGGACGGACGTTTCGTCAAACTTCTCTTCAGGGATCTGTTCCACAACGATGGTACTGATGGAACGGTCATGATTCGGACCGGCATAGGAGAAGTCCGCCCGACCTCTTCGATTCGACCCTGACGGGCCCCCGTCACCTCTACCACGTCCTCGACCCCTTCCTCGATCAATTCCCCGGTTGTTGTTCATAGACCCGTTACCGTTTGTGCCCTCCACGGTCTTACGTATGTCGACCATGACCGAGTTCTTCGGATCATATTCCTCTTGCTGCCCGGGCACCACGATGTGGTCCATACCATGCTCATACGGGCAGGAGCTACCTCGAGCGCAGAACCCTTTCGTATCGTAATCCCTGCACCTAACACCAGGTTTCCGCACCCTCAGCGCCTCCGCACCGGGCGAGAGCTGGTCACCCAACTGTTGCAGACCTGTAGACGTCGCTCCTTGCGGGAACGTTGGCATCCCTGGTAACGGTGGGAAGCCCATCGCTTGCATTGCCATGATTGCTCCCATCGGGTCATTATGGTCAAACGGAAACCCTGTTGGTGGAGCGGCCATGCCCGGAAAAGGTAAGGGCGGTGATTGTGCGAGTCCGGGAATGCCATGCGTTGACGAATGATGTTCTATGGGGCCCCCGGTTCGTCCACCTCTACCGCCAAAGTAATCCCCTCTTGTGCCGTCCCCTCTCCCACCTCTTCCACCTCTGCGCATCTGCTTTATTGAGCGGTCGTTACGACCATACTGCAGATCGTTGCCATCCCCATCTCCTAGTCGATCATTATAGGATCGTTTGCGAGGCATGTTCAGATCCCCGTTCAGACCTCGCCTGGCATCAAGCGGGCTGTAAAGTTCTCCCGTACGTTGAGGATCCGTATCGAAAGCAGTTACCCTAGGGTTGGTTGACCGAGGCGGCACATAGCCAGGCATATATGATCTCTCATTGATGGCAGCGAAGACCTCGTTCACAAAACCGGCCGTGTCTGAAGTAATTGCGCGTGAGCTGGAAGCTGTCGCAAAGTCATAAAACGGGCCAAGACTTACTGTCTCTGAGGAAATCCTCCAAATTTTCCATAGCATTCTTCTTCAAGTCCTCGTCCGGGGTATCTGCACGGATGAGGGCGAGGACGTAGTCTGCCAGGACGTCGGAATCCGCATCTGAGCTGTGGTTCATCGAGAAATGCCCCGTCAACATCCTTCTTTGCAGAGTATGTCTTCTTTGACGCAAGTTAAGAACTTACATATCTTCCAATCTCTTCACCACCCATTTCTTAAGCTCTCCACTCTCATCATCGGTCAGAAACATATTGGTAGCCTGCGCTGATCCAGGCACATGCAGTTAGAAGAGTGCTACAGTGGCAATAAGTGAAGCGGTAATCAAGTCTGTGAGAGGAGCCTAGGGTTTCAAAGGGCGCGTTTTAATCAAGCACTCAGAGGCGCGTGTCGGACGGAGGATTAGATAAATTTTCAGTCGCAAATGTCCAAATCGCGTTGGTTGGAGTCAACCGAAGGAACTATGTACATATGTACCAGAAACTACAAAGGCTTGTCTTGACATCGACATAATCCCTACTTCAAGATCTCCCTCTGTCTCATTACGGTATGTATGTTTTTGAGATGTTATGGAGATGTGTCTTTTCAGCTTTCATCAGAGTTGTCAAACTAGATGTGCTGTGGAGGCATCGGTTTCTGAGTCTCAGTTACTGCTGTCACTGTACCACGAGAGTTGCAAAGTAGACTTTGACTGCCAGTTTCTCATTTCTATTCTTTGTAGTTACACGGTTCGCATGGCACAGAAGAAAAGGAGCATGGAACATGACATGTCATCATCGGAAAAAAAGTCTTTCACTCGGTTCACCTCGCCCTCCCCTCCCCTGCCCTGCCTCTGCCTTCTTGTTTTCGGGTACCTCAAGCAGTGTAGTCGTCTCATGCTTTCTCGTCACTCATGGAATAGCCCCATACTACACAATACGAAAGTGGTGGTTCCTTATGAACTCCATGAAAGAGTCTATCATGCGTTGCAAAAGGCTTCTACAACTTGTCGTAGTACTGCAAATCCAGATCAGCAAAGAGGTACTGTTATAGAATGACTTGAAGTAGCTTACGTTCTCGATGCCGGGAACAATCTCCTTGATACCCTTCCTCTTCCGCATGGTCTGTACGACCTGACCAGGCTTCGTCGTAGGGTCCAGTGGTGAACCACCGGGCAAGATCTGCCAATGATCAAACACCGACTGCGGGAAGGCTTGTCCACCGGTATGTGATCGAAGGTCGGCAGTGAAACCGAAGGACTCGTTGACGGGCAAGTATGCCTTGACGTTGAAGAGTGGTGTACCAGGGCGCTGCTCTTCGGCGAAAACGTGACCTCTTCTTCGGGTAAGCACACCGTAGATACCACCCATTGCCTGCTCCGGCACCTGAATTTCGACAAGGTATACAGGCTCAAGAATACCTGGGTCAGCGAGGAGGGCCGCGGCGTAGAGCACACGACGAGCGGTGGGAATGATCTGCCCGCCACCACGATGGATGGCATCTGCGTGCAGGGTCACGTCCTGGATGTTGAACCGGACAGCTCTCATTGGCTCCTCGGCGATCGGCCCTTCTCGGGTTGCCCATTGGAAACCAGATACAACCGAATCCTTGATTTCGTTCAAGTACTGCACAGCCTTGGTCTGATCAACCAACAAGTTGGCACCTGTGGTATCCGGTCCAAAACACCAGATCTTTCGGGCATCGGTGACATCCCAACCGTGCTCGTCTGCCAGAACACGTGCACGAGCCTTGAAGTCATCACGGGGACTAATCTTACCAGCTTCGATGGCTTTTGATACGTCCTCGTCCAAAGGCGTGGCAGTGACATATAGACGGTTATGCTTGTTCGGCGACTTCGATAGCGCAGTCATACTCGAGTTTCCGCCAACAGTTTCACGGTAAGATACGACCGGGTCCGAAACGCGAAGCGGGACACCGGCGTGGTCTTCTTCGAGATCCTTCAAGCATATCTCCAAGTGCAATTCACCGGCACCAGCAACGATGTGCTCACCAGATTCAGCGATATAAGTCAACACACAAGGGTCTGACTTCGAGAGACGCTTGAGACCTTCCACCAGCTTTGGCAGATCATTGGCATTCTTGACTTCGACGGAGCGTTGCACGACAGGAGACACGGAAAACTTCATGACCTTGAGGTTGTGCGCGGTATCGCTGGTGGTCAGGGTACCAGACTTGAGCAAAAACTGATCGACACCGACCAAGCCGAGAATGTTACCTGCAGGAACATCCTCAATAGGCTCGATGGCACGACCCATCATCAAGATAGTACGTTGGATGGCCTTGATGAAAAGGTCATCCTTCTTCCCTGGGGTGTAGTTGGGGCCCTGGATGCGGACCTTGAGACCAGAGCGAACGGTACCAGCGAAGACACGGCCGAAAGCGTAGAAGCGACCCTTGTCGGAGGTGGGAACCATCTTAGAGACGTACAACATAAGAGGAGCCTTAGGGTCACAGTCCCGGATACCGATGCAAGCTTCGTCGTCGGGAGGACCCTCGTACAGGGTCTCGGCACGGTACTTCTGAGCTGTCACGGGCGAAGGCAGATGAATAACCATCATTTCGAGAAGAGCGTCAGCGGCGGGCAAGAACTTCCTCATCACCACCTTCAACAGAGCCTTGCCCTCAAGCTCCTTCTCTTCACCTGTAAGCTTGATGTCAAGTTTTGAAAGCAATGTGGGGATCTCGTCTTTCTTGAAGTTCATGATCGCACCGAAGATCTTGAAGATCGGGTCAAGGATGAACTGATTGAAGGCACGCTCCAGAGGCTGGCCTTCGTGATCGCCGACCTTGGTCCACTTCTTTGTCTTTGGATTGAAGTAATTGTCGCCCTATTTCGGTGCTTCAGTGGCTGCTTCACTTTGAGACTAAAGGAATGCTCACCCATAGCCGCTCCATCATCTTGATCTTATCGACACCGAATTTCTTGGCATACTTGACAGCGAACTGTCGAACGGTAAAACCCCAGCCATGAAGACCGGAACCGAAAGCAACGGTGCCCTTGTCTGGGTATACCTGGACGTCTCCTAGCGCTTTATCAAAGTAGGTTGCGATGACGACATTGACCGATTCGATGGTTCTGGAGAAAGACTGATACAGATCCTCCTTCGATACTTGAAGCTCCAGGAGCGCACGGTCGACTTTGTTGACAATGACTACAGGCTTGATACGCTCACCAAGAGCCTGTCGCAAAACGGTCTCGGTCTGAACGCAGACACCTTCGACGCAGTCCACCACGACGAGCGCACCATCTGTAACTCGGAGAGCGGCTGTAACCTCAGATGAGAAGTCAACGTGACCAGGAGAATCGATCAGATTGATCAAAAACTCGTTTCCATCAACCTTCTGCGGGATATCCTTCAGGTCGTCCTCGTCTACTAGATGAGCATATAAGGAGATGGCTGTGGACTTGATGGTGATACACCGATCTTGTTCGTCCTGGCGAGTATCTGTAAATCGAGCTTCACCCGCCTTTGCGGCGGAGATGATACCAGCGCGCTGGACGAGAGAGTCGGTAAGGGTGGACTTGCCGTGGTCGACTATGCAAGAATAACAGTTAGAACCTTGAAGCTAGTACTTGGCGCGGCCGTCACGTACCATGCGCAATAACCGACATGTTTCGGATATTGGCAGGCCTGTCCATCAGCTTCCGGATCTTAAAGGTGTTAGCCACATCGCCCATAGCGCAAGACTCAGCAACCAGAATGTATAGCTAAAGAAGTGTACCTCTTCGATGGTGAAGCTATAAGGCACCGAATGTTAGCCCACTGCTCTCTCATTTCAAACTGTGCTCACCGCCACAACACATGTTGTGATGCGAGGTTGGTGTGCGTATAGTACAACGATTGCTCCAAGTTTCCGACACAGCAGTTGTTGTAACGTAGCACTAGATATCACTTACTTGACCATTTTTGCGGTATTGGTCCTTTACTGCCTTGAAGGCTGTGAGGTAGGTAACTGTACGTCGAAACGTATAGAGAACTCAGGGATTGTTGATACCCCGCTTTGCAGAATCGAGGGCTCGCTCGACCTGTATTGGTACTGATTCGATTTCTTGTGATGTGCGCACAAGCAGGATGGTCTTTGGGTGCTCAGAGCGAGGTGGGACCTGTTGGAAGATAAATAGTATCTCAGTGGTGTGAGGAATGAGTGATGATGTGGGGGTGGAAGGAGGAAAATTTGGTTGGTGGATATCGGATTTGAAAGCGCACCACTAACGCCAAACAGTTAGCGTCACTTTGCCCCGCTGTATCAATGCTCTGAGTCACCTCCCGTAGAAAGCAGTCACAACCAGTTAAGCGATTTGAAATTGGACGTGATGGCCAGTCAAGGAATTCATCTTTTCTTTCCGTATGCATCATATACTGGACTGTTGTACGAATACGGATCTTTGCTATGAGTCACTGAAAGAGATTTCGAACTACAGCTTCCCGACCCGGCCAGTTTACCTCATGGCAGTTGCACCTCCCGACCAAACTCCAATCCACATTGCCCTCAACTGGTGTTTCGTGACGTACGATAATCATAGTAGGAGCACATAGTCATCGAACCAAACGCCAGAAGTGAAAAGTGTACAGTGCCCAGCTGGCATGACTGACAATCGATGTAACCAGTTGCCGGTTCTAGGACGAGCCGAGAATCTTGCAATATGCATCTTCAACTTCTTTAGCGACCTCCAGCAACGTCACGATGATCAGTTGATGAGTCAGGTGTGGTAGGCGATCTCGTTGTAGTCCGATCCATTCGAGAGGCGGTGTTGCCTCGCCCATGTCCCGTAACTGAGGGGTCTCGATGATGGGTGCCTCCAACGCAGTATAATCGTACTTCGACTGGGGGACGTTGACCACGGCAGTGATCTTCTCTTGTCCCGCACCCGCAGCCAATCCTTCCTCGCCCTCGCCGTTAACTTCGGGCAGAGGACCGCCGGAGATCTGTACTGCTGATTGACGTAACGGTTTGCCCAAGCGTTGGGCTAGAGACCGGGAGTGACTAGCCCACATGGTGCGGATGAACCGGATTCTTGAGTAGTTCCAGCCCACGTCGACCTTCCCTTCGAACGAACTGATGAATTTGTAATCAATATGATTCGACTCTGGGGTTTGCCAGGTCTCCATATTGGCCACAACTCGGGGGACTTTGAGGATGGTGCCGCCTCTCGACCCTGTCGCACTGCTAACAACGTCGTCCACAGCGACTTCTCCTGGACTTTTCGCCGCGTTCGACTGCCTGACACTCGATAGTGCAATCCGTAATTGACCTAGCGTGAGTCCCAGCCTACTATGGACTCTGTCGTTCTCCAAAACAACGGCGAAATTGGCTTCTGCATTCAACGCCTCGAACTTGAAGACTTGATTGTCCAAGAAAGTACTTGGAAACATTCCTATATTGACAGCTCTCAGCGTGACCATCACATCCGTGTGGAGCGAAATTGGCGTCTTAGTCGACTCTGCATCCACTCTTGCAGGCTGGCTGAGTGAGAGTCGAGGTCCAGCAGGGGTTACGGTTGACTTGCGTCGGAGATGCTTCTCGATATCTTTGAGGGATGACTCGTAAGCAGTCCGTTTCTCTTGAGCTAGACGTTTGAAAGCTTGGTACAAGGCGAGCCCTTGAGATGCACTTGTACTTGTACAGAAGACCTGTACCTTACCGCCATCCAGGATACCCACAAGACGATCGCCGTTGCTACTGTTAGTTTTCCTGACGTTGTACATAAAGAATTCGAAGGTGCTTATATCTGCAATGAGGAATGCTTGATACTCGAACGCAGCCTTTACCTTGAGCCCGTCAAACCCTATAGATGCTTGTACCAGTGGTGCTTGATTCACTGCCTTCTCCTCAAGCGGCCATCTAATATAAGTCCGGATTCTGCAATTTTGCAGTCCAACGAAGCCGCTCATCCGACCGCTGCTGTTCACTGCAAACTCTTGAAAGCCAAGGCACAGATTCTGCTCCCAGTCTGAGGTCTTCTTCGTAGAGATCCAGAAATCTGATACAGTGAATGCAGACTTACCCAACGCCTGGCCCATGTCCAATTGGATATTGAGTTCAGCAATGGAGATAGTGGCATCCCAAGGAAAGGCACCAGCCGATGCCACGTGCTGGTAACGTTGTACCGTGTATGTTTGAGACTCCGAGACCGACCTTGGGGTAGTTTTTACTGGGGACTGGCGAATGTCGGCTGGGATCCAGATCTCCCGGAAAAGGAGATAGTCTTGTAGCTGCTTTGCGTTGATTTGAGCCGTCATAGGGCTTACCCTGAGGATTGCAGATATTCCGCTTGCATCACTGACGTGCCTACTGTTCATGAGAGATACCACGATAGACTCCACGTCAAAACTGGCAGTCGACTCGCGTGAATAGACGTGTTGTAAAGATGCCTGCAGCTTACTGAAGGTAGCCGAAACAGCGAAAAATCGGCTATGCTCCGATGATTGCACAGTATTCACTGTAAAGTAGATGTCCTCCAAGCGCGCTATTGCGGCGACTCTCGCAATCGGCTGACAGGAGAGACTGAATTCTTGCCTTCGTATCTGAAGCCCGACATTGAGTTTGCATTTCCCTAGTATAGCGCTAGGGGTTGCCGCACGAAGTTTATCTTCATCGAGGAACTTCTGCGAAGATGTCTTGGAACTCGATGATATATCGATATCCTCCGGCTCACCCACAACATTCTTGATGCTCGACGAGATCTCCATGATCAGCGGCACTACCGTGGGGTATAGCTTGTTAGACGAGGCGTCAACCTTGATCTCAGCATTGAGAGACGGATCGTTACTTCCGTTATCGTTGTACTCGACCTTGAGTGCAATTCCCGGAGCCCGGAGGGTAGTGCTGCTGCTTGCGTCTTCATGGGTGAACTGACCATATCGACCATGTTGCGGCATTCTGCCACCATTTGGCACATTGAGAGCTTGGGTTCGTGCATCCGCAACCTTTCTCCCCTGTATATACACCACAGCGCCCGCAAAATCCGCATCGACCAGGAGCGAAGCTAGCCTTTTATTGCCAAGTAGTTTTTTTCTTCCGATGTCACTGCGGATGTGGTTTGCAGCCCATTTTGCGGTCGCGCTACGGAACTTCTGGCTCGCAGATGCTATAGAGCGTTGGAGATTACTGGCAGGAATGACGAATTGCGATGTCAGCCTCAGATCAAGAGACTTGCCGGCTGCTTGGAACGCAAGCCTTCGATCGTCCTTGGTTGATAAGTACGCAACGTTGAAAACCACTTCAGGAAGGAGAGCAGAGTTAAGTGACCGAGTACGCCTGTTCTGCTCAGCTGGGACCATCTGCAACTGAAAATCTTCGATTACGAGTCTAGCTGCGTTGTCCTTCTTCGTCGCTAAGTCAATCTTCGTGATTGAGAGGACGAGATCTTCTGAATCGCGACTGGTGGAAATCGTAGACCCATCCTCTACCGCCCAACTGATTTGGATGTCCAGTACCTCCAATGAGTACATTGAGCTAAAAAGTTTCCCGCTCTCGTGCTTGGGCTCCACGCTACCAGCTGCCGGCAGTGCGATAGCTTTTTGTTCGCGTTTGTAGCTGAGTCTTTCTGACAAAGCGAGACACTTCACTTTGTCTTGCATGTAACCGAAGACATCAACAACTGTTGAGGCTGTGTCGGGAACTAAAACAGTATTGACATCGCGGGCCTTGATTTGATATGCGCGAACGTTGTGACTAGTCCCCGTCTGCTTCGAGGTGCAATTCAAAGATAGTGCAAGAGATATCCTACCGCACCTCTGGGTGTTCAGATCATCGAACCTCTTCAGTACTAGTTGGGCATTTCGAACGCCCATACTTAGCTCTGGATATTCGAGAACACCATCATCAAGACCTGATCTGTTGGTTGCTTCCATTCCGACACAATCAAAACTCAAGTCCATTTGGGCAGTCTCACCTGTTGAGCCCACTGGAGCAACCGTGCGAATTTTGATCTCCGCCAGGGTAATGTGGGCGTTATAGAAAATTGGCTTCAAGGTATCTGAGGATTCCGTTAATTCGGTATGCTGGCTCGGCTCAGAAACGCCCTGGAGGCGACTCTTAATCCCTTTGAAGTCGTGGCACATATCTTCAATCACGGTGGCTGTTTCCGCACTGCGCAAGATATCCAACAAGCTATGCAGAGCGCTTGCGTCTAGACCAATGGGCTCCACCGCTATGGAAACCTTCAACAATCTAGACACCTCTGACGAAATTGAATTGATATACCCATTAATTGGTGGCACATTGAGCACGGACACCTTTCGAGTCCTCCCATCGACTTCGGTTTCGAGACTATGGGATTGACCTTTGAGGTCAACGTCAACGACGATGTTTCCATGTGGTTTGACAGCCATGGAACTTCGTGCTACACTGCCTGTGATGGTGTAGACGAGCGAAGGAAGTACAG
>JAABUJ010001842.1_pt1 | contig 28873 bp, 27 predicted proteins | sample 5559131 | NCBI WGS metagenome assembly JAABUJ01 (sample SAMN10711875, study PRJNA513366) | rock metagenome | isolation source: Antarctica rocks | place: Antarctica: Victoria Land, Mt New Zealand nord | collected 2016-01-07
GGGGTGTGGTCGGTCGGGTGGGACGTAGCTAGGTTGGTGGAGGGCGATAGCTTCCAAGTGTCGCAGCAATAGATGGCCGGTCTCCCTGGCCTCGCTGTTGTTCTTGACACACCTCGCCCTCTGCCATGTCCCTGTCGATGGCGAGAGGATCGAATCGACTCAACCTCTTCAGCACACCATCTTTTCCGGGGATACACACGCAGAGGTACTGTAGGTAAGTAAAGGAATGATTAGAGACGTAGTGTCTACGTTCAAAGCACTACATAGTATCAGAACTGAGCGCCTCGTCAGAGGTACTGGGATTTCTATAGTCGTCGGCTTTTCGAACGAAGCAGCGGCGTGCAAGTCACGACAAGTCACGTTCATGTCTATTATCTGGACTAATGTGGGGTTTTTAATAATGATGCTATTGTAGTGTTTTTAGGTTTGGTAGGAAGGTGCAGAGAGCGTGAAGAAAGCAGACACGCCCAATTCGCCCTATTCGCAAGGAATGCCAAAATGCACGAGGAATGCCGTGGTGCAGCGGTGCCGTGGTTCAGCGTAACAGGCGGGGACAAACTGGGTAAAGAGCGTGAGGATGGCTATGTGCAGATAATAGCTGTGTCTATGGCGCTTAGATGGCGGCAATGGATGGCGGGCCTGGAAAGCAGAAGTAAGATACAAGACTGCTGAGATGCTGGTGATCGATATGGGTATGCCAAGCACTAAGAGAAAGCAGACGGTCATGAGGTCGTGAAGTGTAAGTTGGAGAGACCAGGGTCGCGACTTAGACAGCACCAGGGTCAAGTGCGTCCATCATCGTCTGGTCTTCAGGAGACTGGCTTGATGGTGCAGCTGTACTTGGTACCATCTCCTCGTCGCCGTCGTAGACTGCAGCAGCGTCTACATCGTAATCTCCTTTCCAGTGCTGGTCGGCGTCCACAAGCTCCGGCTGTATGTAGCGGCACGTTAGGGCGAAGCGAAGCTTGCCGGATGGTATGACCGAGTGCTGCGAGCCTTTAGTGTCCGGTTCTTTGGCTGGGAGGGAGGGAGAAGGTATACCTCGTAGTACTTTTGCATCTCGGCTCCATGCATCACAATCATGTCCCCATGCTTGATATACATGGTCAGAAGAGGGGGAGGGCTACCGACCTGACGAAGGTTCTTGCAGAGGGTTTTCTTCGCTTCCTCAAAGGCTTCCTTGCTGATCTTACCGTTGAGGGAATTGAGCTCCACGCGCTCTGCATACCCCTTGCAGCCGGGAAGAACTGGCGCCAACGGATTGTATACGCCAGACTTCGTTATGCCAAAGTAGTATTTGGCTTTCATGCGGATCATCATCTTGGCCTGGCCGCCAAGAGAGAGAGTCGCGATGGTGGGTCCAAGAGTCGATTCTCCGTCGTCATGGTACTGCTCGTTAATCAGCATTGTCTCGTTGCACATGGTTGCTGACTTAGTGCGTTACCCCAATCTTCTGGCCCTCAAAGTATCCCAAAGTCAGCATCTCATTAAATGGCCGGAAGGTCCCGTCGCTGACGGACTTCTGACCCGCCCACGTCAAGCGATGCAGGGCGTCTAGGATTGGCTTTGGCGCCTCTGCAAACGGCTTGGAGTTGACATCTACCACATATTTATATGGCATGCCCTATGCTATAGTCAGCATGTGTAGATGCGTTGAGATGTATTGAGACTTTGAGCAACTTACATAGTTCACGGCGAATTGGTTCGTGAGCATCGCCCCTTTCACTGAGATGTATTAGCAGATATATATATACAGATGCTGGACTTCCAGCTTACATCCGCTCCTTTTAAGAGGGAATCTTTGCAGACCCATGTCAACACCCTGCAAAGCTAGGAACATATCATGTGGACCGCCGGGACGTTTGTTGATAACGTCGTTTGCGGAAAAGTGGGTGATGACATTGCCCGGAAGGATGCTGTACGAATGTAAATCCCAATTGGACATGCGTGTTAGCTGTGCAGTCACTGCCGATGATGTGAAGGTGTCTTGGGGAAGGGTGTGGCCGTTGAAATCAATCCCATGCATATCGAGGACTGCACGAGAAGAAAGGACTGATTGTTTGACGCTGTAGGTGAAGCCGCAGTCCTTGCTTTGGCATCTCCACTCATTCCAGTGCTCGCGGGAATTGCATCTGCCGCAATCCGGACAGGCCATTCCCTTCCAGCAAACATAAGACACTGCGTAAGCGGGGTCATTGCCCAGGTCGGCCTCTGGCAGTTTTGGTTTCAGGCTGCAAGGTAGCTTTTTCTCATTTGGCCATGCAGTACGCTCACGAAGAAAGCGGTCGTCATAAGAAAGCTTCGCCGGCACTTCCTTCCCATCCATACTCCAGAATTTTGAGCAGTTGTCATTGAGACAAATCCAGCCCTGTTGGAAGATCTGTGGACTCTCTTGCTCGCAGGTGATACAAACCTCACGCGGGGTCTTAGTACTAAAGTCGCGAATCTTAGGTGGATCAGGTGTGCCTTCTGCAGCCCACCAACTCTTTGCAGCCAGGTCAAGCTTCTCGAGTCGGAACTTGTAACATTTTTTGCCGTTGCTCTTCTCAGGCCAAATATCAGTGACATGGAACCAATCCATGACGCAGTATGCATGTGGGATGGATGATGGGCAGTTGTCGTTCTTGTTTCCTGAGAGCCGAATAAATCATCTGCACTCAGAAGAATGTAGAGGACTGAACCTACCGACTATAAGAGGAATGGGCTTTTGTCTCATTTTGTTATTCAGAATGCTCTGTACAGAAGAAGCTGAGCTCTTCTGGTCCTTGGACTGCTGCATGTCTCCATCTTCGTTCCGGGAGCAACCACCGCCGCTAGCACAATGATTGAGCCATGTAGAAGCGATAGAGTGTGTGAAAGAAGAACCTACGCTCTAGTGATGACAACCTCCTCATCCATGAAACCTCGCTCTCCACAATCTTGGTCAACTAAAAAGCCAAGGGCGAGCTTGTCGTTGGTATATGCTCCACTTTGATACGCTCGATAATACGGAAGGGTTTCACATAATGCCTGCCGGCCCTGTATGATGAGTTAGCTGATTGAGCAAAATAAATTCCTAGGGTCTGGCCAATCATGCCTCTGCCCAAACCAGAGGCTTTCCATGTGATGGGGGCCTTGCGACCGTGACTTCATCCACATGATCAAGTGTCTTATCGGCAGTCTTATATGACTTGGCTTTAGCCGTCTCTCTGGACGTAAGCTTTGGTTGCTTTACAGCAAGGATACCACGTTTCTTTGGGGATGAAGTTCGAGCCTCATTGGACAGTTGAGGACTTGCCAGGAATATGGGATGGCGCTTCGGTTCTGGTGTCTTTGGTGCACCAGCAGTCTCAAGTTGGATAGGCACAAAATCCTCGTCGGGTTCACCTGCCACGGACTCATCCTCACGGGCTTCAGTATTCGTCACTGTTTGTCTAGAGCTGAATGTGGTCTTCTTTGTAAGCTTTGCTTTCTTCAACGGTGACTCAAGACTGGTAACTTCGCTTTTCACTAGCATCAGTGTCCCTGATGCTTCAGTACGGCGTGAAGTAGTAGGTTTGGCATGTAGCTTGACTGGTGACGGTAGGCGTTTGGCTGAGTTGCGTTTCGCTTTGGGCGCAATTGGAGCGATAACCTCAGGGAGCTCTTTTTTCATTGACGCTTCCTCGTCCAGAATGTCGGGTTGAAGTCCTCTTGACTTGATTATTCGTATCGAACGACGAACTCCGTTAGCAGGATTGAACGCTGCAGCGTCGGGATCAGGAATCGATAGAAGTTCTGCGACAGTTGGATCACCCATAGTGATATTTGGTGGATCTTTAAGATGAGAGATGTAGGATAAAGTGATGGTCAGTGACGATGTGGGCTAAACCAGGAGGAACAAGTAGCAGGTCTTGGTGTGACGGATAGTTTGCTTCAGACAGGAGGGGAAAGTGAGGATATAGATAAGGCTACGATGTCCTTGTTTCTGCTGGTCGCATGTGTAACTCAACAACGAGCAATGATGATAAGATGAATGTGATGTGACGAGAGATGAACCGGAGTATCCACAGACAAAGGTAGTGAGTGCCGTACAAGTCAAGAACAAGATAGACGACTTGATCAGAGCAAACTTGACAGATGAAGAGTGCGGATGAGTCTGAAGCTGGCTGATACCGGAGGTTGTAAAGAGAAGATGTTGCAGCGTCAGAAGTTGACGTTTTAAGGAGGTCTGCGGAGTGAATCTATTACGTTAACCGAAAGGTAGAATGCTGCAGACCAAGTGTTGAAGAAGTGTATCCGTGAATATGGAGCCCTTGTTGTCACTTGCTTTGATCGCCTCAACCTTATCAGCACTCCTCTTGACACAGATTGCGACACGGAGGAATGAAGAGAGGAGTTGAGATGAAGCAGGACGAAGGGTGACTGAGGAGATGGAAAGATGGGTAGGTGGGAAGGTGGGAAGGTGGGAAGGTGGGAAGGTGGGAAGATGAAGGACTGACGAAGAGCAGAAGAAAGATTCTCACGCTCTCGTGACCTTGTCCGATATCCAATATTGGTTGATGGCTGAATTGGGAACCAAACAGTGAGCGGATTGGGCATAGGAGATTATTCGCTCACCGGCAAGTTCCGAGCAGCGTGCCACAGACGGAGCTGAAGAGATTCAGATAAGGTAAGTTGTTCGTACCTTAAGGTACCTTGTTTCTGTGCTTGGCTTTGCCCCTTAGGGTTTGACCTCGCACCTACCTAGGTACTAGTACCGTATGACACTTCACCTCTTTGCCGTCTCTCTCGAACGCTGATAAGTCCCAGATCGCTCCTCGCATACCGCTGGCTTGATCGTAGTCATTGCTCAAATTCCATACTGCCCCGGTGATCCGCCATGTGGGGACGCGAATTCCGAGTCCTGGAGGCTGCCTTCATACGCAATTGCCGAGACCATTCCGATCTTCTCTGCATTAGAGTCTTCGAAGACGGATCCTCAAATTGTTTGTAAGTATGGGCCCTTCTCGGGTGCCTCAGGGTTGCCTTCCGTTCCCGGCCGAAGACGGTGAGTGCTCCACGACATCAAGGAAACGGACCATCACCGCAGCCGGATCATGTTCAGAACGATCTCTGAGTGTGTTCTCGAGCTCCTCGACAAAGGCGAGTCATGTTCCTTTTGCTTGGGAGTTTCTGACACCACGATAGTGCCATAATTCGGGCTTGTCGATTGTCGACGCTTCCATTGAATCTTACATGCCGATTGCACCTCCGAAAAAGCTTGATCTCCAGGAGGAAGTCTTTGCCAAAGATGGCACCAGCATAAGATCCCGCCAAGATTGAGCATGCGCGCCGTCTGAGCATCCCATAGTCCCTTCGGGCTCGGGCGTAGATGGATCGCAACCCCGGATGAGAACTAGGTCTGCCCCGCACGTTCGATCAAAAACCAAGCGTGTGGAAGAGCATCCGCCAATGGTATCCTAGCAGCCTGTTCAGATCATCAGAGTCAAGACTTGAGATGTCGTCCATGTACATACTGGAACCGCGGCCATCGTCATTGTCATCCCCATGATCAAGCATTGAGTCCTTGACCGCATGGTGGTCATCCTAACAGCATCCGGAACAATTCAGTGTTTTCCCTTGAACGATGGAGCATTTTTGAGGGACAGCGTCCTCCCTTGATATAGGCTCGTGGATCGATCGACCTCTGGATACAAGAGATAAGGGAAGATACACTTTGCCGACTTGCCTCTTCGGCAGTTTCCCTGTAAAGGTCTTTCGACAGCGTTGTTGCCATTGTTAGGGTATGTTATACGCCCTCTCATTGATCTTTGGACCCGAGCAACTCAACTCTTGGTAGCTAAACGTTACAGTGATGGTATACCACGCCCCACATTATCATAGCATAGCTCGACCTTACGGAATTGCATATTGCACACCATTCTGTTGAGGTGTTTCTCCAGATCTCTTGATACCGAATACCTGGTATCCCTGACAGAATCGATGTGGTTCGATGAGAGTTGCGCTAACCCACCCGACCGCGCTTGTTACGGAGACCATCAAGTACAGTTGTGCTCTCACCTCTGTGACTGCTATTTCCAACCAACGGCTCTACTGAAACGTCTTGCTATCGGACTTCAATCTATGACGATTGCCGAGTAGCTTGACCTGCCTATGAATCATTCACGAGAAGCATAGCTTCTAGTCAGCACCACCTGGAGTGTGCAGTACCTGCCTGAAGGTGAATAGCACTTATCAATAAAGCACTTGACAACTTAGGTGGAGAGATATAAGCTCGACATTTTCCTATGAGGAAGCTCTTCGGATCACTTCGTTTGATCAATTGCTGGGATGGTACTTCATGAGTGTGGAGATTTTGCTTCACCTGAGCGACAGGATAGAGAGAACAGAGAACGATAATGAATACCTCGGCAGTTGCTGATAGCGTCGTTGCTTTGCTTATTTCCCCGCAAACCCCGGAGTGTTGCACTTCCTTGGGGGGGACCACCCCGAGGAGGCACGAACTTCGCGATCAGATTCGAGATTGCGCCGGTCCGATACAATTGCGTGTCACTGCTGTCCCCTACAGAAACAACTCAGTTGCCGGCAGCGCAGTCCCCATCGAAGTGCCTGCCTTTTTTCTATCTATAACTCCTGACCTTCTAGATCGCCGGTATGGTATTTAAAACCCCCGACTGGGTACCGAAACTCCCGTTCGATCCTCCAGACTCCATCCCAATATGCGAGTTCATGCTCAATGAGACCTATGGCCGACATCCTCTAGGATATTCCAGGGCTCCTTTCACATGCGGCCTCTCAGGCGCCGAGTACTCCGCATTAGAGGTGAAGGATCGAGTCAACAGCTTAGCCAAAGGTCTGTCCAAAGAGTTTGGTTGGCATCCGAATCAAGGCACGGAGTGGGACAAGGTCATTGGCGTGTTCAGCGTGAATACCGTGAGCCATTGCGCCCCCATGCAGCCAGGTTTTCAATGAGAAATGCTAACGCGTCTGTACCTGCAGATCGACACCTTGACCCTGGCATGGGCGACTCACCGACTTTCCGGCATCTCATCCCCTGCAAACGCCGCCTACTCTGCCGAAGAGCTCGAGCATCAGCTGAAGTCTTCTGGATCCAAGGCACTCTTCACCTGCGTACCGTTGCTGCCCGTGGCGCTAGAGGCAGCTTCAAGATGCGGCATCCCGAAGAATCGTGTCTATATCCTTAGTTTGCCCAAAGGGGCCACCGGCGGCAAGGAGACTCCGAAGGAATACAAGACCGTGGACCAAATCATCGAAGAAGGTCAGAATCTTCCACGGCTCGAGGACTTGAAATGGAAGAAAGGGCAAGGGGCACGTCAGACTGCTTTCTTGTGCTATTCAAGTGGTACATCCGGTTTGCCGGTACGTGCGTGTCTAGCTTCTGATTGCTGCGTATCTCTGGCATACTAACATATGCTGGACTTTTACAGAAAGGCGTTATGATCTCGCATCGGAACGTGATTGCCAATGTCCTGCAGATCTGCACGTTTGAGAAGCCCTACAGGGACTCGCTAATGGACATGGGCGTCCAATCACCCTACACCGAGGTGGCACTGGGATTGCTGCCGCAAAGTCACATCTATGCGCTCGTTGTCATCTGCCACGCGACCACGTATCGGGGAGACCAGGTCATTAGTTTACCCAAATTCGAGCTGCGCCAGTACCTAGAAGCCATACAACGTTTCAAGATCAATACACTCTACTTGGTAAGCCGCAGCATATCCCGCCCCGCATTTTCTATTCTTATTCAAGTCCTACAAATCTCTCAGGAAGTGTATTCCATGAACATAGAAGGGTCCCAACGTTGACCTCGTACCTGCATATAGGTCCCACCAATCATCATCGCCATGGCGAAAAACAAACCGATCTGCGACGCATTCGATCTCAGCAGCGTGACACAGATCTTCACCGGCGCAGCACCATTGGGCGGCGAGACAGCCGACGATCTGCAGAAGCAGCACCCCAATTGGAAGATCCGACAAGGATACGGTACGACCTACCCCCCTCCCTCCCTCCTCAGCTACCACACAACACCTCCACCTCCACCACACCTTCATTCCAACCCAACTAACAAAAAACAAAACCAACCCCAGGCCTCACCGAAACAAGCACAGTCGTCTGCTCCACCCCCCCAAACGACATCTGGTTCGGATCGTCGGGCTCGCTCCTCCCCTCCGTCGAAGCGCGCCTCGTGACCATCGAAGGCAACGACATCGCCGGCTACGACCAACCCGGCGAACTGCTCGTCCGCTCCCCCAGCGTCGTGCTCGGCTACCTGAACAACGACCAGGCCAACCGCGACATCTTCCAGGACGGCTGGCTGCGCACCGGCGACGAGGCCGTCGTCCGCAAGGGGCCCAACGGCACCGAACATATCTGGATCGTCGATCGCATCAAGGAGTTGATTAAGGTCAAGGTATACTCCCTCCCTTTCCCTTTCCCTTTCCCTTCCCTCCCCTCCCCCCTCCCTTTCCCCTCCCCCACAAAGCCGACTAACCACAACCCAGGGCCTGCAAGTCGCCCCCGCGGAGCTAGAAGCACACCTGCTCACACACCCGGCCGTCGCGGACGCAGCCGTGATCCCGGTACCGGACGACTACGCGGGCGAGCTGCCCAAGGCCTTCGTGGTCAAGTCGACGGAGGTGGGGCTGGAGGAGAACGAGCGCATGCTGATGCGGCGCATCCGCAAACACGTCGCCGACCACAAGGCCCGCCACAAACATCTGGCGGGAGGCGTCGAGTTTGTTGATGTCATCCCCAAGAGCCCGAGCGGGAAGATCTTGAGGCGGTTGTTGCGGGATCGCGAGAGGGAGGCGAGGAGGGGGAGGGGGGCGAAGCTTTAGGAGGGGTTGGTTGGTTGTAGATATGGTGAGGTGGGAGGGGACGGGAAGGGTGTCGGTACGCTTTGGGCTTGAGAGTATTTTTGGCGGGTGCGATTGTACTCAGGCTCTATAATCGTATGTATATGTCTGTAAATACATGCCATTATGTACAATTCTTGTCACGTCATGCCGTGCCGCCCATGTCCGCTACGCCAACGTGGCAGCCAACGCCAATTCAATCCACACGGAGAATCGTGCGCCAGCGAGTTGCCCATTGGAAGTGAGATGTAGAGAGACAGAGCCACCGTGGCCAAAGCGCAGCACGACGGACGCGCATCCGTAGTGCTACAGTAACGTCAGCATTTCATGCATCTGGCACTTGCTCGCTGAAGAAGAGAGGTGGAACAAACTAAGAATGGCTTGGAGCAGGACTCTGGGCGAACAGACAAGTAGGACGACAATGTCATGAGTTGCTTTCTGCTGGACACGCTCCGTACATATGGGAAAATGACTCAATAGATTGGAAAGGAACCCGCAAGCCATTGCAAGATACTGCTCTCGAGCCTACTGTATAGAGTTAGTCATAACATGTGGTGCTGATGATACCAAAGTGTTTGCGGCGAAAATCGTATGGTGGTGGACGAGCATTTCTAAGCTCTGCAACGTGAATAATCGTGAATAGTTTCTTCCCCTCCAAAAGCTTCGTCGCTAGTACTCCAAGGTTTGTTCCGTTGAACTGTACTTTTTCCCTTCAATTGTAGAAAAGATTTCAATATACTCTAGAATGGCGACCTCAAATCAACATGGCGACGAAGTCGAAGGTCCACCGGAAGAAGAGCAAGCCATGTTGGACCCGGCCGAGACGGCGGAAGAGATCGCAGAAGATGCCGACCACCCCATGGATTCCGGAGACGACGATGACGACGAAGGGATTGAGGCAGAGATTGAGCTCCAAAACGACTCCACCGCACACTTCGACTTGCATAAAGACTCCATATTCTGCATCGCGCAGCATCCCATCCACTCCCATATCGTTGCTACGGGAGGGGGAGATGATGTGGGTTATGTGTTCGACAGCACACCACCAGATCCACCTTTACTGCCGGTGAGCTACCAGAGCGATCCACGGCCGTCAGCACAGAGAGGGAGCCTGGAAGCGCTGGCGAAGTTGGACGGACATACGGATTCCGTGAATGCGATAGCGTTTACGCTGCCAAGGGGGGAGTACGTACTCAGTGCTGGCTTGGATGGACGGTTACGTGCCTACCGCGACTCTTCACGGGGTGGTGATGGGACATCGTGGGCGTTTGTGGCAGAGATGCAGGAGGTTCAGGAGATAGGCTGGCTGATAGCGTGCCCGCATCCAGACCACCCGAACACGGTAGCGCTTGGGGCAAGTGACGGGTCGGTATGGGTATTCTCGGTCGATGCGGAGGAGAAAGGGAGTGAACTGCGCATTGTACAAGCCTTCTATCTGCATACGGAAAGCTGTACGGCTGGGGCTTTCACGCCGGATGGGAAGATGCTGGCGACCGTGTCCGAGGACAGCAGTCTGTGCGTCTGGGATGTGTTTGGCGAGGCGAGTGCTGCCGGGCAGACGGGTGCAGGAGGAGGGCAGACGGTGGTGGCGCTGACGGCGCAAGATCAGCGGTTCGCTGTTGAGGGCGGGCTGTACAGCGTCGCTGTCTCGCCGTCGGGCTCGTTTTTAGCCGTCGGAGGTGCAGGAGGTAACGTCAAGGTTGTCGGCTTGCCGCGGGTTGGGGCACCTTCTTCGTCAGCCACGACGGTGGTTAAGGGCGCCGGGGCGAAGGGCAAGGCTGGGGCAAGCAAGAAGGTAGTAGGACAAACTCCGACGTTGAGCGGAACGGGACAAGTGGGCCAACTTCTGGCAAGCCTGCAAGCGCAAAGCGACGGGGTTGAAAGCCTAGCTTTCTCACCGCCACCTTCGACGTTGTTAGCGGCAGCGAGCGTTGATGGATCCATTGCAATCTTCGACACCGCACATCGGTTTGCAGTGCGCCGACATATTCGGGAAGCACATGAAGAATTTGCCGTTGTAAAAGTGGAGTTTGTGGACGAGAGCAGGAGAGGGGGATATGTGTTGACGAGCGTGGGTCTTGACGGGGTAGTAAGACGATGGGACACAAGGGGTGGCACAGCCGCTGCTGGGCAGGGGCTAACAGGGGAGTGGAAAGGCCACCGGGGCGGAGGAGATGGAGGCGGAATTCTGGGCTTTGTCCAAGGCGGTGGAGGTGAACGTATCGTCACCGCTGGTGATGATGGTGTCGCCCTGGTTTTTGCTTCGCCCTTAGCATAGCGTTGGCGCATTTGGAATCGATTGATAGAAGGGAATGAGCACTGCTCTACCTTCCCAGTGTATCTGTACGCTGGAATGGGGCCCGTTGCTTCGTGGTTGTCGAGGTGTGGTAGACATTGGAGAAGCACGTAACCTTGACGAAACCCCTAAAATCAAGTGATCGGAGCGCTGGATTGGGTATAGTGGGTTGCCTTAATAAGGCAGTCTGTAAGGTAAGGTATTCACCGCCCCTTGGACTTGAGCACACCTTGCCTATCTAGGTACGGTAGCTAGGTAGAAAGACAAAGACTTGAGAAGTGCCTTACCCTACCTCTGTAAGCACATGAGGTAATGCAGAGTCCTGTGCAACGTAGGACGTGGTACACGCCTCGACTTTTCAGAAGCCTTGTCAATACCTTACCTCACCTTACCTTAGGTACCAGGCACACTCCGCTTGAACTTTCACCGAGTGAGGTAGATTCCTACATCAACATGTTGAGAAATGGACTGGGCACAGGCGGTGTGAGAGGCTCTCTAGCCAGGAGGAAGGGGAAAGGGGGCCGGTGACGGGATTCGAGTTGACTCAGTAGCTACTCACGTACTTCACATCAAATGTATTCTGCCAGTGTGTGCAGAATGAGTCAATCGATCTATGTTACCTCGCAAACATAATTCCCAGGCTGTGCACCTTGACCAGATGACTTAAAACACACAAGAAGGTCAGACCAACAATCAACTTGACAGACAAATGCCAACTGCTCCTCCCAGACCTTCCAGCAATGCACCGCTATGATGAAACAATGATGACTCCAAAAGCAATGGGGCGTGGGCATAGAGTCTATGATGCTCGCTAGAAAGGCCGATCAGAATCCAGAAAACCACCAGGGAAACTTCGACGCTCAAGCCAAAGGACCGGCCCCTGCCAAACGTTTGTAGAGATGACTTGGTTCGATTAGCCATGACCGCTACTTTTCCTTGGTTCAGTAGATGGCATTGTAAGTACCTTGACGCATCTTGACCCCAAACCTCCGAACTCCCAATCTTCTTCTGACTCTAGGCCAACTTGCAGTAGATGCACCGCCTGTGACCGCATTCAACGCAAGAGGGTTGCAAATGGATAAGTTTTGGGCCGCCACCACAGTAACAACAGTAATAATATGTAGCCGGACCGTATACTGCTGGAATAAACTCGCTGCTAGTGTAATTCGAAGCAGTGTCGAGCTCGCTAGATCTTGCGTGGCTGGATGGCGCCCCGTGGGAAGTCTTCCTTCGAGACGATTGAGTGCTGCTGAGATCACTCTCGCAAGTTGCGGAACCATCGCGTCTCCGGGAGCAGAAGATGCAGTAGTCATCGAGGACCACGTTCATGGGACCCTGCCGACAGAAACCGCAGTACCATGTCGTTGAGTAGGGCATGTTCGGGCTGTCGGGGCTCAAGAAACGCCGAATAGAGTGATCTAGAGTTCAAAAAGGCGTGAAGGACACGAAAACTGGTTGAGATCAAGAGTCGAAGACGTCGAGGGAATGTGTTCGGTCAGGAAAGTTCAAAATGGTGATGCCGGTGATAATAGAAAAGGGGAGTGCTGGGTATGTGATTTATATACAGCTCAGCGGTCCTTGCTCCAGGACGCCTCAGGAGGGCGAGTGCCTTGAAGCCAGACTGAAAAGGGGGCCATTGACTCACGCGGCCTGGATACCTGACGGGAGGCGATGTTCGTGGGTCTCGATCCGCTTCATTCTCAAAACCCGGTACGGGAAAGCCGATTGGAGTCAGCTAAGAGACTCTGATCAAGTCGATTTTGCCTAGATAGAACGATATTGGGTATACTCAAACCACAAAGAGAGGCAGTGCAAAATCACAGTCACCCAAGATTGCCCGCGTTACCAGGCGATAAGGGGCGAGAAGAAAGAATGACATTGGGCAGCAAATGCTCCGCCAATATACCAGGCCTTTTCCAGTCCCGTAATGCCTGAATACTGCTTGAAGTCACAATATCTTTGTGAATGGAGACAACAAGCCCGACCGGATGACCTGGGGTTCGCCGAATCGCTGTTTCCAAGAAAGGACACCGCTCAAGGCACTTCGGCGCTGGCTGAGCAGATTCGCTCCGGTCTTGTCCAGTGGTCTGCCAAGATAACTCCTGAATATCTCTAAAACGGAGCAACGCAAAGCCGAAGACGGTGTTCGGTAATGTCCAGTAGAAGTCCCATGGCAAGTAATTAGATCAGCTGACTCTTTTGATAAGCCTCACAGTTTCAAACACAGCGAAAGACTCGGAACCGCGCCACATCATATCGTGGTTATTCAGTTGCCCGTACTGGGGCAACATAGGCTCGCAACATAGGCTTAAGTTGCCAATTCAGTAAAGAGATTCAAGCGTATGACACCGTAAGGAGTCATACTTCCTTAGACTGGAAGCCTCAGCCGTAAGCTGTACTACCCTGGAAAGCAGGCATCAATAATTCAATGAAAGTAGGCATCAGTAAGTCAGTGAAAGCAGACGTCAATCGGCCCAGCGCAATATTCACCTCGATAGCGGGATTCGCCACAGCCACAGTGACTGAATATACGAAAGGAAATAACGCCTATGCACCGATTGTTGCTTGGCTTTCAAGGGAAAATACTCCGATCGTTCAAAGTCGCTAAAGCCGCAATTGTATACGAGATCTTACGAAATACGCCTAATCTCAAAAAGAAAGCCATCAATGAAACGATATGGCTCAGACTGATGCTAATTGCTCTACTTCTGCAAAACAACCTCGGATGAGCTCATCTGATGCTCTTCAACGTCTGTATGGATCACGCTTACAAAAAGCAGACATAGATTTGGAAGAATTTACAATGAGAAAGGGGAGAGTTAGATCGCAGAGAAGGGCTGGTGTATAGCGACAAAACTCAAAACACGGCATCCATGACAGAAATTCATAGGATGAAGGTTGTTCTATTGCGCAAAAATACCGGTCTAAACAAATAAGAGCTCAACCTCCAAGGGTATCATTCGACGTCAACCACAGGACTGGCCTGGCAGAGCACAAAAGACTGATCCTCCCAGAAATGATAGCAGCATAGATCTATGCTGTGTCGCCTCTTTCCTTCTCAAAACATTGCAGGCGCGGAGGTGCTAGGCGCTTCAAAGTCGTGTGCTTGAATGTACTCGTCCGCACACCGGATACATCGTTTATGACGGCAATTCAAAAGACAATCGGCATACAAGGCAGGGTTGTAAGGCCCGAAGTGGCATCTGCAGCAGTACCAATGCCGAGTGTGAACCGGAGGTGGCTGAGCACGCCGAGTCCTTTGTCTCCTATTACCCGTTGGACGGTCAATATCACCTCCTCTGACGGTCGATGGGTGTAATGGACCGGGCACAACTTCATTTGGGCGATAGCTGATTTGTGATGCGCCTGTCTAGCTACTAGAGAGTTGAAGTTCGGTGTATCGTGCTTGTAGAGTAGCTGTTGAGGTAGTTATTGGTTCGAATTGGGCGTAGCTATCTTGTGATGTAGCTATCAAGTAATCTGGTTCTTCGTATGAGCCGTAGCCCATTTGTGAAGTAGCTGTCGAAAACTGTTGTCGATCCTCCAATTGGGGCGCGGATGATTGTAGAGAAGGTCGACTGGCGGCTTCAACGCGGTAAAAGTCGTCATTCGAAATTGACGATGCCCTTTCCTGCGGGCCGGCATACTGAAGCATTGTTCTCTCGCTTGGTCGGCGCCCGTTAGGGTCTGGTGGGTAGGTTAAGGACACAGGGGATAGATTGTAAGTGCTACCTGTGGTAAGCCGTCCGTAGTGAGACCGCTGATGCTGTTATACGAATGAATATGGCAAGACATTATCTTGTACAGAAAGCGATGCTTACAGGAGACATGGATAAGAACGCTCGACAAAAAGGTTGACGATCTGAAGCAGTAGTAGGAGTGCGCTCGTGACAAGTGAAGTGCGTTGGCAAGGATGATAGTATGTAAAGGTCAATGAAAATGTGCACTTGAGGGTTGCAAATATATCATTACGGTAACATTGCAGCTAAGACCGTGAGAATACGCATTGTAGGAGGAAATCAAGGCCAAAAGGCCAAAAGGCCAAAAGGCGACAGGCGACTTGGTGGCAATGACCAGGAGAACAAGAACTAAGACATTGAGGCAAACCCAGCCACAGTCTGTGTTCAATGCTAAGTCTGAGAAAGACTATCGCACTCCGGAGCTCACCGTAGATAAACTCAAGGTCCTTTGCAAAGCGCCCATGAGCCCAGGGCAGCATTTCAAACATAGGAGTCTCGGTCGGACTGGTCCCCCCTTGACCATTAGAGTTTTTCCTTGAATTCATTCGCAACACTCCATCAATCGTGGGGTCGACTTCGTGTGAGTCGGCCACTCTACAAGTGCGTCATTCGCGAACTAGCGCAGTAGTAACGGCCCTGAAAAGGGGTTGGGTAGGCGGAAGGAGCTCCGTCAACTGGGCGCGGCGCTTTAGGGCTCAGATAGCCATAATCGCATCCATGATGGACACCGTAGATTTGGGCACAAATGCGCACGTCCGCAAGCAAAGCTGCGCTAGAAGTGAGGTTGCAAATCAAGCAGCACAGCCCGCATCTCGGTCTTGACCGGAGTATTCCTCTCCGTCACCACCCGGCGCCGGGACGACAACATGTTGCAATGCTTTCCTCCTCCGGCGGGCTATGAGGATAACGGAGAGCTGAAAAGCGTACGATCGCCTCGCGGGGCGTCATCGCAAGTAAATGGCGAGGCACGCTGTCTGCGGCTTGTGACGTTGCGAAGCCTACTAGCTAGCCGGAACTCTATCCAAGTCAGCCTCGCTGTCCGCCAAGCAGGCCTATCCTCAGGGAATCAAGAAGGAAATTGGAGCTTTGAGGCAAGCCCGCGAAAGCGCTGGTCAGTGCCGACGAAATTCGCATGGACTGTACAAAGTGGTAAGATTACATACCAGGTGATGAAGCCGTCCAAATTATGTGGGGTTGGGACTGCGGCTTCCTGTGACCGCAGTGCAGTGGAACTCATGGTCACACTGGTTCAAGAGGACAGAGGAGGGAACATCGACCCTTTAATACCTCAACACACGCCAAAAATAGACAATGGCTGCTTTCAAAGAGCGGGAAGAAATTGAGCAAGATTCAAAATCAGTACCGATGTTTCTCAGCATGGAAGCAAGTTCTGACGAGCAAGCTGACAGCAGATCTGATGCTGTTCCAGTAACATCTATCTGGCCTTGCCGGTTGCGGAATGCTCTTGCTTGTTTTGAGGAGGAAGTACCGACAACATTGTACAATTGAATTCGACAGCCTTGCTTCGATGTCCACAAGTGTGGTATTTATGCAAGCAAGTGGGGGCTCATAGAGCCTCGTGAACATACGGCGGATTAGAGGTAGAGCAGTATATGAAACGCTTCAGCCTTGTGGATCAGGCTGGAATAGCATTGCACAACAAGGAAAGCGATGGGTGAGTATAGACTGGGTGGATTTGATTGAGGAAGCGGGGCGTACCTAAGGTAGGTTGTTTACTGACGTTCGACCGCCAATCGGTAAATGCCGTGAATGCGGCTCTTGTAAACATCATTAGTTGTCAGACGACTGATGAGCGTCTTTCGCATGGCCTGTAATGAGAAAGTTGCCAACCTTTGGGCTGCACGAGTGATTCCAGCCATCCTCATTGGAGTTGTATGCTATTCTACCTACGTCGTCGTCGTCCAAGTTTGCGGTGCGTATGCGAGTTGTGCATTCCTGTCGCGAAGTTGACAGCCATGCTAAATGCGGGTCTAGTTGACTATCTCCTACGACCATCACAACGACCATTACAGCATGGGGCTCACGAGCCTCGATCTGCCGCAGCGATAGTTATCCTAATTCTGTACTTCCTGTTGCTCATCCCTGTTGTGGTTTGCTATTTCCGACTACTTCAGACCATCATAGTCAACCCGGGGTACGTCCCTCGCGGTCCACGATGGCATGAAGGCCTCCAGGAAAGAGGTCTGCAAGCCGGCCCCCGAAGAACAGCTCAGTCGCGGAGGCTTTCCGTGGCTCCTCAGGAGAAGTCGAGTCTCCCGACCTCGAACCAAGCTATCGGTAGTGGCGAGCTGATCGGGCGTGACTACACTCAGACGACTGCGCCTTTCCTGGGCAGTGATGGAAATGCTCTTCAAAATGGCTTGGAGCAGTTCTGGATGAGAGACACCTTCGTCTGTGATGCTGAGGGAAGACCGAAGTTCTGTTCTACTTGTCTCAACTACAAGCCGGATCGAGCCCATCACTGTAAGGAGGTTGGCAGATGTGTCCGTAAGATGGATCATTACTGTCCATGGTGAGCCTGGCTTGCTGCATGCCCAGAGACATTCAGGCTAAGATTTTTCGCTTCCTCTAGGGTTGGGGGTATCGTATCCGAGACAAATTTTAAATTCTTCCTTCAGTTTGTGTCGTATGCGTCTGTATACTGGCTCCATATACTCGTATTCATGGCCGTATTTGTTGCAGAGATTAGAAGCGAAGTAAGTGGACTTCCAAGTGTCCTGCCGCATAATGAGGATCGTGCGAGCGCCGGGTTTGTGGGCGCGCAGCAATCCGATATCTTTACCGTGATTGCATGTCTGCTGTGCCTTGTACTTGTTGAGATTACCTTAAACTCACAGGATGTCATTTCCGGTTGTTTATATCAATCATAGCGAGTTACCCTACATTTTACTGGAGACCATAAACCTTGGCAATATGTCCTCCCTGCAGTAATCGTCGAATGTGGCGGCTAACATGTTGTTCTTCGAAAAAGGACGATCAGTTGAGCGTGCACTGGATTGTGGTACTGAGTTGGTGAGTGTTTTCATTTCCTATTACCCTATACGACTAATATCCACACAGTGCCGCTCTCTTCGGTCTCTTTGCAATTGGCATGGCTGCCAGCTCAATACAGCTAGCCCTGATCAATTGCACCACTGTGGAGAACCTTACACGAAAGACTCATGTGTGGCACCTTGCAGCACACGTACCCGCATCATATCAGCCTCCGCTCGACGACCCGAGTAGAGGAATTCATAACTCCACACCCCTTCGAACAGTTACCTATCCTCTTCCTCAGTGGATATCAAATGCAACGACATCTCCTGCAGGGACGGATACTCCTACCTCCCCCAACGGTTCCGCTTCGAAGCCTACCACTCCGGCGCCTCGTACATTCGTGGTGTTGACAAGCAAACCAGGTGTCAATCCTTGGGATTTGGGACCCTTGGAGAACATGAAGCAAGTTTTAGGCTTTCGCTGGTGGGATTGGCTATTGCCGCTGAAATACAGTCCGTGTTGCAAGGACAAGAGCCAAGACGGCGTTTACGCCTTTGGACCTGCAGTGGAACGGATGCGGAAAGAAGCCGGTCTCTCGTCCGTCCCTCAGCGCTCACACACCCCACGAAGTCGCGAGCGGAGGAAGTGGGGCACAGGTCCAGCTGGGTCGAGGGAGCTGTACCGGAGGAGCTCGACTTCTGCTCCGGCAGAAGAGAGACGCGAAAGACGAGAGAAGAAGAGGAAGCGAACACGGAGTCACGGTAATGATCACGATAGACCCAATGTAATTAGATGAATGAACGTACCATTACGCTTTGATCCGAAGAGGCAGGCTTGGCACATGATTGTCTATGCCGAATCCGCATCGTGCATAGTAGGTAGCTAACGCTACAGAGGGGCACAGTCGTCGCACCTTAGTAAACCTGGTAGAAGCTGTAACCTAACATAACCACTGGGAGCCTCAATCTTCGACAAGAGATCTACTGGACTCAACAAGACTTGAAACCTGGTCAAGAATTGCGAGACCCGAATAGCAACATATCAGCCACGTTCCTTTTGAAATAGGGGCTCTCTGGAAGCTGCAATTGTCGCCGCTACGCCGTGTACTCGGACCCCCTTACGCCCTTACAATGTACCATGGTCTGGAGTACCGGCTAACGCCTAGAACATGGTAGGCCACGAAAGAAACTTGGACGGCTGTACGCTGATCGAAAACGCTGGTATTAAATGCTTGTGTAAGCTCCGAGGCTGGAGGGGAGTGGACGGGAGTATTAGGGTTTGGTGACCGTACAAGTGGGAGGTTTAGGATATGTCGAATGCGATTGCAAGGCAGTTGTTTCAGTCAAGCCTGGACTCTCAATGATTGGTGTTCGAGAGCCGAAGGCGTTCTCTGTTCAGGGGCACATGGTGGACACCAGAGAAGCCTTAACAAGGGTTTGGATAATGTCTAGAACTGTCGATCTTAAAACCCTCCTGATCCGGCGCTGACAACAGCCTATGTCAAAAGATGGCACTTGAACAACAACTAAATAATAAGGAACAGCTTAATCAAGCGGCAGTATAGGAAAGTATATGAAGGAGAATGTATGTTCGGTTCAGGTCTAGCGGAAAACGTGCTGGTGTGGAGAACAGAAGAAGGTGATGTTAGAAAGTCCGGTCTCGGTAACTACCTATACATCGAAAGAGTGTACAGCAAGGGAATGGCCAAAAAGCCACAACGGGATCTAGAAGAGGTGACAGACTCCCAATCGAATGACCTCAACCGAAACTACTCGTGACAGAGTCTCCACATTGTTGAGCGAAGCTGAAGGCAGTACCGATATCCATAGAACCACACAACAACACCCGCACCCAGTTATTTGATGTAGGAATCCCGCAAGCCCAAGGAGTAGGGTCCCTCGCCTGTGCATTGATACAATTAGCTCGCCAACAAGTACGCGTTGCTCAGACAGGGAACGATGCTGGTGGGCATGAACGACGGTGCTAAAGAATGGGTGGCTTGCCAGATCGCATCCGCGTTCCCTCATACGACTTTGCTGTTTGAGAGTGTCTTGGCAGGTCGGAGCTGTCGCTGTAGGGTAGGGAAGGGAAGCGCGGGTATCCAACGGAGCAATAACCGCATTTATCGTGGGAACACAATGGACATCGCGTGTTGTGGATTAGATTGTTGGCGGTACAATGACAGCAAGTCCAAACGTCCGCCATTGCTGAGGTCGTAACGAGTTTCCCTTGGGGCTTGGAATCCAAGCGGTCTGGGAGGAGGCAAGGAGGGCCGCCTCTGACTCCCGGGCTCTGTTCAAGAGAATCGGAGAAGAAAACGATATTTGTATAAGCAAAGATCTTATGTGGTGATCTCTGTGAGGAAGTATAGTGTTTGGATTATCTCTGAGACTTCAAGGCAATTCGAGGAGCGAGACTATACGGAAAATGACTAGAGATCAACCAACATCGCAGGTGGCGCTGCTCTTTAAGCAAGCAAGAAAAGAGTAACAACAAGAGGACGTAACGTTTGAAACACACACCACATCAGCCGCGGTCCCTTGGAGCCCAACCTTTACTCGGCCCTGGAATCGTCATCCCTGTTGCCCAAGAGCCCCAAAGACGTGAATGAGCGAGCCATGCCGCTCGGGGCTCTTCCAACCTGGAAGGTGAAGCTGACGTTTGTGACGGTGGCGGCAGGGCCAGTTCATAGTCCAAGTACCACTGGCCCTGGATCAACAGATGTAAACCATGGAAGTCATGTGTCTAGAGCTGTAACGGTGCCAGGAAGAGATGTGACACCGCAGAATTGTGATACGACGCTACTCTGGTAGCATCACCTTGTGGCAGACACACATGGCGAATCCGATAGGGCTGATGTTAATTGCCCTCCGATATAACTGGCGCAGCAAGGAGGAAATGAAGCTACCGGCGACTTTCTAGTCTCAAGTAAGCGTCACACATACAAAAGAGAATGGTTCAATTAGCGATAGAGTATCGAAACGCCGTCGTAGGAAACAGGGCATGAGCTGCGCCTATGTGTTTTGATGTCGGGCCCATCGCTATCACCTGGCCGAGATATGCGGAAAATCGACACAGGCTCCCCTCGCGCCGACTTGACGAATTTGAAAAGACATCGTTGACCACGTTGCCGGCCCCAATAGAAGGAGAGCCGCAGATAAGTTTCCAAGAGAAATAGAAACTCCATTTGAAGGACTTGCCCTTCGAATCTGATTAAGCAAGAAATGCTTGGAGCGGCAAGAACCCAGAGACGGTGACATGGGTTCGGGCACCCAAAGGCATGGCGTGGCTCCGAGCGATGTCTTACAGCGGAGTTGCTCCCATTTCCATCTGACACCCCAACTCTATTGAAGAGACGGGTTCTCCGTCTGCCAAACATTGTGCTTGGGGGGCGGCTAGACCTGACGTTGTGTTTGACTCGGGCTCTGGACAAGGTACTTGGAGAAGGCAACTAGGCAGAGCTACCTCGTCGGTATCCCTTGCGCTCATCGTAACTCTCTACGGGCGAAATCAAGTAGAGAGCATGATCTCAGCGTAGTGATAGCAATACCCCGTGCTCGGAATCGCGGCTCATGCAGCTACCACGATAGACAGAACATCAAAGGATACGCCCGGGGGAAGAATGCAAAGCATCTGCAGAAGTGACTTGCATTAGCCGTCAGCAGAAGGAGAATCTGAAAGTCTGACAGGCCGCTGGGTCGGGAGGTGTCAAGGATCAAAGCTTCCTAGACCTGTTTAGAGCGCTTCAGCAGACGGAGATTGGTATCAATCTCGAAACCGGATAGGTCCCATCCATCGCTTCAGCATTTCCTGCTACCAGGTCCATATCCGGGACTTGGTGGTATGGGAAAGGTTGGTAGTGTACTTGTAAGGCTGAGTAGTGTCGCCCAGCTGCAAGAATCGCTCAGATGGGAATGACTAAGCGACAACCCTGACGACAGGTAACCAGCGTGCCGGGTCTGTCTAACATCAGACCTTCCCACTCTCCTTGCCTATGTTTCACGAGATGCAGCATTGCCTTACATCCAAATCAGACCAGGGGGGCAAAGGATGGTCAAGAATTGATGCTGATCAGCTCATGCCCCTAGCGTTCGGCTTCTCGAAAGAAGACTCACAGCCAGTCATTCTGTAGGCTCGGGGTTTATACCTGAGGTAGGGGGTGTGTGAATTACTCTTCTCATTACTGAAGATGAGCAATATTTGCTTTCTTAAACTTCTGCGTTCCTGCAGTCAGATCTCTTTCATGCATCAGCAGCACTGGCAGAACAGCCACGAGAGCTGGTTGTGTCCTACAGAACTCCTTATTGAGCCCCCACATCCGCATGGCACCTTGTATTATCGCTGGCTAAAGTTTAGTTGGTGTTACATTACTCATTGCTACACGCCTTATGGATACAGAGTCATCATTGTGTATTTCAATCATGTCTCTTCAAAGATACAAAGACCATATTATCAACAATGGATACAGTACCCTCGAATTTACCGCCACGTGCATGCAAGGATGCTTTACACCGGCAGCGGACTCGTCTTACTTGAGAAGTTGCCTTGCAGTTAGACTTCAGGGATTAAAACTCTCTTGAGATCTGGCTGGTTCGCTTGCCAGTTACTTCACGCCGGCAGTCGAGCGTTGGTCTACAATACCTTCCTAGATCATTGGAAGGGTGCATAGCAAATTCATTAATCTACATTGTCAGGCACAGTCACTTCTTGCAACCAGTGCGTCGTACCGTGTCATCTGAGCCGCAGGCGGCTGGTGGGATCCCATCTCATCACGGTTGGAACAGCCCTTTGAGGTTAATGACTCTCCAAACACTAGGATGGTGTACCTCAGGAGAAGCTGGTCCAGTATCCAGCCAGAACTGAAGCCAACGTTACGCTGACACGTTGCAATCAGGAACCTCAATGTGGAAAGATCAAATCCAACTCAACCTCATCTGGCTTCGTCGTAACCTTTCAGCTTATTGCACTCTCGTTATTAGCATGTGGTTTACTCAATAGGATTGGTGATACTCTGTCTTACTCACTGCCGGTGATTGATATACATCACAATAAGCGTTCCAATGGAGCGGTATGATGCTACCAAAGCTTCAGTCGCTATCAACTGATACCTTGGTCCAGACGCTTTCTCAAGGGCAGTGAAGCATACTCCTCGCTCCATCACGTATGACGCTCACAACCCCCAGCTCGAGGGATGGCGCATGTCCTGCGTGTAACGCTCCGTGGCACTTCGCAGCTATGTGTTTCGGCGTACTCTAGTGTCTACACGGTGCCATTACTGACTACATTACCGAAGAAGAACCATGTACAGTGTTGGACGATGCCCTTGAGATCAAGAGTGCGGTACAAAAGCATGTTACCCTTGCAACTGGAAGACCGAAGTGGAGTATCGGCCTCGGAGAACAGTCGTCTGTGTAGCTAGTTTCTGACCTTTTCCGTGTCATTCCCTCGGGACACACTAACCGTTATGATGATACATGGCAGAAGCAAGTATTAACTCCTCACCCTTGTGTCACGGGCAGTCCTAAGTCATTGTCAGTTACTATGGGTCCGACCCCCACACAATCAACGCTGCACCGAAAGAGCAAGAAATAACTGGTGTCGGCACTATCGATTCTCCTTTGGCACCATTCCTCAACGCCGCAAGAACTCACTCCCACAGGTAGACCTGATGATCCTCCACACCGTCTCAAATGCGTAGTGACAAACCTGAACTTCGACTGCCTCGGCCTCGTACTTGGCGTCTTGAAGCAAACGTTCGTTCCCTATGTCTAACTGAAAATCTAGACACACGCTGCTCCCTTGCGCATCTGCTCCAAACGACGAGTAGAAAAGCCAACACTTGACTCTGTTCCCTTACATCAAACTCTGCTGAACGGTCTTTCATACAGACCACTTCGCAGGGCATCAATACACACCAACAGCGTCATTCCGGATCCATACACCGTCTAGCCACGGGTAATCGAGAAAAAGTACTACTGCAACTGAAGACAGAGGCTTCAACGAAGCTTACCCAACACCGGCTACCCGAAACCTTCCCCACGTCTTTCGTGGCAGTCCCCACAAGACTCGGGTCTCAAATTCTGCCAAGTGTTGAGGAGCAAACTCGTCACCGGAGGAAACGGCAGTCATGACCGAGAACAGTTGTTGAATCTATCGGCGAGTGCATTATCTACCTCCGTCCCTCGATCTGGGTAGAATCATTGTGCTGCGTATCGACGCATGCCCTACTCCAAGTTCTACCTTCACTCCCCATGTATACTTCATACCTATGCTGACCTGTCATGTAAGTCACTGCCTGCGTGCTTGTTCACAATACGATCGAAATATTTTCCGCGTCTCTCAACATACGCCAGCAAATGCAGGTCGGACAACGTACACACATGTGCAGTCATCTCTACACTTTCACCCAGCTTTTGAGTAGAAGCTTGCCATCCGGCAACTATACCTGGCTCAGCTTGGAACCTCGCTACGATGGACATGATGCTGTCTTGTTGCTGAATTCTCCTTGAGCGTCGGTCGCCGCACAAACATGTCTTGAGATGAAATACGTCAAGGTCAATCAAAGCTATGTGGTGGCTAAGGCAAAGTCCATGGCTAGGAGTCATGGTAGCAAGCCATGTCCTTAGACTCCGTGTCATGCTTCGGCGAATCAGAGTAGATGGCCAGTACATAACAACAAGTGTACAGAGGTTCCGCAGCCAGTATCAAATAGTCCTGCGGCTCAATCCTTGTGGCCAGAACTTGATATTACTCCAGGCTGTCGGAAGTGATTGCATGCCAACGACACAGCTAGGGCAGTAAAGTGTGTCAAGAATGCAGATTCAAGCTAAGAGCCTACCGAGATGATCATATGTTCGGAAATGAGTACGTGAGATCCTGCCCGTAGTGCTTACCCAAAGCTGCAAATTATTGGTAGAGTGTACCCATGACACAGTCATCCCCAACATCTCACTACCTGGCCTCGCAAAGCATTAGTCCCAAGTCACAAAGTATCAAAATACCCATAATATGGTGCTGTAGATACCTAGTATGTAATTTCCTACTGCGTGGACTATGATATCCGGGTATTAGCTTTGCAAAACACCCCTGAACCCGAGGCCATCGAACAAAGAACAAGAATTACATGATTCGCCAAGGCCAGTGTCATACGTGAGAGGCAAGCTGGCGCCATATATCCAGTGTTGTGGCACCGCTCGCCCGCCCTATCTTCGGTCGCCGTACCTTGAAAACGCGGGGCTCAGAGCAAGACCCTAGGTTGGAGATGTCACGTCAACAAGGTCCTTGGCGCCGCTGCCGTCGGTGACCTCTGCGATGCTCTCCACCTCCGCCTCGGCACCTTCGAGCAAATCTCGGTCAGCGTCTTTGACACTCCTCCGCTCCGCATCGCCGCCGTAGCCGCCACTAATTCTTGCGCCGTCTCCGCCTTCGTCGTCGTCATCCTCATCGTCCCGTTGCAATGCGTTTCTCTCCATTTCCCGTTGTGCGTCGTCCATCCGTCGTCGGACCTCGGCGGCTACTCGCATCCCGTCGCTGACGATGTTGTCCAAGACGCCGCGGAGACCTTTGCCAGGCGGCACGACTCCGCCGGGGGCGCCGCCAATGATCTTTGGGATTGTGCGTCCCGCCGAGCGCGTTGACGGCGAACTTGTGAAGGTGGTGAGATTGGACGAAGAGGTGAGGTCTACAGCGTGTGGCGCATGATCTGATAGGCGGAAGGATTCAGGGAAGGAGGATTCGAAGAATTGCTCGAGGAGCTCGTCTGCGAGAATGACCATTCGAAAGGTCGGTAATGTGATGTGTAGCGGGTTGGCAGGGTCTAAGGCAAGGTTGGCAGACTTGACGTCGACCTTTGAAGATGTCGATCCAAGCACTTCCGGCATAATCTTGGGTGACCGAGTCGACGATGTGGCTGCAACAGTCGATCCGTCCTGTGGAGAAGCTGTCTTGCTGTTTTCTCCGAGGTCAAGAAGATCTTCGAAATCCTCGTCATCGCCGATGCTGAAAGATCCAGTGATTTCTTCATCTAATGCTCCAGCATGACGATTGGGATCGCCCTTGAGGTCCTGGTTTTGAGGGTGATCCGGGTCGGCATACTCAAAGCACCGCTGAATGAAAGCACTCACACTCCTCAAGAACTTCTCATTCATGTTCCCATGTGTGTCATGGCTCGCGATTGACGCTGGGTCCGACCCCGAGTTATCCAAGGTGCTCGAGGACAGTGACGGTGTCAAAGTGCCTTCCAGTCCTCGCCTTGACAAGAACAGCAAAGCTTCCGAGATCCGGAGGATGCCTTCGCGATCGATCTTTCCGTCATTATCGTCGTCATACAGCATAAAAAAATAAGTGATACTTGACATGATATCTCTCGTCCCTTTCACTTTGGCTATACCGGTGACAACATTCTCCAATGTCAACTCCGAAGCATGATTTGTGTCCCAATGTCGGAAGAGCCGCTGCATGAATTCGTGATCAGCCGCTTCTGGGGTTCCAGCTCCAGACGCTGACACTGACATGTTTCGGGTCCTTTTTGCGTCCCCGATGTGAGCGTGGTTCTCTGTCTTGCTCGCCGCATCTGGTTTTGGCGAGGTTAGTGAAGTCGGTAAGTCCGTAACTGCCCACTTGCTTATCCTGGCCAGGAACTCGCGAAACCCATCATAATCCATAAGTGTTGGACTTGGGCCGAGACCGACTCGTCCAATTTGTACCTCGTTGCCATCAACACCAGTGGCCACTTCCATGGCTCTGGTCCTGGCTGACTTTGCGCGATTCTTTGCTTCTTCTTGCAACGTTTGCATGCGCTGCTGGCGTTCGTAGAGGATGCCATAGAAACGATCATACAGAACGCCGAGATCGTCGAGGCTCAAGCGTTTACTGTCAGGTCCGAGGTTACGTATGGAAGTTCGCTTGGCAAAGCTCTCAATGCCGTCAAGCACCGCACTTTGATGCTTTGTCCGTTCTTCAGAAATAGTGCTCTGGGTTATCCCTGCGAACTCTTTGAACGCCACGACCATGAGTTCCTGAAATCGTGTAATGGCTCGTAATTTCGCATTCTCAGACTTGGGATGTGCCGATTCGTGTAGGCGCGAGAAGTAAGATTTCAGAATTGAGATGAACGCTCCGTCATCTGTAGCATCAAGGAGTTCTTCGCCGTTAATCCTCAGTATTGCGAGTCCAATTTGGAATAAGACCTTGGGGCCCTCCAAGAAAAATACGTCTAGGACTCTGAAAGCGAACACTAGCGGCATTGAGTTTATGTATAGGGACAGAAACCATGGCAGAGAAACCACCGAAAGCTGAACATCGGATTTGACTAGGTGATCCCAAAGGACTGGCATGGTTTTCTCCACTAAAGACTCAAATACCCGCTGATCCAGCAGCGTCCCATACATTGTCGTAGAGTAATAAGCTGGCAACAGCCGATCACAGAGAACGGAGAGAAGAAAGAAAGCTTGTTGCTCGGACATATAGCTGAATGTGTTAGCCAATACCATCTCCCAGCATGCGAGCGAAGCACTGACATTAGAAGAGCTGCAACCACTATATTCATGGCTTGACAATAGCCGACTTCCTTGTTCGTCCAACTATAAGCGGTTAAAACTCTTCTCAGGCGACCGATGCCCTCTTCGCTTTGAAACCCAGGATATTCTGGCAGGCTACGATTTAGGTCTTTTTCGATCTCGTCAATGGCCAGTGACTCCTGACCGGAGAATCTGGACAAGGTCTCTCCATAGAGCTTTGAATTCTCTAGGCGAAGGAAGAACGACCCTGATGTGAGCTCCCAAATCTCGCCCCGCAAGCGATTTGGAAGACCGACCCTGATCAGCTTGTGGAAATAAGGTTGCCGAATCAAGGTAGCGTTCCGTCCGTTCTCTGGACAGCATTCGTCAGCACAAAGCTACGCTGCCGGTAAAGAGTACCCCATACGTCTCAAATATTCTCCCCATAGCCTCATCTTGCTTCGGTCCCGTAGCAACCTCGCATCTCCTGGGTAGCGAAACATCATGCCGAGTCCAGCATCTGGTGGCTCTTGAGGTTTCCGATCACTTCTCGGCCCCTCTTTTGTCTTTTTGGGATCGACTGAAAGCAAGTACTCGGAATAGCAAGTCGCAACCACAGCCCTAAGGTTATCGATGTGTTTCATCCCCTCCCGTAGACCTTTTTTCAACCCGTCACAAAATCTATCGCATGCTTGTCGACTTCCGTTGAGCTGAAGGGTGAATTTCAGAACGCCATCTGCAGCGCTCGGCTGATGGAAGGTGGAGTCCAGCCCATTCCATGTTGTGATGGCCAGCTCAAAGGTGGATTGCGAGCTACTCAAGCGCTCCACGCGTTTTATGGCGCACAAAGGCAATGTGAAGCCATCTCCGGCCGGTCCTGCACCATGTGTCGGTCCTGTGAAGCCACTCGAAGAGCTCAAGGTCGCGGATCGTGTGAAGCTTGTGGTAAGTGTAGAAAAGGTAAGATACTCCTGACTGAGGTAGAGCTTGCCCGGATACTGGTTTCCGGAAGCGCGGTTCTTCTGCTTCTCGCCTTGGGTAACGTTGGTCGGAGGGGTAGCATCATGTGCAGGAAGTAGCAGCTCGGCGGTGATCTCACATAGGGGCGATTGTGAATCTGGGAGCCGAAATTGATGACGGAAGAGGGTCTCTTTCGAGGTTTTAGGCTCATTAGAAGTGGAGGTTGAAGAGGGGTCGAGCAGCAACTGCGCTTTCTGCACAAGAGAAGCAAGGTTGAACATAGCGGCGCTGCCCCACAACAAACCCAGACGAGCCGACGCACGTCCTTGTAGGACGGAGTCTACTGGATCATAGGTATCTCATGTCATTGAGAACTGCGCGACTGCCGTTGTCACGTGCACGTAGTGAACATGGATGTGATATCATTGCTTACTCATCTCTTACTAAGCGCCCCTATTTATGTCTTAGTCATCATTTCCTATATATACTCTACATAGCGTAAACGAATAACTTAGGGACAACTTTCTACGGACCGATTCACAT
>JAABUJ010001843.1_pt1 | contig 28872 bp, 27 predicted proteins | sample 5559131 | NCBI WGS metagenome assembly JAABUJ01 (sample SAMN10711875, study PRJNA513366) | rock metagenome | isolation source: Antarctica rocks | place: Antarctica: Victoria Land, Mt New Zealand nord | collected 2016-01-07
ATTATCCGCCGCCTTCCTGGCGGCGGCCACATGTGATCGACGCATGGCCGCAGCCAGGACGCCCCACCCGGACAGCGGCATCCCAGCCATGCAAACCATCGCTTCGTTCTCTCCGACAGACTGCTAGCGTCGTATACCTAGGTGCTGGCGCATCTTTTGCACGCCGAGGCGCAGTCGTCCTTTCACCGTGCCCAGCGGCACGTCGAGCAGGTGCGCGATCTCATCGTGGGAGTACCCGTCGATGTGCGCGAGGACGAGAACACGCCGCTGCTCCGGCGGTAAGCGCGCGAGTTCCGTGTATACCTGTGCGGCCGTCACGCTCTGCGCGGCTTGCTCATACGTGTCGACACTGCTGGGTAGCAGGAGCGCGTCGTCCAAGTAACGCTGCCGATAGTCGCGCTGGATGCGGCGGCGTTGGTAGTCGCGCGCGATGGCGCACGACAGCCAGCAGCCAGGAACGCGCCGTGTGCCGTATAGACTCGTGGGTTAAGGGATGCAGCCACACGCTGAGAAACGCATCCTGCACCACCTCTTCCGTTTCTACGGTCTCCGCGAGTATACGATAGGCGAGCGCGTACGCCACCCTGCTGTAGCGGGCGTACAGGAGTGCGAAGGCCGTCGCGTCCCGCCGCGCGATGCGGTCGAGCAGGTCGCCGTCACTGGGGCTGTCGCCGCTGTCCATCTCAGGTTGCCTTCTGACGCGCCGCGTCATGACCGCAGGGTGCGGAGGACAGGGAACCCTCTTGTCCGCCTCTAATACGTCGCAACGTACCGTTTGGATCACCCCTTTGCGGCATTGATGTAGCGACACCAGCGGGACGCGGCGGGGGGCGCGGGCCGTGGCGTTCGTCTACGCACGACGGCCCGTCCCTGTGTGGCGGCCGACGGGCGCCTGCCCTGGCGCTAGCGCGCAGGGGGACCGGGTATCACCCCCGCTCGCCGCGCGCGGGTACCGCTCCACGCTGCCCCGGCTAGTAGTACGTCAAGATTAGATTGATAGGTTGAATGGGCCATGTCTCGATCACGATCAGGCGACCTCCTCGGCTCTGGTCACAGCGGGCGCGGGGCGGGGCGCACCGCTCTCGTCGGCCAGCGTGATGACTGGATAGAGGTGTGTGAGGATGATGCGCGCGTCGGCGGTGGTGAAGCGCCAGTCCATGGTGGCGTGGGCCGTGTTGCGGCGCGCTTCCCATGCGGCCACCTCGCGCGCGACCAGCGCCGTGTCATCCAGGCGCCGATCCAGGCATTGCCGGCTCAGGATGCTCAGTTCGCTCTCGGCCATGTTCAACCAACTCCCGTGCTTGGGGGTATGGTGAAACTCGAGGCGGTCCAGGATGCGGCGCGCCTCCTCCGGGGCGAACGCCTCATACAACGACCCAGCCACATGCGTATTCAGGTTGTCGAGCACGACCCGGATCTTGAGCGCGTGCGGGTAGTGGATGTCGACCAGATCGCGCATGGCGTAGGCCCAGTCCAGCTTGGTGCGACGGGCCGTGACCGTCACATGACGCCAGCCACCCAAGGGCTCGAAGAATATGAAGAGGTTGCAGACGCCGTGGCGCACGTACTCGTAGTCGTAGCAGGCGACCTGCCCCGGCGTCGGGGGCAGCGACACGCGCGTCTCGCCGATGAGCTGCTTGCTCAGTTCGTCCATGCAAACCTGGGGATACGCCGGGTCGTAGGGCACGGTGTACACGTCGAGCACGTCTTCCATGTGGCAAACGAACTCACCGTTGGCCTGCGGCGGGATGCACCACTCCTTGTAGCACCAGGGCTTGAGGTCGTTTTTTTAACACCTGACGGACCGTCTCATGCGAGACGTGCGCGACATAGGCCAGCTCGACCATCTGTGCGGCGAGCAGGCGGAGGCTCCAGCGCGCCTGCCCGGCGGGTGGCGCTCCGCAGGCCAACGCGACCAGATGCGCCTCGGCCGCCCCGTCCACCAGGTGCAGTGGCGCCAGCGCTTGGGGGCGCGGCCGCAAGGCGGCCTCCAACCCCTGCTCGACGAAGCACTGGCGCCCCCGTTGGATCGTGGCGGGGCTCACGTCGAGGGCGGCTTTGATGGCCTCATCCGTCCACCCCGGTCCCCCCGCGCTCACGTCGGCCTTGAGCAGGACGCGCGCATGGGTCAGCGTACGCGCCGCGCGCCGGCCCGCGTTGAGCATCTCCTGCAACTGCGCGCGCTCCTCTGCGGTCAAGGTTACGATGTACTTCTTATTCATGCCCCATCCTCCTTGAGTGCAAGGATACCGCAGCGATACCAACTTATCAAGATGATGTTGACACGCCACTAGTCGTCGGCGTGCCCGCGCCGCCGGCGCGGCCGGGGCGGTCATCCCCCTGCCCCGGGTGCGCCCGCTGCCCTGAGAGATAGCGCTCGATGGCGCGCCACGTGCGCTCACGCGCCGGTACAGCCAGCAACGGCTGGATCAGCGCACACCGCCGCCGCGACGTCCATCTGCGACGCCTCGACCAGCAGGTGGCGCGACGACTCTGACGTTATGGGGCGCCGTCGGCGTGAGTCTGGCGCAACGACTCTGACGCCTGACACCAGCACCCCGATCACGCCTGTCGTGGCGTGAGTCGGTCACCAGCAGCAGCGCGGCGGCCAAGGGGGACACGATTTAGTCTCATATACGCGAAATTATTGGTGCTACACTGACCCTCTTGCGTCACGCCCGGTCTTATCGCTATACTAGTCGCACAGGGGCCACCGGCCCCGATGATCCGATGCGGCACCCCATGAAATGTGCATCGTCTATCACGGCTGCGTGGACCGCTGCACGCGCCGTCATCGCGCGGGGACCAGCGCGGTATCTCAGGCGTAACCGTCCACACATGGACGGAGGCCGACCGGCGCGTGGGGACCGTGTCGTCGGTAGGAAAGGGAGGGACACGGGATGGTGACGCACGCGTGGCAGACAACGGACGAGGGGGACCGCGCGGAGGCGGTGGCCGCCGTGCTGGCGGCCGGCGACCCGCGCGGCTGGACGGCCGCGGAGATCGCGGAGACGCTCAATCTATCGCTGGATGTCCGGGACGTGCAGCGGGACCTGGAGGGCCTGGTAGCACGCGCCCTGCTCGCGCGCCACGGCATCGGGCGGGATGCCCTGTATACCCTCCCGCCACGCGCCGACCGACCGGACGCGATCGCGCGGGGAGACGAGACGATGCGCCACGGTACGCGGCGCACACGGGCCGTGGGCCGCGCGGACGGGGCGACGGACCCGCTGCTCGCCACGGACCCGCTGCTCGCCCTGGAGTACGAAACGGTCCGTACGGCCTACGAGGCGGTGCGGCGGGGGGTCGTCGGGGCACCCCTGGCGGGTGCGGGCGCGTGCCTACGCCTGGCGGCAGAGATGCGCGCGCTGGTGGCGCTCGCCGCGGCCCTGCGGCGGTATGAGCACGCGGCGGAGCGCGGCCCCGGCCAGCCCGAGCGGCGCCGGCACGACCGGCCGTGGGCGGCGCGGCCGCGGGGCGACACCGCCGATACACTGCCCCCTCGGGCACACGCGCCCGCCGCGACGAGCATGTGAAGGCGGCTGCATCGACCACCTGGCCGGGCGGGGCCGGGGCGCGTGATGCGGGCTATCGCCCGCTGATACCCTCGGTCCCGTCGTCGCGGCAGACGGACGGGGGTGTGGCTAGCCGTCGCGAGGCGGGCGGGGCGTCACGAGAGAGGAGTGCACGGCACGCTCTTGGATCCTCACGTCGGACCGGGCCTTCTCGTCGTCCGGCCGTGACAATGGTCACCGGACCTGTGCTCCTGACACATCTGGCCGTATCGCCAAGAATGGGACGTCCTCTGACGACGCACGCTGTCTGGTGCACCAGCGCAGGCGCCCGAGGTCATCTCAGGAGGTCACGGACGCAGCGATCCGTCGCGACCTGTTCCACCCCCGTAGTCGGACGCCCGATCATACGAGGTCGCGGACACGCCATACAGGTGCGCGATGAGGAGGAGCCGATAGTCCGCCCGTACCAGACGACCCCCACCGGGACACGAGCGCGGCAAGGTACCGCACGCGTCGTGCGACGACACTATGCCCGGCACTGAGGGGGGAGACCGTGACCTCCTCGTGCGCATGCCGCTGGCGAGCCTGCGGCATGCGAGCAACTGTATGAGGGGCATAGCGCCGCCGCCTACGGTCTGGCCGTCCGTCTGCTGAGGGATCCTGGCACGGCGGAGGACGTCGTGCACGAGACCTTTCTGTCAGTGTGGCGTCAGACGGCCGTGTACCGTCAGGATCGCGGCACGGTCCGCTCCTGGCTGTTGACGTGTGTTCACTATCGCGCCATCGCCCATATCCGACGGCGACACGACGACCGCTATCAGGCGATCAACGATGTCGACGTGCTTCTTGACGAGGGTGACACCGGCGTGCAGGCCCGCCACCACATCAAGGGTGAGGATGTCCGCGCGGCGCTCCGGCAGTTGCCCGTAGACCAGCAAAAGTCCATCACCCTCTCCTACTTTGGGGGCCTGACGTGCGCGGACATAAGCCATCACCTCGGCATGCCTATCGGCACTGTTAAAAGTCACATGTGCATAGGGCTACAAAAGATGCGGGGGGGCTTGCACGCCGACGAGGGGAGCGGCCGCGCGTAATGAGAGAACATAAACGTCCGCACGCACGAACCGGCTGTATCAGGATGTGTCAGGATTCGGCGCGCCATCGCGTTGTGGCGCGTGTGAGCCTGCGATGTTGCGCGTCTGATCGTGCCTATGTGGCCTGCGACAGCGCGCGCACCTCGTCCCAGTGGGCCTGGAACAGGCGGCGCTGAGCGGCCAAGGACTGGGTTTTATCCACGTGTCACCGTACGCCAGCCTTGCCCCGCCGCTTGTCACGCAGGCGGTCCGTGAGCAGCGGGGCGAAGCGATCCTCCCACGCCCTGACGGCTTCGTGCGTGACGGTGAAGCCCTCTGCCAGCAACATCTTGGCCAGATCGCGCCGGCTGAGTTTGTACCACAAGCGCCAGAGCACCACGCGCAACGCGATGTCCGTGGGCGCCTGCACGTGGCTGACGGGCGTGCTCGTCCGCTCGTTGTAGGTGCGCCTGCCGGCAGGGGTGACCGTGGAACAGGCGATAGCCCAACGCCGTCACCCGCTCCACCGCCTGTGTCGCGTCCCCCTGGACAGACGGACAGTTCATCCAGCGTCCCTCCTCAGCACACCGCTATAAAAGGAGATGGATACTCGACCCGTAGGCTCCTCTCCTCCAGTAGTCCTGAGTTCTGACGCAACCAAAAAAACCGAGGACCCCTCACTACGGGACGAGTCCCCGGCCAATTGGGTGGTATGGACTCGGCCACATGACACGATACTGTTGGTAAATCCTTGCGCGGGGCCTATTCTAGCGGACAGCCGACAGGGAGTCAGGCGTAGATTCAGCAGACAAAGCGGGCCAAAAGCGCATTTACCAACAGTATCGTGTCATGTGGCCGAGTCCACAGCGCGCCTACGAGGTGATGCGCACCTGCGTCCTCTTTGGCCAATCGCCGGTCGAGCGAGCGCGCGAGACGGGCGTCCCCGTCCGCTCACTCTACCGCATGGTCGAGCGCTTCGACCACCTCGGCATGGCCAGCTTGTTCGCGCCCATCGCAGAGCCCCTAACCGGCCCCCAACCTTTGCGAGGCGTACAGACGCTCTGCGACGTGGGTCAGGAGGCTCGGCCCAGCACCGCCGCCAGCGCCCCTGTCAGCACGTCGGCCGGGTCCTCGGCCGCCTCCCGGCTGCGCCACGCCACGTGCCCGTCGGGACGCACCAGCACGGCCCCGCCCGCCTTGACGCCGTACAACTCGGGCCACTCAGGCTCCGACACACAGTGCGCCACCACCCCCGCCGGCGCGCCCGCCCGCCACGGCTCTCCTTCCGGCGCGGTGAGCAGGACGGCGTCCCTCCCGAACAGGTCGAGCGTCGAACGGGCGCCGCCGTCGAGCCACAGGTGCGGGGCCCGGCAGCCCGGATCCGCGAGCGGGACGTAGTCGCCGGGACCATCGGCATCCGGGCTGCCGTCGTCGATCACCGCGGCCGAGGCGTACCGATAGCCCATGTCGATCTGGCGGAGACTGCGCCCGGCGAACGGGATCGCCGACGGGTTGCGCGTCACCTCCCAGGCCGCCTGCGCCTCCGCCACCGCGCGCCGACCCACGACCTCACGCTCAGCGTGATAGGTGTCGAGCAGCCCGTCGGCCGCCCGGCCGTCGAGCACCGCGGCGAGCTTCCACGCGAGGTTGTGGACGTCGGCCAGCGCGGCGCTGACGCCCGTGGCGCCGGCCGGGGGCGCCTGGTGGGCCGCATCGCCGACGAGGAACACCGGCCCGTCGGCGTAACGCTCAGCGCTGCGGGCCACGGCCGTCCAGCGCCCCTCGGCGATCACCTCGACGGCCAGGTCCGACAGCGCGAGCGCCTCCCGCACTGCGGTGATCGCGTCGACGGCAGCGCCACCGAGGTCGGGCAGGCTGACCGTCCACCGCGCGTCCGAGTGGGTGGAGAACAGCACGGCCGGCGCGCCGGTGAGGTAGTAAATGCCGCGCGGCACGTCACCGACCCAGGGTGTGAGGTCGGCGCGGAACGAGATGGCCCGCTGGCCGCCGAGGTCGTCGGCGCCGATCAGTGGGATGCCCAGCCGGTCCCGGACCCCGCTGCGCGCGCCGTCGGCCGCGATGAGAAAGCGGGCCCGCACCGAGGACTCGCCGTCGGCGTCGCGCAGTACGGCGGCGACCCCGTCGGCACGGACGGTGAACGACACCAGCTCGGCGCCGGACCGCAGCCTGGCGCCGGCGCGGCCCTCGGCCGAACTCCGCAGCGCATCTTCGAACACGTCCTGCGAGAGCGCCGCGCCCTCACAGGGGCTCACCTCGGCCAGCGTCGGACCGCCGGTGATCTGCTCCTGCACCGGCTGGGCGTCAAGGCGCGGGCGCCATTCCGCGCCAGAGCGCAGGACGAGTTGATGGTCACGGATGGCCTGCTCCGCACCGCAGGTGCGCAGGATCTCCATGGCCCGCGCATGCACCCCGCGGGCCCGCGGCAGGGGCGACGGGGCCTGCCGCCGCTCCACAGTCAGCGACGGGACGCCGTGATGCGCCAGCAGGAGCGACGCGGTGAGCCCGGCCGGGCCGGCGCCGACGATCAGGACGGGAACCTCGGACCGCGTCATCGTTCCACTCTTTTCGTAACAGTATACCTATGATGAACATCATGATACTTTCCCACTGGGGCTGTCAAGGACGAGCGGCCGACCCACCGGCAGCGTCAGGCGCAGGCCACCCGCGACGTGGCGGCGGCCGCGCTCGGCGATGCGCGCGGTCTGCTCGGTGGCCCATCGCTCTGGGTTGCCCACGAGGCGGCCGGGCCGTTCCACGTCGCGGTGTTGCTTGACGATCTCCGGCGCCGGCGTCGGCTGCTGTATCTTGGGGTCTCAACAACTTTTGATACTGATGGCGAAGTCAGGCAACTCTCCGCTTATTCGGACGACGACTGTTGTAAGGCTATAAGCGACGAGCGAAACAGGTCGCGAAACTCTGCCAATTCGGCTACTGCAGCCGTTCCGGCGACTTCGCCATCGGTATCACTTTTCAATGAGAATCCCCGCTAAGCGCAGGTGCCGTTGTGCTGATGTGCTCACAGACTCATGAGTGCCTGATGTAGGGGTGCGCCACAGCAAAGTTCCCTACGCGGAGCGGGGCAGGAGGAGCGGGCGTTGAGCGGGCGTGGGTTTGGGACGGGGCGCGGCGCGCGGGACAGCGGGCTGCACGGCGACACGCGGCGCTGTGGCGGACAGCGGGGGTGTGGTCGTGACGGTGGGACGCGGCGCGGCCGCGGCGGCCACGGGCGGGGTGGACGGGGCGGCGTCCTCCGTCGGCAGTCGGTACCGGTCAGGGTGAGTCTGCCAGAAGGCCGCCCAGCGCCCCGAGCGCTGCACGGCGCGCAGGCTGGCGATGGCTTGACTGCCGGGGACGCCCCAGCGCATGCCGGCCTGTTTGAGCCGCGCTTCGACCAAGCATGTGCAGGCGCTCTCCACGGCCCCCGAGCCAATGGGCAACTGCTGGGCGACGAACCGTGGATAGTCCATGCGGGCCACGTTGCGCGTAAAATGGGTCTGGGCGTCTGTGCGGGCGTTTAACGCCTCCTCCGTCGTCGGTGTCAGGGCCGTGAGCGCCGCGAGCACGGGGGCGGCGCCATGCAGGTAAAGCTGATCCTTGAGCGGCTCGACCCACGCCGCCGCCCGCAGGCTCCCCGTGTAGATTACAGGTAGAAAGTGGTTCTGGCACTCTTTTGATGGTGCGGATCACAGGGCAAATGGGCGAGTGCGACGCACAATGTGGCAGGTAGGGCTGCCCGGGATGAGGATCGTCGCTAGTAGCCTTACGAGAACCGTATGTCAGTGAATAACGGCAGCGGTCGGAAAAGATCGGCTATTCGATGGGAGCAAAAACGACCTACGCCACGCGTGAACTACACGCAATTCACGCGTGAGCCTGGACCATCAAAAGAGTGCCAGAACCACCCGGCTAGAGGGGCGCGACCGATACATGAGCATTGGCGGAGGTTGGCCCACTCCCGCTACGGTTGTAAGACATCACAGTCGTTGAGCCGAACCGCACGATCATTGAGCCGAAACTGCACAGTCGTTGAGCCATCCCCACGCTTTCCGCTCGGACTCCCTTTTTCATACCTGAAAACGGCTATGCACCGCCGTCTCCCTCCCTTTTTCGCGCCATGACTGTATCGTGGATGGCTCATTTACTGTGCGGCTTTTGCTGGATGGCTCATTTATTGTGCGGCTTCGGCTCAATGATCGTGCGGTTTTTTGCCTACCTCAGCTGTGCTTTTGGCTCAGCGAATGTGATGTCTTACACTCTGGTATACCGTGCAGGTGAGGGAGAGAACACACCACGTCGTCATCGTCCCCGGACTGAGCGACAACCCGATAGGCGTCGCCTGGTTGACGCGGGACTGGCGTGCGCACTACGGACTCACACCCCATGTCGTGCGCTTCGGTTGGCGCGGACAGCCCGACGACTTCGCCCCCCGGTTAGCGCGACTGGGCCGCTATATCGATGGGCTCGTGGCCGCGGGGGCACTGGTGTCCCTCCTCGGAACGAGCGCGGGCGCGAGCGCCGTGCTCAACGCCTTCTTCGCGCGGCGCGACGACATACGCAGCGTGGTGAGCGTCTGCGGCCGCCTGCGCGCGGGCGACGGGGTGTATCCCTCGCTCGATCAGTCCCGGAATCGGCTTCTCTTCAAGCCATCGGTCCTGTGCTGTGACGAGGGGATCAGCAGGCTCACGCCCGCCGACAAAGCCAAAATCCTCACGATCCGCCCCCTCTTCGATGAGCTTGTCCCGGTCACCACGATGACCATCGCGGGGGCGACGAACCGGCGCATTCTCGCCGTCGAGCACATGGTGGGCATCTATCTGGCGCTCTCGGTCTATGCCCGCCTGATCGTCGATTTCCTCGCGCGGGTATAAGGCGTCACCGTCGCTGAGACAAAACGTCGAAGTACGTGAGCCCTCCTCCCGCCAGCCCGCGTAGTTCTCTCTTTCACGCTCAAACGCCCTACTCCTCGCCACGCATCCTGCCGATATTGACACCAGGCCGTTGGACAGCCAGGCTCGCACGAACGGAGGCCTCCGCCATGCCTCGCCCGCTCCCCCCCTGCCCTGACTGCGCTGCCGACTCCGCCCTCATCCTCCGCGCCGTCTACCGCCACTACCCCCCCGCCCCCCTCCGCTGGCTCGCCCTCCTCTTCCCCGCCCCCCTCACCCTCGTCTACTCCTGCGCCGCCTGCCACCACCGCGTCCTCCTTCACACCACCTGTCCCCGCTCCCTCCTCCCACCTGCCGCGTCACACGCGCCCCGTCGCTAGCGCCTCGACGCCCCACGCCACCAGGGACACGCCAGCTACGCCGAGGACCACGCCTCCGCCGGCGGCCTCGCCCGCGACTGATCCGCTTTTGCCTCCCCCACGTATACACCATGTGTCCACACGGGGGGCGGCCTGGGCTGGACCGTCCCCCGCTCCCGGCCTGGCGGGACAACGCACATCGGCTGTGCGCACCCTCCCCCCCACACGCGTCCCGCCCCAGCGCACACCCCACGTTGCCCCCCACACGCGTCCCGCCCCAGCGCACACCCCACGTTGCCCCCCGAGAAACCGAGGAAACGTACACCATGAGACCCGGCCACCACCTGCGCTGCGATCGCTGCCGCGCCTCCGTCCCCACCCGCGACGCCACCCTCACCGCCACCTCCATCCTCTGCCCCGCCTGCGCCACCTTGCTCCCCCCATCGACGGCCCGTGCGTCCGCCGACACATGCGACAACGACGCCACGGGCCGCCGCTCCGGGCCGCGCCTCGTGCAGACTGGCTAACGGACGAGGCCGCCACGGCGACGACGACGGCCGGGCGTCGGGCACTCGTCGCAGCGACGCGCTATAATGAACATTACGATTGCAGCTATTCACTGGATGCGCCTGGTCAGCCTCCTCGCCCAGCTCATCCTGGCCCTCACCCTCCTCGCCGCCATCGCCGCCATCGCCGCCGCCCTCTGGCTCGCCTATGCGGCTGTCACCTAGCTACCCCCCTCACGCTGAGCGTCCCCCACCGCATGCCCTCCCGTCCCACTGTGGCACGGATGACCCCTCCACGTTCGTCGCACGCACCGGCCATCCTTGTGCTCAAATAAGGACCAAGCGGGACGGGGGCTACAGCCCGGCCCCGGCCAGCGGACGGCGCGGCCGTGTGGAAGCGGACGTACCCTGCGGCAGGCGCGCTGGCGCAGCCGTACCCCCCTGTGGACACCCCGCGTCGCCCGCACCTACCCCTCCCTACACGCCGCGCCCCGCCGTGACACCCTCTCACCGACGGCGTCTTCACCCGTCGTCGCGCCGCTCTCCACCCTCCACCATCGACGCCACCGCCACGGCATCCGCGCGCCCACGCTCCTCCCACAGCACACGTTGACGCACGCACGCCGGGGGGTGTATATTAGTGTTGATAATCACTTGACGTGAAGTAGAAGAAATGGTAAAGGAGGACGCCCCCGTGACCACCGACGACCTCTCCCTTCTCGTGGCCGAGACCCGTTGCGCGCACGGCCGCCTCACCTTGGATGATGCCGAGCGCGCTGGCACCGGCGACGACTGGATCGCCTACCTCCGCGACCCCATGCACCCCTGCCCCTACGAAGTCCGCGACTACGCCGCCTACCAAACCCACGCGCCCCATCTGCCCGCCGACTGGCTCGTCCTGCGCACCCGCGCCGCGCGCCACGGCCGCGACTACGGCGCGGCCAGCGGGACAATCACCCTGCCCGAGGTGGCCCACCTCCTCGCCGCTGGCCCCGCTAGCGCCGACGGCCCCGTCTGGCTCCTCTACGCTATCCACCGCACCGGCCCTACCGCCACCACGGACAGGGGCGTGGCCGCCACCTACCTCGTCGAGGCCGCCGACCCCACTACCGGCGAAGTCCGTGCCGCCCTCTCCCTCGCCGCCTACCACCAGCTCGCCGCAGCTACCCCCGTCGTACCCGCCGTCTCACCGCACCTACGTGCAGGGGCGCGACCCTTGTCCCTCGTTTCGTCACCTGTCAGCCCGTAGGAGACAGACCCATGACCTATCTCATCCTCGCCGCCCTCGTGCTCTTTTGCCTCGCCCTCGTCGCCATGTTCGTCGTCCTCGTCGGCCACGTCCGCAGCTGACACCACGCGCCCCTGGTATGCGTCCTGCATAACGCCACCCCCAGGACTCACCGTACACGCGACACAGCGGGGTGAGCCCCTGGGGTGGGGGCGGCGTACGGGACCATGTCCGTCGCGGAGGAGCGCCGGAGGAGCGCCAGAGGGGGGTATATGCCGGGCGAAACGACGACTGATGGAGCGGCACGGAGGGACTACACGCGCGCCGCCGAGACCGACGCGCCCGAGACGTTGGTGAGCCTCGTGGCGGCCGCCGCCGCGCTCGGCCTCCGTCCCGCCACCGTCAAACAGTACATCCTCCGCGGTCAGCTCGCCGCCATCCGTGTGCCGCGTGGAAACACGACCCGCCTCTTTGTCACGTCCGCCGAACTGGAGCGCTACCGCCGCGCTTCCCTCGGCGGCCAGGGCTGGCTCAACCGTCGGGGACCTGCACCCCCCGCCCCGCCGTCGCCTTCGCCGACGCAGATTGCCATCGAGCACGACGTGGCCGCCCGTAGCCTCTGAGCGTGACGCCGCCGGTAACAAGGTCTGCACGGCTGCGCCCGCCCGTCCGCGCGTGCGGGGTGCGCACCGTCCGCTGGACCATCGAGACGGTCAATAGCTAACTCACCGCCCCGGCCGCGCCCACCTGCATGTCCGCTCGATCACTAGCCACCCACGTCGGCGTCCGCTAACGTCGGCACCCGCGTCGCCTGCCCCACTACGTCGTGCACCGCCTGACGGCTGAGTTTGCCCTGCCCCTGTGCCAGCACGTCCAGCGTGGCGTGGGCCAACGTGGCCGGGATCAGGCACACGTCGCGCAGCGCGCCCTCCGGCAACGAGGCATTGTACGCGTCCCCGAGCGCCAGGTTGCGCCGGGCATACGCGTCCATCGCGCCCTGGCCCCACCCCCGCGGGAAGAAATCCACCCCACGCGCCCGATCCGCGTCACGATTCCGCAGGATGTTGACGGCCTGCAGCCCGCGGCCGAAGCCCACCGCGTGCCGGCGATCAGTCTGTATCCCCCCGTGCCACATCCACAGGTCCGAGAGGAGCAACCCGACCGCGCCGGCCACGCCGAAGGTATAGCTATCGAGATCCCGCGCCGTGTCGATCGCCCAGCCGCACTCGACCCACAGCGCCATGCGCTCGGCCATCGCCGCCGCCGCATCCCAGAGGCGCGGCGCGATGGCCGCCGGCGCGAGCTGCGTCCACTCATGCAGGCGGAGCGTGACCTCTGGGAGGATCGCCCGCTGCGCCTCCAGGGCGGCGGCGATGTCCGCGGCGTCGAAGCTGGTCTGCAACGCGCGGCCCAGCGCGCGCAGGGTCACGGCCTTCGCACGGGGGGTGAGCGCGGGATGGTCCTCCACCTCGTCGAGCGCGCGCAGACATAAGTAGGCGGCAGTGACCGTTTGCCGCAAACCATCGGCCGGCAAGCGGGCGATGGGGATATAAAAGGTCCGGCTCGTCTCCTCCAGCAGGGCTAACGCATCGCGGGACGCCGACATACACGCACCATTCCTTCCCGCCCCCCCCACAGGGCCGATAAACGGCGTCCCCATCGTCCGGGGACGCCTCTCTCCCTCAAGATACCCGACCGCCACCGGGCCTGCGACGCGCTAGAGGGCGGGATGACACGGACGCCTGGCGGACGGGTGAGAGGCCGTGACATGACCAGAATGGGGGCGCGTACGTACACCGTCCATTCATCCCTCGGTGTTGGCGACGAGACGCATCCGTGGACCCAACGGATGCGTCTCGTCGCCAACACCGGGGCCGACCTAGCTGTCCGTCGTCTCCAGTCCCTCGTTCCGCGCGGGCTCGAACGCGGCGTCGCGCGCTTCCGCGGCGGAAGCAAAGTAGACGCGGTGGTCCTCCGCCGGGAGGTGAGCGGAATCGGCGCGGTGGACGATGCGTGTTTTCGTGTTCCCGACGTAGGCGCCACTCGTCCGATCGAGGGTGTTGGTGTGATCGCGCCTGGGCGGCTGCTCCATACCCGTCGTTGGACCCTCGCCGCGGTCAGGTGCTGCAGGGACACGTGTCGCCCCCCCGGACGTGCGCGTCTGCACAGCGCTCACAGCCTGTCGTGCCGCCGTTGCCATGGTCGTCGCCACGCTTTGCACCCGACCGGGCGCGAACGGGGGCGTCTCATCCTGGACCGTCTGCTGCCCCTGCCCGCCCCGCTGCCGGTTCCGCACATACCACACGCCTGCCGCGACGGCTACCATCGTCAAGATCCAACGCATGTGTTCAGCTCCTTACCGTGGTTCTATCGGTCATGACGTGATGTTTCCCCATCAGCGTCGGCACGCCACAAAGCACGTCTCATGCCAGGGTCTCGCTCCGGTGGAGTATGGTCGGGATCGTGCAGCGGGCTTGAGGCACGAGGGGGCAAGCGTCAGAGGGGATTGCAGCAGAAAATTCGCCTGCGTCCCCCCTCCGGTACGCTGTGCGCTCATAGATATGACGAACACGGATCGCAGCGCGGTCATCCCTGTGGTGGCTACGTAACTCATCCGGACTATAAAAACAGCCCGGATGAGTTACGTAGCCACCACAGGGGGCAGCGGCCGCCCACCGAGCCACCAGAACCAGGTCTCGCGCACATCGCCCTTCGCGCCGGTCGCCGCTGGACGGGTGAAGCAGACCGCCGTGATCGGAACGGGGCGGCACTCCTTGCGATGCAGCCCGCCCCAGCAGCGCACCGTGACCTCCTGCCCCTGCGCGTCGGGGCCCGTCCACTGGGTGTCGGGCTCCCCGTGCGTGGCGGGGTCGGAGCCCTTGAAGCGGTCCCCGTCCTTGCGTGGTGCCCCCGCTTTGCCCGTCGGTGGGGGCGCCGCGCGGTAGAGCACGCGCGTGGAGGCCGCCCGCACCAGTTGATCGAGGGCCAGGTCCGCCGTGGCCTCCACCCACCCGGCCGTCCCGTAGGAGCCGTCGGCCAGCAGCAGGGGATGCTCTCCCCGCTCTGGTCCGTTCTTCTCCTGCTCGTCCTCCTGTGTACGCGTCGGCACCAGGGCGGCAAGTTGCGCGGCCCCAACGGTGAGAGCCGTCTGATCGCTCGGGATGCGCCGATTGTCCAGGATGTGCGTCCAACTGCTCGGCGCGAGGGGCACGACGACCAGGGTGGAAAAGGCCCAGCCGGGGCGCACCGGCGCGACATGCGGCGGCAACACCTGGCCGGCGGCGGGCACATGCACCAGGGTGCGGTCCGGGGCGGTGCGCGCGTAGGGCCGCACGATCGGGCTGCTGTCGAGCGCGAGTACCTGGCGCGCGCCAGCTGCGGGATGCGGTGCTGTGTCCGTACAGAGCGCGCGCAGGGCGGCACGGTCAATCTGCCCGTCCTCTAGCGCTTCATAGACGCTGGGCCACTGGCGTTGGAAACACGGCGCTTGCGACAACTCCACGAACGAGCGCGCGCCGGGGTCGGTCGCCAGCGCATCGCACAGGTCGAAGAGCGCGTCGCGCGCGCGGGTGAAGCAGGCGTAGAGCGCCGCGCGGTAGGCGCCCAAGGCGGTCAGGGGTCTGGACGTGGTAGTATCCATCTGGTCCTCCTTTATGGTCTGCAACCAGAGGATACCCGATGGGGCCACGGAGCGTTGCTCCCGTGGCCCCGGTTAGTCTAAACATCAGGATCGACAACAAGCTGCACAATTGCGGTTTGCGCGGCAACACAGGCTAGCCGATTGCGTTCTCTAAGGTGCCATAGCCCAGCCAGTTACGTCCTACACAGCAACACAGTCGAACCTGGTACGGCGACAACTTGACCATAACCCTTATATCAAAAGATCAGGAATCACGTCTAACGATCGCACTTACGTGCGCTAACTGCTTTCACGGTCTCTCGTCGAGCGATGTACCTTTTGCGCCCGGCAAACCAAATGCGGAGCGCAGGACGGAAGCCATTTCATCGACGGCCTGCTCGCCCCGGTCGAGCGCAGCGTAGGCAAGCGGGAAATTGTGAATCATTCCCTCATAGCGGGCCCAGATGACAGGCACGCCAGCTTCCCGCAGATGGGCGGCGTAGAGGTCGCCGTCGTCGCGCAAAGAGTCATATTCTGCCGTGATGACCATGGCCGGCGGTAGACCACTGTGGTCCTTCGCCCGTAGTGGGAAGGCCCTGGGATCATCTCGGTTGACATCGCTTGGCAGGTAGAGATCCATCAACCAAACGACATCGGCCGTATCCATCCCATAGCCGGTCGCGTTGTCCCGGTAAGAGGGCAAGTCAAGGTCGTAATAATCCGTCGCCGGAGTGATCAGCACCTGATATGCCAGCGCCGGTCCTCCCTGTTCGCGCGCGAGCAAGCAGACAGCGGCGGATAGGGTCCCACCGGCGCTATCACCCGCTACGGCAAGTCTGGAGCCATCACCGTTGAAAGAAGCGCCGTGTGCTGCAGCCCATTGCGTAGCCACGTAGCAATCATCTACAGCCGCAGGGAACTTGTGCTCCGGAGCTTGCCGGTAATCGACGGAGACGACCACACAGCTGATTTTATTCGCAATATGGCGGGACCACGCATCGTGCGTCTCGATGCTGCAGACGACCCACCCCCCGCCATGAAAATACATCAGAATCGGGAAGGGACCAGGACCTTCGGGTATGTAGATCCGCACCGGGATCGGACCATGCGGGCCAGGAATTTCACGATCCTCCACCGTGGCCACGGCCTCACGCGGAGTGACCGTATCGATGGACGCATTAACGGCAGCGCGCGCATCGGCGGCAGTCATATGATGGAGTGGTGGATCATCGAGAGCGGCTCGTTGGTCAAGTAGGGCTTGAGCCTGGGGGTCAAGAGGCACCGGTTACTCCCTTCTGACAACACATCTCCAAGACTGTTGTAAAGAAACGTATGGCAGGCTCATTGACGTCATCTGGTTTCTCCCAAAGGAGACCATGACCACAGCCTTCCAGTACGACAAGGTCCGATTGTGGGATCCGGCTATGCAACTGCCGTGACATCTCGACATGCGTGATCACGTCGTCGCGGCCTACGCAAACAAGAACCGGCATAGGTAGTTGGGCTAGTCGGGCGGTCGTATTATGCTGCACACAGGCCTCCCATTGCGCGATGTAAGCCTCCAGAGGCTGCGCATTCTCGATAAGCCCTTCCTCGATCCGTCGAACCTCCTCGGGCTTCTGCTCAAAGAACTGAGGATGGAACAGCCATAAGGACGATTGACGGACGCGGAATTCCTTGTTGCTATGCTCCGCCAGATAACGTTGCACGTCGAACCAACGGGTAGCGTAGGAGTCTACCTCACTATAGGTGGCGATCAGGTTTAACCCTGACACGCGTTCGGGATAGCGCAGTCCGATCTCCTGGGCGATCATGCCCCCCATCGAGCAACCCATCATGAACGCGTGTGCGATACCCAACTCGTCCAGGAGAGCTACAACATCATCCGCCATTTGTGGCGTGCTGTACGGGCCGGCCGGCTTATCGCTCTTGCCTACTCCCCGATTGTCAAGCGTGACGACTTGGAATGACACGGCTAATGCATCGCGCTGCAACGCCCAAGAAGCACCGTCGCCTCCAAGCCCCTGGATCAGCACCACCGGGTGGCCGGTGCCCGCCACCTCATAATACAGGTTGACGCCGTTGCAGAATGCGTAAGGCATGTGCCCCACCTTTCTAAGTCTATCGTGCGGACGGACGCTCGGCACTCAGAACCGCGACGCTCTCATCGGCAATATGGTCATCGCCTTGCCGGGTCGCATTCCCGACAAATAGTCTCCGCTTAGCCGGGTTAAGATATTCGCGCAGGCCATCACCGACGAGCGCAAAACCGAAAACTGTTAGGGATAGGGCGACGCCGGGGAAAAGCCCGATCCACCACTGTCCCGTGATCATATATTGGGAACCGGTTGCGATAATGGACCCCCATTCGGGCGTGGGCGGGCGGATACCCGCACCGATAAAGCTCAACCCGGCTGTCAACAGGATGGCACCGCCAATGGTGACGGACGCGTTGACAAGCGATGATTCGATCGAATTGGGGATGATGTGCTGGAAGAGGATGCGCATATCACCCAAGCCGACACTCCGCGCCGCTTCTATATAGAGATTCTCACGCGTGGTCAGGACAGCGGCGCGCGTGAGCCGAAGAAAGACGGGCAGGTTGACGAAAGCGATAGCAAGTATGACGTTTTTTTCACTCGGGCCACTCAGGGATACCAGGGCTAGCGCGAATATAAAGACGGGAAATGACTGTATCATGTCCATGAGCCGCAGCAATCCCTCGCTGAGAAGACGCGGTACTCCGGGCTCGGCCCCCCAGTAACCTGCGGCGGCTCCTAGCATCACGCCAGCGATGCAAGAGAGCAACGTCCCTCCAAGTGCGATAGAAAGGTCGACCCGTGAGGCCGCCAGCACGCGCGACAAGATATCCATCCCGGTTGAATCCGTGCCCATCCAATGCGACGAGCTCGGCGCTTGCAACACATCAACCGTAGCGCTGACCGGGGAATAAGGGACGACTAATGGTTCAATAATGGCTATCAGGAGGGCCACGACAGTAAAGACAACGCCGAGGAGAAACGGAGGGCGACGACGTGCGTAGGTTGTGAGCGCGCACGCTTCGCGCCACATCCAACGCACAACACTTCGCCCCAGGGAGTTGAGGCCAGAGCCGTCTGGACTCTGCGTCACACGCCCCGTGCTGCTACCGCCCATTACACGGTCACTCGAGGGTCAAGGAGAAAATGTCCGATGTCGACCAGTAAGTACACCAGCATTGTGAAGACGGCCGCTGTGAGCACGAAACCTTCGATAGCCATATAGTCCGAGTTCGTGACGGCCTGGACGGCATACTGGCCGATCCCTCCCCAGGAGAAAACCGTTTCGACAAGGACAGCGCCCCCCAACAGGTAGGCATAACTGATGCCCAAAACCGTTAGGACGGGAGGTAACGCGTTGCGGAGCGCGGACCAATTGACGCGCCACGCCCTCAGCCCCGCGGCTCGGGCAGTGCGGATATAGTCAGCGTGCAACGCATTGTCCATAGATGACGCGGCCATCCGCACGACCACGCCCATGTAGACGAAGACCAGGGTTAACTCGGGCAGGATTAGGTGACGCAGACTAGACAGGAACGCACTGCCGTTGAGGGTGAGGGCACTATCGACCAGGTACATCCCTGTTATACTGTGCGGCGTACTCACGCCGATATCGAGTTGCCCGAGTGGTGCCGGTAACAGTCGTAGCTTGAAATAGAGAATGAAAATGAGGATGAGCCCAATCCAGAAGTCGGGAAGCGCCCCCGCAAGCAACCCATAGATCGTGATGCTTCGCGCGACCAGACCACGCGGGTTGAGCGCGATGACCATACCAAGTACTGTGCCCAAGACGGCGATGATCAGCAGTGCGATAGACACGAGCTCGATCGTTGCCGGCACCCGTTGGATCAGATCAGCGATTACGGGATTCCCAGATAACCACGAGCGACCGAGGTCGCCATGGAGAATATTACCCACGTAGATCAGGTATTGCACATAGATCGGCTTATCCAGGCCAAGTTGATGCTCGATAGCGCGTACTTCTTCGGCCGAGGCCAGGTTGCCCGCGATAAGATACGCGGGATTGCCAGGGAGGATATGGAGGAACAAAAAGGTGACCACCGAGATCCCTACAAGCTGCGGGATCAAGACGGCAAATCGCTTGGCCACAAACCGGAGTGGACTGGTATGCCCCACGATGGTGCCTCCGAATCATCCCTAACGCCATACCCCAGGGTCCTGCGCGCAACTAGGGCGCTCGATGTCGATAACCGACTGCCAGCCATCGATCCCACTTGTAGTATGCACAACGCGCCGGGCGAGAGATGTATCCAAGATATATCAAGTGTCTAAGTGGTGTCAAGCTCTCCTTGGCGACTGCAGGGCCATTTAGTTTTCGGAGAGGGGACAAAAAGGAGCGGATGACGTAGGCTATCCTCATGTGCGTGTGTGTGCAACAACAAGTACAGGAGGTGTCCGATGGACCAGCTGTGTCGTCCGCTCATAGAGGTTTTAGCAGAGATCCCCGATCCACGGCAAGCACGCGGGAAGCGGTATCCGTTGACGGCGGTGCTGGCGCTGGCGTGCGTAGCAATGCTGTGCGGGTACCGAAGCTACGGGGCCATTGCCGAGTGGGGGCATAATTATGGAGCCGCGTTGGTAGAGGCGCTCGGCTTCGCAGGGACGCGCACGCCGTGCGCGGCGACGTTGCACCTGCTCTTCCGCGCCCTGGACCCCGTGGCCCTGGAGGACGCCCTGGGGTGCTGGGCGGAGGGCATCCTGGCTGCGACGCCGGCGGCGGAGGGGGCGATGGAGGGGTTGGCGTGCGATGGGAAGGCGCTGCGGGGCAGCCGCAAACAAGGCGCGCCCGGCGCGCACCTGCTCTCGGTGGTCAGCCAGCGTCTGGGCCTGACCGTGGCCCAGGAGTCCGTGGACGACAAAACGAACGAGATCCCGGTGCTCCCGGCGGTGCTGCGCGGGGTCGTGCTGGAGGGCCGCGTCGTGACGGTGGACGCGCTGCTGACACAGCGCGCCGTGGCCGCGACCGTCGTGGACGGCGGCGGGGACTATGTGATGGTGGCCAAGGACAACTAACCGGGCCTGCGTGCCACCAGCGCAGCGGTCCTCTCGACCCCGCCGCACCTGGCCGCGCCGCCTGAGACCACGCAGACCCTCGACCTCGGCCACGGGCGCATTGAGCGGCGACGTCTGACGCTGCGGGCGCTGCTGCCGGGAGACTGCGCCTGGCCGGGGGCGCGCCAGGTCTTCGTCGTCGAGCGCCACGTCACCCTCAAGAAGACGGGCAAGACACGCCACGAGCGGGTCTACGGCGTGACCAGCCTCGCCCCTGAGCGGGCGCGGGCGCGGGAGGTCCTCCACCTCCTACGCGCCCATTGGCACATCGAGAACCGCACCCACTGGGTCCGTGACGTGACCTTCGATGAAGATCGGTCCCAGGTCCGCTGCGGGGCCATCCCCCAGGTCATGGCGGCGCTGCGCAACACGACCCTTGGCCTCCTGCGCGCGGCAGGCGCCACCAACATCGCCGCTGCCGGCCGCCACTACGCCGCCCAGCCCAGGGCTGCTCTGGCCCTCATCACCACTCCCCCGAGAACTAAATGACCCTGGGCGACTGGGACAAAATCGCTTGAACCTTATTGCGAAACTCGAGGACATGAAACCGCATTGCGGCTTCGGCGCCCAGGCTATCGCGGTGCTCGATAGCGTTCACGATGTTGGCATGTTCATGCATGACATCGGGCAGTTGTCCGGCCCGCTCGAAAGAGAGATACCAGAAACGAAGCATCATCGCATACAGGCGATCAAGCGTTTCCTCCAGGTACTGGTTGCCCGCAGCATGTGCAAGCAGGCGATGAAAGGACAGATCGATCTCGATTAATTGGTTCAGATCGTGCGCCGCGATGGACAGATCAGTGTTGAGCAGGACTGCGCGAAGTTGCGGTACGATTGAGGGACTGGAGCGCTCCGTCGCGAGGCGAACCGCCATGCTCTCAAGGACGAGGCGCAAGTCGCTCAATTCTTGGAGGCCGGCCGCTGATATATCAGCCACGAAAAACCCGCGACGCGGCGCGACAACGACCAGGCCGTGATCGACCAAGCGGTACAGCGCCTCGCGCAGCGGCGTCCGCCCAATGCCCACCCGCAGGCGCAATTCCGCCTCCTCGATGACCGTCCCGGGAGCTAATTGCAAGCTGACGATCAACTGCTTGACTGTCTCGTACGCTCTGTCGCTCTCTTTGATTTTACGTCCCTGAACCTCAACGTCGGGTTGTACAGTCATGGAACGTGCAACAACCATCAAGTGCGTCTCCTTCGACATCATCATCGTCACCCAGCTATCCCTACCAACGGAGTCACGCATCTCAGAGAGGCTGGGATACTCCGGCTCATAGCGCCACAGCTCATACATGGAGAATATATCGTATTTACGACTGTCGTGCTGGAGTCGTTTTGTGCCAGCAGTTCCATCCGTGGCGCACTTGGGAAGCAGCGGCTACGCTTACCGACAAATCGTCGGCGTCGCCCTTGCGTGCGGCCACCGAATGAGGTGGCCGTATGAGCGTGCGTGCATGACACTGAACAAGCGTGCGTGCATGACACTGAACAAGCGTGCGTGCGTGACACTGAACAAGCGTCGAAGAAGAGGGCGCTATGCGATTACTCTGGCCGCCCGCGTCACGTACTTGACAGCGCAATCCGATCTAATATATCTTGAGTATATTCGCGTCGCGCAACGACCAGCCCATACCTCCCCGCCGCCGAGGTATGGCCTCGAAGTCACGGGGTTATATCGCGGTGCCGCTGGATATCCTATGTCGGATGAAGGAAGACGATGCTATGGACCTGGCCACTCTGTACACGGCGCATGGACTGTTCTCCGACGACAACGGCGACGGCTGTATTGACGCCGTCCGTGCCCGGATTTGCCTACGGACCGATGCAGCCATAGCGGAGCAGGAAGCCGCCGTCAATATAGCCGCGCGGCTTGGCTTCGAAACCATGTCCTTGACGCTGCCGATCGCCGCTGTGGAGGATGATAACGGATCATGGCCCGACGGCATCCATCCACTGATCATTGGACGGCCTGGTCCACGCGTCCAGGTGGGAGGCCACGATGATGAGCCTATTATCGACGATCTGGGTGCCGGGGAAGGGCAGATTCGGCTCCTACCGCCGGCCGATGATCGGCCACAAGGCCTTCTGATCGCTGGGGGAGATGATCTGGGACTTGCGGCGGCGGCAGCTTTACTGTACGGGCGCTTCCCCCATGTCTGGGACGTAGGACCGGACCGCCTGACCCTGAGCACCATCGTCGCTGACATAGAGGTCAGGCTGGCGCGGCATGGCGCGCCGGGGCACACCGTTCGCGTGGTAGCAGCCCGGGTCGAGGCCGCGCGCCCTGGCATCGTCCGGCTCGATGTGGAGATCCAGGTCGACGATGAGGACACGATGGATCATCTGGCCACTTCCCTGGGCTACGACGGGGCACCCGACCAGGTTTTTCATTATCCCGGACTACATGTCCTGGCCATCACGCTCCACAGAGGAGGGGCGCGGCGGCAGTACATTCTGGACACAGGCGGCATGCCGGTGTTGCGATCCGACGGCGGCGAGCGGGGTCGACAACTGCGTACCGCCAGCCCCACCGTGCCAGCCTCTTTCTCGCTGTCGGGGCTATTTCGACCGCAGGGTGGCCTGTTCGTCGACACGCGAGGCGACATGCAGCCGAATCATCTATCCACGCGCATTGTCCTCTCGCCGTCATCATCCGCGCGCGAAGCCGTTGCCGCGTGCGCACTGGCCGCGCGGCTCGGACTGGAGACGCTTGGCTTGGAGCTGCCTCTGGCGGTTGTGCAACATGCGGAAGTCGATGTAGGCGCTAGAGAGACGCAGATCCTGATCGGCGATGCCGTTGCCGTTCAGCGTCAATCGTGGCCCGGTAGATCGTCCGCAGCCGCACGCGCGCTCGCAGACATGCCCACTGGCTGCGGCGCCATCGTCACTGGAGAAGATTCCGCCCGGCGCCCGCACCTCCTTGTCACAGGAGCCGACTCCCGCGGCGTCGAGGCAGCGCTTGGCTACCTCGCGGAGCGCGCGCCTTATATACAGACGGCGGAGCGGGGAGCGCCCGCATTGGCCGATATCGAGGCCGATGTACGTGAGACGCTTATGGGGAACAGTGCAGCTGGAGAGGCCGCAGCCGCTCTATGCATTTTGGAGGATATCGTCACGCGACTCGACCGGGAGGGGGCTCAATCGGTCGAGGTTGATGCTTTCGTGGCCCATCCACTCCAGGGACTTGACGCCTGCCTGCGCGATCACATTGCATCCGCCACCAGTATGCGGGATACGGTGGTACGCGTCCAGGACAGGATGGATCGGGAACCGGTGTTTGATTTGCGCTGGCGGGCCCAATGGGAAGGCGACCGCGTCACGGATCTCATTCATACGACGCTCCTGCCCCTTGTGCAGTCGCGGTCAACGGCGCAGCAGAACGTTAGCATCAGCATCGACGTACGTATCAGTGAACCGCTAGAACTCCGACGCTCGCTCGCTCGCGCAATTCTGGATGCCGTGACGCAAGAGGGTATCCCACAAGACCGCTGTGACGTTGCCGTGCGCTCCGCATACAAGCAGGGCAGCGGCTGGTTGATCGAGGAGGTGTTGCCGCGTTTGCGGGACCGCGACGATATCGCGCGCGTCAGTATCTTCTGCCAGCGTTTTGAACCGCCTTCTCATCAGGGCTGGCTGGAACTGCCCACCCGATGGATCCAGGAGTTGTATCCGGTTGACGAGTTGCTGGCACGAGAGTTAGGTATGGACGTAGCGGCCATCCAGTTCGAGTTGCGCTCCGATCTAGCGTCGACCTATGAAGTGCTTGTCTGGAACGCCGGAGGCCAAGTGGTCTTCCACGACGTGTTCGACGCGCGCTACACCGAGCGGCCATATCTGCTGGGATACCCACACTGGGGCCTCGTGCATCCAGGTACCGGCTGGTTGAGCGTGAGCGCGGACGGTGTGTCCGTGCTCGACGAGCGCATTCCGACCGATCGAGACCGATTTTGGGACTATTATCAGGGGACCGTCCTCCCGTTAGTCGGCGCCCGGATCTGCCGCTTGTTGGCGGGCCAGGCGTCCGCCGCAGGGCCGTTCTTCGATAACTTGCGGATTGATCTGTCGATTAGCGAAGAGGACCGCGCGCTCGATCTGCGCGAGGAGCGCCTCAGCCCTCTCGAAAGCTTGCATGAGGATCTGTACTTCGTCACACTCGACTACTGCAGCGCGGTTCGGCTCACATGCGAGGCGGATATCGCAGGTCAGAGGCCGTATGAACCGCCGTGGATGGCGCGTGTCGACGATGTGCAGGCGACCCCTCGCTCTAGCCCGCGCACGGCACCCGGCCTCATCGTCCCGCTGATCCATCAGGTGCTCGCGGCGCAGCCCGAAGCGCACCTGCGCCTGGAGGATCTGCGGGCACCGGAACCAATCGTACAGTGGCGCGCGGTGATGGCGGATGGCTCGGTAGCGCAAGGATCTGTACCTATCGCGCCGCTAGCCTGCCCGACGCCCTGTACCCGGGTTGCTGTGGTCACTCCCAGCGGGATGTGCGTGACAGATGCCGAAGTCGCCATCGTCGGCGTCGACGAGCCCCAATGCAACGTCCTAACGGGGCGTCTCGGCGGCCTCGTTGCACTCCACGAGCGGGGATTTTACGCTGCTACACCGACGCGACCGGGCGTGGAACATCTTATCGTCACCATTGTCGGTGCGGAGAACAGCCAGAGCCGTGTCCTCGGACCCATGCCCGAGAGCGATTTGACAATCGGGGCAGCGGCGGGCCCGACCGCGCCGACACGGATCCCCTGGGACGGGGTGATTGGCTACGAAAAGAACAACGAATTGCTGCGACAGCTGGCGGCCTACCCCGAGATCCGAGTGTGGCAAGCAGGCTCAAGCTTGCAAGGCCGCCGCTCCTTTGTGGCAGAAGCGATGGCGCCGTTACCTGGGCGCTTGTGGTCGCAAGCCAAAGCGACCACGTTCAAGTCAACCCTGTTGATCAACACGCGGCATCATGCCAATGAAACATCGGGGACCAGCGCAGTCCTACGCCTGCTAGATCTTTGTGCTACCGATCCGGATGTGCGCGCATATATCCAGCGCGTGAATCTCGTCGTCGTGCCCTTCGAGAACGTCGACGGGGCGGTGCTGCACGAAGAGTTACAGCGCGAGCACCCCCACTGGATGCTTCATGCCGGGCGCTATAACGCGCGCGGCCTGGAGTTTCGCTCCGAGTATGATAATCCAGAGACACGCTTCCCAGAGGCGCGCGTGTTACCGCGGGTGTATCGTCTGTGGCTTCCTGATATTGTGACGGACGACCATGGATTCCCGTCGCACGAGTGGGTGCAACCGTTTTGCGGCTACGCCAACGCGTGGTTCACCAGCGATTGGATCCCCCGCGGCCTCATCTATCTGTATCTGCCGTACGTGCAAGGATCCGGCTTTGAAGGTCGCCAGCAATTGGCGTTTGCCCTGCGGCAGACCGTCATCGATGAGTTGAACCGCGACGACGAGATCCACGGCTTGAACCGTGTGTGGGCCGACCGCTTCAAGAAATATGCGCACCAGTGGATGCCCGCGCAGTTCCCCGCGCACTACCATGAAGACGTGCTCGTCCACACCGAGGCGATCACTCCCGATCCCACGCACTACTGGGACACCTGGATGAATGGCTTCGCGGATCAATTCCCTGCCGTGACGGCGTTGAGCTGGATTACCGAAGTGGCCGACGAAACAGCTCAGGGCACCTACCACCATCTCTGCGCGCGCGCCCACTTGGCAGCCGATGTGGCATCACTACGCTTGCTTGCCAATAGCAGGCCAACTGTTCTGCGGGAGGCTATGGAGGTTGATGATCGCATCATCCTATCTATCCATCGGCCACGCCCGCTCACACTCTCAGCCCATTCCACTCTAGAGCACCTTAACACCGACAGCTAACACTACTTTGGCGTGATGCCGTTTTCGCAGCTCGATGCCTGGACATAGTAACTGATGACGACGCTCTGTGAGTCACGCAAACAGCGTCAGACAGGATGCTAATTGGTCAATATGTATAGCTATTTGGGAAGTCGCCAAAGTAGTGCTAATGCTCTATTCCTTAATAAGGGTGTGTATAAAGGGTGCAGCCCATGAGGTGGAGGCAGCGTAAACATGTGGCGCTGCTACCTGAAGGCCCTGGTGATCGTTATTGATGGTCGTATTGAGGAACGAAGCACTAAAGATCCGTCAAAGAATAAAGTATCCATTTTTTAGCCCAATCCACACTCGAAAAGGATGTACATTTGACCGTATTGTTTGTTGACTGTTCCTAAGCGCGACACCGGATAGGGTGTCCAATCGTTTCGCTCTATGTCCCGCTTTAGGAGGAAGGAGGTGGCACCTGAGAAACCATGTAGGAAGCGCTGCGGGTTCGGCGCTTACCCAAGCATGCTGTTCACACCAGGACTATTTGTCGTCATGAAGAGGAGATAGCATATGACACGCGATCGTAGCGACCGTCCGACCGATATCTCGCGCGCGGAGATACTGCGCCGTAGCGCCCTAGCTGCGGGCGGTATCGCCGTGGCCGACCTTGGGCTGCATGCATACGCTGTCGAGGCGATGGGGCTAGCGCATCGGGAGGCAGCAGGCTCGGGGACCTTGATCGTGGCGGTCCCGGAGGTTCCCACCAATCTTGACCGTGAATACACGTTCGAGATCCAGGCCTTCGATGTGCTCCAGAACACGATGGAGGAACTGGTTGAATGGCATCAGGTGCGGCGCCCGGACGGGAGCTATACCCTGGACTTCAACGCGCCGATGGAACATCGTCTGGCCAAATCTTGGGAGTATTCGTCCGACAAACGCACGCTGACCATTCATCTGCGGCCCGGCGTGATGAGCGAATATGGACACGAGTTGACGGCCGCTGACTTCAAGTGGACGTATGACCGCGCCTTCTATCTCAAGTCTACGGGTACCTTTTTCCTCAATACGATGTTCCTACGCCACCCTAAGGACTGGAAGGTGACCGGGCGCTATACGGTGGAGTTGACTCCTGATCAGCCCAACGAGATGCTCATACCCATACAGCCGCAACCGTACATGTCGCTCTACGACTCGACGGAGGCGAAGAAACACGCCCCCCATGACGATCCGTGGGCCACGCGGTGGCTGGCGCAGCACACGGCGGGATTTGGCCCCTACAAGCTCGTGAGCCGGATCTCCGGTCAGGAGCTCGTCATGGAGGCGCGTCCCGGATTCTACCGCGGAACTCCGGCGATAAAGACGATCATTTTCCGTGAAGTCCCGACATCCGCGAACCGCTTGGCCCTGTTGAGTGCGGGGACGGTTGATGTGGCGCTCAATCTGCTCCCTGTCGAACTGGCGTCGGTCCACAACCTTCCCGGCATCAAGGTGGAGTCGTGGGTTGGCAACTCGCTCGACTTCATTTTCATGAATCTGAAGGACGCTCCATTCAACAACGGCAAAGTGCGCCAGGCGATGAATTATGCCTTGCCACGAGCCGACATCCTCAAGGCGGCATATTTCGGCACGGCGACGCCGATCCAGAGCAGTATGCCGTCGACATGGCCGTACTTCAACCAACAGGCGTTCCCCTATCAAGACAACCTGGCCAAAGCCAAAGCTCTGCTTGCCGCAGCAGGCCACGGTTCCGGCTTCGCGGTCAATCTACCCTTCAAGGCAAGTATTCCGGAGCACGAGACGTTGGCCACGCTCTATCAGACGAACCTAGCAAAGATTGGTGTGCGGGTCACGCTGGAGAAGCTACCCGAGGCCACCTTTACTCAGAAGCTGCTCCAACGGGCCTTCCCCTTTGCGCTCGATCGCGACGAACCCAACGTGCCCGATCCTGGGTACGCGAACTTCCTTTATTTCGATTCCAAGTCGTTTTTCAACTTGTCCAATTATGCCAACCCGCGGGTAGATGCGTTGCTCGATTCCCTTATCGCGACATTCGAGCCGAACAAGCGTCGCCAGCTCACCTATGAGATCCAGCATTTGATCGTCGACGATGCGCCGTGGGTCTTCGGTTTTCAGCCGGGCTTCCACCTGGCCATGCGCTCCAATGTCACAGGAGCAACCTGGTACACGCAGAATACAAACCAGTTCTTCAACTGGCGCAAGAGCTGACGATGCGGCTGCGAAGGGGGGCGTGTGGGGAGGCACACGCCCTCGAGGAGCGAAACCAGGCGATGTATGAGCGCTGGTATGGTATGGGCCACGCCATTGGGAGCGCTGCCTCCGTAGGTTACGTTTGGTCTGGACACAGCAGTGTCGTCCTGTTGACGCGTGGTGGCGATGAGTGATCTGATTATATACTAGTACTACAACGACGGATTCTTCCAATAGCTACGAAGAGCCGCTTTTGTGCTAGATGTTGACACCCTTATGGCAGCAATAACGGGTTTCGAAGGCCAGCATAGCCGCGACATCGGTCGAGATTTGCCGCTGAAAACGGTGGTTTTACACAAGCGTCGTTGTAGTACTAGCGAGGCTCCGCCTCAGACCGACGAGACATGACGCGAAAACTTGACTCATTCGCACCATGTTTGCCTGTATTAGGAGTCTAGCGAGGCTCCGCCTCAGACCGACGAGACAT
>JAABUJ010001844.1_pt1 | contig 28871 bp, 30 predicted proteins | sample 5559131 | NCBI WGS metagenome assembly JAABUJ01 (sample SAMN10711875, study PRJNA513366) | rock metagenome | isolation source: Antarctica rocks | place: Antarctica: Victoria Land, Mt New Zealand nord | collected 2016-01-07
TCAGGAGCATGTTGTAGCTGGCATTGGACACGTGCAGGTTTCCGCCCTTGACCGGTGAATGCACCCCGATCCGGGCGCCTTGGTATCCCTTGTCGGTCAGTGTTGGCAACCCGGCGGAGGCTGCCGCATACAGCGCACCCAGGCAGTGTGCGCGGGCGGCGGCGATGTCGTGGACGCTGCCGGGCTCGACGGGGCTGGACCAGACGGGAAACCCACTCGGGTCGGCGACGATCTGCACGTTGCCGCCTTGGGTCTTGTGCTTGCCCGAGTACCACAGGTGATGGCCCTTCTCGTTCCGGGCAGCGACCCAGTCGATGGCGATCAACGTCCCATCCAGGCTCACGTGCGACCACCCTTCCCGGCGCCCGCGGGCCAGTACCTCGTGCAGGTCAGGTGCCCGCTCGGCGATCACATCGATGCTCTCGTGCAGATACCGGTAAGCAGTCGAAATCCCGATACCGGCCTCCGTGGCGAGCTGGCGCAGCGGGGCGTCGTCGCGAAACCACCGCAGCACCAGTTTCGCCTGGTCACGCACCGACCCGGCGCGGCGCCCGACCCGGGTGCCGATTTCCCGCCGATGAGCCAGCAACCACCCGGCCACGATCAGCAGGGTTTCCTCGGGCACGTCGCAGGATGGCAGAGTAGGTGAACACGTGGGGTCCTTTGGGGGTTCGGCTTCTTGGTCGAAACCGATCCTCAGACCAGGACCCCACGTCTCACGCTCACGACACGCCCACACCGCCAGTCATCAGTCACACCAGCCCCCAGTGAGAACCTCAATCAACGCTGCCGTAGGAAATGCGTGATGACCGACCACTCACGTAGCGAATGCCCTGTCGAACGGGTCCGTCGGAGTGTCGAACATGTGCGAGCGGACGAAAGCCAGGGCTTCGGGCGCTCCTTGAAGTCGGTGCATTCCCGCGTCTTCCCATTCGACTGACACTGGCCCGGTGTAATTGATTGCGTTGAGTACGCGGAAGCAACTATCCCAGTTCACGTCTCCTCGGCCGGTAGAGACGAAATCCCATCCGCGGCGGGGGTCGCCCCAAGGTAGGTGTGAACCGAGCCGGCCGTTGCGGCCATTGGCGAGGCTTTTCTTGACGTCTTTGCAGTCGACGTGGGCGATATGGTCGCGGAAGTCCCACAGGAAGCCGACGGGATCGATGTCCTGCCAGACGAAGTGGGACGGATCCCAGTTGAGCGCGAACGCCGGGCGGTAATTGAGTACTTCGAGTACCTTGCGCGTCGTCCAGTAGTCGTAAGCGATCTCGCCGGGATGCACTTCGTGGGCGAATCGCACTCCTTCGGTGTCGAAAACGTCGAGGATCGGGTTCCAGCGGGCACTAAAGTCTTCGTAGCCAGCTTCGATCGTCATCGACGTGACGGGCGGAAACATGGCGACGTATTTCCAGATGGACGAGCCGGTGAAGCCGACGACAGTGTCAACGCCGAGTAGTCGAGCCGCACGTGCGGACTGCTTCAACTCCTCGGCGGCCCGTTGCCGGACGCCTTCCGCGTTGCCGTTGCCCCAAATGCGCGGCGATAGCATAGCTCGGTGACGGTCATCAATGGGATCGTCGCACACTGCTTGGCCCGTGAGGTGATTCGAGATGGCGTAGACCTGAAGCCCGTGGCGGTCCAGGATCGCTCGCCGGTCAGCAACGTAGCTGGGGTTCGCGACGGCTTCCCATGGGTCGAAATGTCCTCCCCAGCATGCAATTTCCAATCCATCGTATCCCCATCCTGCCGCGAGTTCGCACACGCGCTCGAACGGCAGGTCGGCCCACTGGCCGGTGAACAGCGTGACGGGTCTCATCGTGGTCCTCTCCATATGTTGCGCAGCCCTCAGGGTATCGAGCGTGACCAGGCCGACAATGTGCAAGAGCTGTTCAGTGGCCGCGTGCGCCTCGTGGACGAACTCCATAGGAGTCGTGGTCCGGTGCGCCCCGCAAAAGACACCTCGGCCGCAATCAGAGATCCGGCCGACACGGTCTCGACAGAGTCCACGAGGTGGCAGGTCTCCTTCGGGAAGAAGCCGACGGGGGCGGCCCGGCCTTCAACCTTCAAGTCGGCCGGCATGGTGTGTTGCTGCCGTGCGCGCGCCTCGGACAGCCGCCAATAGGGTAGCGATACCGGCTGCAGATTCGTCAACGCGGACGGGGTACCCTAGCTGACTGAGGTTCGACGTGTCGACCTGGACGACCGCGGCGCGCCCGCAGCGGTATCGACAGTTCCTTCCACGCCATCGGCTCGATCGCGGCATCAACCTGAAGTCGTGCGCGTCCTCCCCCAACTCAGCCAAGCACTGCGTGAAGCGGTGGACGTCCGGATCGTTCCCGTCACGTTGACAAACCGGGCACCGAGGTAGGCGGCCGCTGCGAGCAACCGGGCGTGGTTGGTTCGCTGGCTCGCGGGGACGAAGTGACGGCACTTACACACGTCCAGTACCTGTAAGCCGGTGACAGCGAGAGTGCGTTGCGCTGCGCGCAGACCTTTGCCGTCGCCGAGCAGGTCGAACGGACCCGGTAGTCGGAGTCGGCCGGCGGCGACGCAGGCCCACGGCATCGTAATCGGTGCCCGCGGCGGTTCCGATGAACTGGACCGGCAGCATATTGACGGTCGTCAGCTCGAGCGCGATCTGCGGCCGAGCCAGTGCAGCCGCGGAATCCTGCCAGTCTGGAACTCGATTCATGCTTGGAATAGCATTTTAGCGATGCTACTGTGGGGCGAGTGCCGGTGAGGGGCGTCAAGCCGTCCCAGCATCGGCTGCCACTCCGACAAAGGACTGATCATCATCACCACTACTCACTTGCGTAGCGGGGTTGCCGTGCTGAGCTCAGCCGAGGCGGTTGGCCAGATCCCGGACGACGCAACGCTCGCTATCGCCGGATCCGGCGGCGGCGTACTCGAGCCCGACGCTTTGATCAAGGCACTGGCCGATCGCTACGCGAATGAGGGAGCCCCACGCGGTCTGACGATCGTGCACAGCATGGGGTTGGGCGACAAGGCGTCGCGCGGAATGAGCTACTTGGCCGATCCAGGCCTGGTCGCTCGGGTTATCGGTGGCCACATTGGCAACAGTCGCCGCATGGGAGAGCTGATTCGTACCAATCAGATCGAGGCCTACAACCTGCCCCTCGGTGTGCTCAGCCAGCTGTTCCGCGATACCGCGGCAGGTCGGCCCGGACTGCTTACCACGACCGGCCTCGGCACATTCGTCGACCCGCGCTTGAGCGGCGGGAGCTTGAACGACCGTTCGACCGATCGGCTCGTCGAGGTAATGACGATCGACAGAACGGAGTACCTGTTCTACAAGGCGATCAATATTGACTTCGCGTTCGTCCGTGGAAGCTGCGCCGACGCCCTGGGCAATATTGCTTACGACGATGAGCCATCCTACCTCGACACCCTCGAGACCTGCATGGCTGCCTACCGCGGTCGCGGTTCGCTGCCCGGCCCAGGCAAGGCGTTTGTCCAGGTGAAGTCTGTGAGTTCGGAGCGCTTTCACCCCAAGCGGGTACACATTCCGGCGATCCTCGTCACCGGCGTCGTCGAGCATCCAGAGCAGTGGCAGACCTACGTTTCCGAGCGCAATGACGCCTTCGCTGGTGACGTCCGCATCACCGACTTTCCGCCGACCCCGTTCGGCTACCGCAAGGTGATCGCGCGTCGGGCAGCGCAGTACGTGCAAGCTGGTGACGTCGTCAATCTCGGCGTCGGTGTGCCCGACGGCGTCGCATCGGTGCTTCAGGAAACAGGAATGATCGACCACATCGCGATGACGAACGAGCACGGCGTGATCGGCGGCGTTACCTCGCTGGGCATGACCTTCGGAGCTTCGAGCAACTATGACTCATTATTGACGATGCCCAACATCATCGACTTGTACCAGGGCGGCTTGCTCGACATCGCCTTCCTGGGTTTCGCCCAGGTGGACCGCCTTGGCAACGTGAACGTATCCATGTACAACGGCGAGATCATGGGCGCTGGAGGTTTCATCGATATCACCCAAAACGTTCGACGGGTGGTGTTCTGTGGCTCCCTCAGTGCCAGCGGTCTGAAGGTCGACTTCCACGACGGGCAGCTACGCATCATCACCGAAGGCACCGTCAACAAGCTCGTCGACGCCGTCGAGCACATCACCTTCAGCGGTGAGCAGGCAATGCAGCGCGGGCAGGAGGTATACCTCGTCACCGAGCGGGCGGTGTTCCACCTGACCACTGGCGGCTGGATTGTTGATGAGATCGCACCAGGCATCGATGTCGAACGCGACCTTCGACGCCTGTGCGAGTTTGAGATCGATGTCGACGACGCGGCGCAGATGTCGTCCGATCTGTTCAAAGCCGTCTGATGCGGGTAAGCACTGACGGAGCCGTACGTCTGCTCACCCTGAACCGGCCGAACAAGCTCAACGCACTGAACACCGCGGCGTGGAGCGATCTGCTGCGAGAACTTCGGGCGGCGGAGGCGGACGGGGCTATTCGGGTCATCCTCCTACGCGCCGAAGGCCGCGTGTTCTGCGCCGGCAACGACATCACCGAAACCAGCCGCTTCGCTGGTCCATCCGAGGCCCGTGCCTATTTCCTCGACCTCATGGTGCCGACCCTGGCTGCGCTGGCCAGCAGCCGACTGCCCGTGATCGCCGAGGCACACGGGATGGCCCTCGGTGCGGGTCTGGAACTGCTGCAGTTCTGTGACATCGTCCTGGCAGCCGAGTCGTGCCGATTCCAGTTGCCCGAAACACGCATCGGATTGTGGGCCACTGTCTTCCTCGGTTCGGCCAGCTACACCAGCAACCGGCGGATGACGCAGTACCTCGCGTTGACCGGCGAGGCGATCTCGGCGCAGCAGGCGGTTGATGCGCACCTGGTGACGCGGGTAGTACCCGACGATGAAATCGAAGACGCTGGCCTCCACACGGCTCGCATCATTGCTGGGCGGGCGCCGCGAGCCACCGCGGTCAGCAAACGATTTGCCAATCACACGATGCTCACCGAGTCGCTACCGGTGGTGCGCGAGGCACTGACCCAGCTCATCGCCGACACTCTGTTCAGCAACGAGGGTCGTGAGGGAGTCGCCTCCTTCATCGAAAAGCGGTCGCCTTCCTTCCCGGTCAACCCTTCCTGACGAGCTTCTGACGGCCATTACAGGGCCGACCGACCACTTCCACCTCCCGACGGAGAGCGCATGTCAACCGCATCAACGGCACCACCGCAACCGACCCGGCAACCGGTTCGGTTGGGCATCATCGGCGGTGGCTTCATGGGCCGCCGGCACGCCGAGATCGCCGCCGGGGTGATCGATGCGACTGTCGTCGGGATCGCCGATCCGTACACGAAAGAGCTCGCCGCCGAGCTCGGTGTGCCCCACTACCTGGACCATCGTGACCTGCTGCGCAGTTCCGAGGTGGACGGCGTCATCATTGCCAACCCGAACGCCGCGCACGTCGCGGCGGCGCTGGACTGCGTCGACGCTGGGCGGCCGTGCCTCCTGGAGAAACCGGTGGCCCTCTCCCGCGCTGAGGTACAACCGCTGCTTGAGGTGGTGCAAGCCGGTGGATCCGCGGTACTCGTCGGGCATCATCGCCGCCATCATCCAAGCGTGCAGGCGGCTAGGGAAGCGATTGCTTCGGGCCGGCTGGGCAACCTCGTGGCCGTCCACGGCATGTGGCTCAGCCGTAAGGCAGACCAATACTTCGATGTTGAGTGGCGTCGCCAGCCGGGCGCCGGGGTCCTCATGATTAACGCCGTCCACGACCTGGACATCCTGCGCCACCTCTGCGGAGACATCGTCGCGGTGCAGGCGCAGCTGAGCAGCGCGATCCGGGAACTGCCCGTGGCGGATACCGCATCGGTGAGCTTCGAGATGGCAAATGGAGCGCTGGGTAGCTACCTGTGCTCCGACGCTGCCGTTTCTCCGTGGTCATGGGATCTCGCCACTCAGGACGAGCCGGTCTTCCCGTTCAACCCCACATCGTCCTGTTATTTCATCGCCGGAACCCGCAGCGCGCTGACGCTCCCCCAAATGACGCGTCACTACTATCCCGGAGCAGCGGACTGGAACCAGCCGCTGTCGAGCACCCATGAAGTGACCGATACCGGCGATTCGTTCACCCGCCAACTGGTCCACTTCGTGGCGGTAGTTCGAGGCGAGGCCGAGCCGCTCATCACCGTCGTCGATGCCGCCAGCACGATCGCGTTACTCGACGCGGTCCGCGAGTCGGCAGCCTCAGGAAAGCGGACCGTGGTAGTGGGAGTAAACGGGTGAGCGTGCAGAGGCAGCGGACACCGATTGCGGAGTACGACGCGATCGTCGTGGGAGCTGGGCTGGCCGGACTGTCGGCTGCCGCGACGCTGGCCGAGTACGGTTCCCGGACGCTCGTGATCGAAAAAACCTCGACCATCGGCGGAACGACAGCGATGAGCGGCGGCTGGTTCGCCTTCTCCGAAACCGATGAGCAGGACGCACTGGGCATCACCGACTCCGACACCGTATACGTCCAGGACATGTACGACGCCGCCGATCGGTGCGCCGATCTGCGCCTGTTGACCGCGCTTGCGCGCGATCAACACGAAGCCTACGACTGGCTCAAGGGTCACCGTGTCACCTTCGACGTCGTGAAGATCAGCTCCGGCCAGACGGTTCCGCGCAGCCACCATGCGCGCATCGATCGGGTGCTGGCCGCGTTGAGGGCCTCGATAGAGCAGTCTGGACTCGTCGATCTCGAGACGAACTGCCGGCTGGTTGATCTGGTCGTCGACTCCGATGGAAGCGTCGTCGGCGTGCAGGTAAACGGTCCCGATGGAGACCGCAGCGACACCGCGCGCGGAGGTGTGCTGCTCGCCTCCGGCGGATTCACGCGCTCACCCGAGCTGATCGGCCGCTTCGTGCCCGAGCAGACGCAAGCCATGCCCTACGGCGGTTTGGGCAATACCGGTGACGGCTTCCTGATCGCCCACCGTTTGGGAGCGGGATACCGCGACACCGAGTTTCTGTCCGGCACTTACGGGTCGCATCCCGACACGGGAATCGAGGAGCACGAGCTGCTTACCGCCTTCTACATGGGCGCGATCATCGTCAACACCCGGGGAGAGCGATTCGTCGACGAATCGCTCTCGTACAAGACGCTCGGTGCGGCATGCCTGCGGCAGCCGGACGGCCTTGCGTTTCAGGTCTTTGACAGAGATGTACGCGCAAAGTCCCAACCCGGCGTGCCACTGTCGGACATCGGCCATCTCGAGGACAAGGGCCACGTGTTTCGCGCCGATTCACTTACCGAACTCGCTTCCATATCCGGTATCGACGTCGGTGGCCTGCAAGCCTCGGTCGAGGAGTACAACCGCATCGTCGCCGGCACGGCCGAGGACCCTTTCAGCCGGAACGGCCTGTGCAACGGCGTTGGCGCGCTGCAGCCGATCGACGAGCCGCCGTTCTACGCCTATCCGGCGAAGACGCTGATGACCTCGACGTATTGCGGCGTAACGGTCACTCCAACGGCGGAGGTAACGGACCGCTCTGGCGTGCCGATCCCCGGTCTCTACGCCGCTGGCGAGATCGTCGGGGGCTACCACGGCAAGGCCTACGTCACCGGCACGGCGCTGACCAAGAGCCTGGTCTGTGGTCGCGTCGCAGCGCGTGAAATGATCCGACGAGCGCACCGAATACCGGGCTCGGAGGCGTCGTGAACGTGGTGGTTCTCTTGGGTGACCCGGTACAGCAGGCGCGCCTGCCGGAACTAATGGACCCATGGCGGGACGTGGCGCAGCTCGTTTCCCTCCAGGTTGCTTCGACCGACCTCCATTCGGTCGTCGCCGCCCTACGGCGGAGTCCCAGTGTGGCCGGATTTGTGTTCACGGTGCCGCACAAGATTGCGGCCGCCGAGTTCGCGGACAGGTTGTCGCCGAGGGCGCAGCGGGCAGGATGCATCAATGTGCTCCGCCGAGACCCAGACAGGACCTGGTTCGGCGACACCTTCGATGGGCTCGGCTTCATCGAGGGCCTGCGCGCCGGCGGGCACACCGTCGACGGCGCCAGCGTGGCCGTCGTCGGTGGCGGCGGGGCCGGAACCGTCATCGCGGCTGCGCTGGTCGATGCCGGTGCATGCCGGGTGCAGGTCTCGGAAGTCAACGCAGAACGTAGACAGACCTTGGCGCGCCGGTTCGCCGGTACCGCCGTGGTGGTGACCGAGTCGACAGATCCCTCAGATGTCGACCTACTGGTGAATGCCACGCCGCTCGGCCTACGTCCGGCCGACCCGCTGCCGGTTGTGCTCGACGGATCTGGACTTCCAGCAGCGGCTGTCGTGGCCGACATCATCATGACGCCCGCAGTTACTCGCCTGTTGGCCGATGCCAAGAGACTGGGCTACCGCACGCATCCGGGCGTGCACATGCTCTCGCATCAGGTGGATCTGATCGTCGACTTCTTTGCGGACGTGCCGGTGCGCAGGGGCTCATCAGGCGCGGACGTAGAGCCTGCCGTCGCTGAAACCGAGAATCGACGAGACCTCCTTCGTCGCTTCGAGGAGTGTCGGCGCAACCGCCTCTAGGCGTTGTTGAGTGCACCGCACCGTGGGGCCGGCGACACTGATGACGCCGGCAACATCCTGGCCGTCGTACACCGGTGCAGCTACCGAGGCGATACCGAGGGAATGCGTATCGATGGCGATCGCGTATCCGTCGGCGCGGGCCTTGTTCAGCTCATGGCGAATCTCGTTGATCGTCTGGGGAGCCGCCGGCCCATATTTGTCCCGCGGACCGATTTCCTGGCGCAGGATGAGTTTGAGCGCTTCCTCCTCCGGGATGGATGACATCCATGCGAAGCCGGTGGCCGAACAGCTCAGCCTCACCGTTCCCCCCGAGTCCGGGTCGTACCGCAAACCGGACCGGGCGCCCTGAAACGTCGACACCCACACCATGTCGGCGCCGTCCAGAATCGACAGACGAACTAGTTCTCCCGAGCTCTTGGCCAGCTCGGCCAATACCGGTCGGGACAGGCCCACCAGGTCGTTGGCCGCGAGGTGACGCAGCCCGGTCGACACGAGTTTCAGCCCGAGAACGTAGTTGCCGAACTCGCCGAATTGGTGCACATATCCGGCACGGATCAGCTCTGCCAGCATGCGGTGGGCGGCGCTGCGCGGCATACCGAGCGTGTCCGCGACCTGATGCAGGGGCAGTCCCGCCTCGGCGCCAGCCAGCAACTCGGTGATCTCGAGGCCGCGTTCCAATGCACTTGCCATGACGACACCTTCCTCCACGTCGAGGTCGGTCCTAGCTTTTCACAGCAAGAGTCGGCCACTAGCCCGTCGCACCGGACAAGGTGCGTTTGCAGAGTAGCGCAGCAAAGACGTTCTACCTTGGAACGTCGTTACGCAGGTGTTACGCTCGTCGCCGAACAGGCCCATTTCCCACGAAGAAAGTTAGGCGTCATGACGCTGGAGCAAGCTCCCCACACAACGTCAGTCCGCACCTACGGCCATCTGATCGGGGGCGCTTGGGTCGAAACCGAGACGAGCATCGATCGGCACAATCCGGCTACCGGCCAGCTCGTCGCACGTTTCGCCGACGGCAGCGCGATCGACGTCGATCGTGCGGTGGCCGCAGCACGTACGGCATTCGACGACGGCCGGTGGTCAGGACTGGCGTCATCCGACCGAGCCCGGTTGCTACTGGCATGGGCCGCCGCCTTGCGCGACAACGCCGAAATGCTGGCCCAGATGGAGGCGTCGGAGGTTGGTAAGCCCATCCGAATGGCGCGCGGTGATATCGAGGGGGCCATCGGCCTGACCGAGTACGCCGCGGCACTGGCCTTCGACATCCACGGTGAGGCCTACGACCGGGTCAACGGCACCGACCTGGCTATGGTGCTGCGGGAGCCGGTGGGAGTCGTCGCGGCGATCGTGCCGTGGAATTTCCCCGCTCTTATCTACGCGCAGAAGGTTCCGTTCGCTCTGGCCGCCGGTTGCACCGTGATTGTCAAGCCGTCCGAGTTGACCTCGGGCACGGCGCTGGAGATGACCCGCTTGGCACATCAGGTCGGTGTCCCGACCGACGTGCTCAACGCCGTGACCGGCTACGGAGCGAAGGTCGGCCAGCGCATCTCCGAGCACGCCGACGTGGACATGATCTCCTTTACCGGCTCGACGGTCACCGGCCGAGCGATCGCCACAGCACCCAGCCCCAACCACAAGCGGCTGTCGTTCGAGCTGGGCGGGAAGGGTTCCACCATTGTCTTCGACGACGCCGACCTCGACGACGCGGTCGACGGTGTTCTGTTCGGTGCATATCTCAACCAGGGCGAGACCTGCTGTGCAGGCAGCCGTCTGATCATCCAGGACACCATCGCGAATGAGTTCGTCGGCCGGTTGTCCCGTCGCGCTGCGGCGCTGAAGGTCGGTGACATCTTCGACGACGGCACCGACATCGGCGCGATGATCCACGAGGCTCACCTCGACAAGGTTCTGGACTACATCGAGGCCGGCCAGGCCAGTGGCGCGACGCTGGTGACCGGAGGCCAGCGCCTGCTCGACGACGGACGCAAGGGCGGGTTGTTCGTCGCGCCGACAATCCTGGACTACGTCGATCCGGGTGCGAGCGTTTTCCAGGAGGAGATTTTCGGACCTGTACTCGCGACTGCCCGGTTCTCCACCGTCGCCGAGGCAATCGAACTTGCCAACAACACCGTGTATGGACTGGCGAACGGGGTGTGGACGAAAAACGTCGATCGAGCGGTCGAAGTCGGCCGGGCGCTGCGCAGCGGCACCGTGTGGATCAACACCGCGAACGACGGCGCGCCGCAACTGCCCTTCGGTGGATATAAGGACTCAGGGTCCGGTCGCGAGAAGGGGCGGCCCGGGTTGGAGGAGTTCCTCGAGAACAAGACCTTCCACATCCACGTCGGGGCGAGGACTCCTTATTTCGACAACGAAGGTGTTGCGGCGACCGAGGTCGCCTGATGGGCGAGCGGAGCGGCGTCCTCGCCGGCAAGGTCGTCCTGGTCACCGGTGGTGGACGGGGCATCGGCGCAGCTATCGGTTTGGCAGCTGCGTCGTCGGGCGCCGACGTCGCGCTGCTGGCCACCCGGGCACCGGACGCGGCCAGAGCTCGCGTGGAGGAAATCGGGGGGCGCGCTCTTGCGCTGACTGCAGACGTGACGTCTTCGGGCGATGTCGAACGCGCCGTGCACGCGACGTTGGAAGAATTCGGTCGCATCGACGTGCTCGTCAACAACGCGGCGATCTTGCACGTCGGGCCGCTGCTGACTACAGACGACGATGCGTTCGCCCGCACCCTCGATGTCAACGTGCAGGGCGTCTTTCGCATGACTCGTGCCGTCGGCCGTCACATGGTCGAACGCGGCGGCGGCGTGATCATCAATATCGGCTCGGACCTCGCGGTGCGCGGCCGCGCCAACTATGCCGCGTACTGCGCGAGCAAAGGCGCGGTCCTACAGCTCACCCGAGCTGCGGCGATCGAACTCGGCCAGTTCGGGGTCCGCGTCGTACTGCTGTCGCCCGCGGTCACCAACACTGAGCTGGCAGCGCCTGCGCTTGCCGATCCAAGGGTCCGCGGCGAACTCATAGCCAAGGGAACGCTTGACCGCATCAACGAACCGGAAGACGTTGCCGCCGCCGCCGTCTTCCTCGCCTCACCCGCTGCCCGCACCGTGACCGGCTGCAACTGGCCGATCGACTCGGGCGTACTCGCTCGCTGAACGCCATCGTCCTTCCACCAAGCAAGGAGCCGACATGCCCACACGAGACGGAAGCAACCGCGTCACCATCGTCACCGGGGGGGGCCGTGGCGCCGGCCGAGCCATCGCGCAACGACTGGCTGAGGACGGTTATCGGATCGCCATCGGCGATGTGCGAGCGGAGTCGGCGCAGCAGGCCGCGACCGAGATCGCCGAGGTGGGCGTCGACACCGCCGGCTTTGAGCTGGACGTCGCCTCCGCGGCTTCGGTCCAGCGGTTCATCGCCGATGTCGTCGAGCGCTTCGGCACCATCGACGTGCTGGTCAACAACGCAGGCGTGATCTCAATCAAGCCGCTGAGCGAGATTGATGAAGCCGAGTGGGATCGAGTCATCGACATCAACCTCAAGGGCGTATATCTGTGCACTCGGGCCGCGCTCCCGCACCTCACTGGCGGAAGCTGGGGCCGGATCGTCAACATCGCCTCCGACGTCGGTAAACGAGGCGAGGCAAACATCGTCCACTACTGCGCGTCCAAGTTTGGTGTAGTCGGCCTCACCCAGGCGGTGGCTATGGAGCTGGCGATGACCGGTATCACGGTGAACGCGATCTGCCCAGCGATCATGAATACCGACATGATGAAGCAGATCGCCGCTGAAGGCGCGAACCTCACGGCGGCGGACGTGGGCGAGACCTACAACCACCTGCATGACGTCGTTCCGATGGGCCGGCCCACTGAGCCCACCGACATCGCCAACGTCGTCAGCTTCCTCTGCTCGGACGACGCCTCCTTCCTCACCGGCCAATCGCTCAACGTCACCGGCGGCGGCTGGATGTCCTGAGCACCATACCTGCGGTGTTGGCGCAATACTGCCGCACTGCGGTCTCAATTCGGTATCAGGACGTGTACATCCTTGACACGCCCTCGAGGGAACCGTTAGGTTGAATGCCATTCTATTCTATACTGCCATTCCACACGGCGCCTACATTCCGTCTTGTCACCGGCTCGAGAGAGGGCACCCGTGCAGCTGACGAAAGAACAAGAATCGTCGAGTACCGCCGCTGGCGCCACAAACGCCACAGGGGCGAACCCACGGGAGCCGTCCCGCCGGAAGAAAACGGTGGTCGACTACCTCGCTCGCTACGGCATGCTCGGCGCCTTTACGGTGTTGCTGCTGGTCTTCCTGATCACCAACGCCGACTTCCGGCAGCCGCAGAACCTGCTCAACGTGCTGCAGCAGAGCTCAATGATCGGCATCGTCGCCTGCGGCATGACGGTCATGATCATCGCGGGCGGCTTCGACCTCTCGGTCGGAGCCATCGGGGCCGCCTCTGCGGTCGGGGCCGCAGCGGTCATGGCGCATTCGGGCTCTATTTTTCTCGGCGTGCTTGGCGGCCTAGTCATCGGCCTGGTTACAGGGCTGTTCAACGGCTTCGTCATCGCCCGGATCGGCATCACTCCCTTCGTGGCGACCCTCGGCAGCAGCACCTTGATCACCGGCATTGTCTTTACTGAGACTAACGCCGTTCCGATATCCGGCATCCCAGCCGGGTTCATAAAATTCGGCCTCGGCAAGGTAGGTGCCGTGCCTATCCCGGTGCTCGTCTTCGCCGCTATCGCCGTCCTCACGTACGGTCTGCTCAGGTTCAGTCGCATGGGCCACTACGTGTACTCGGTGGGTTCAAGCCGCGAGGCCAGCCGGCTCGCCGGCGTCCCTGTGGAACGGGTGCTGTTTTTTGCCTTCGTGGTTGGCGGCATTTTCGCGGGGCTCGCTGGGCTGGTGTTGCTCGGACAGACCGGCATCGGCCAACCGTCCGCCGCGACTGACTGGCCCCTGACCGCCATCGCGGCGGTGGTCGTGGGTGGAACACCTCTGCGGGGGGGCGTGGGCGGCGTCCACTCGGCCATCATCGGAACATTGCTTCTCGGCGTACTCGCCAACGCCCTCAATCTGTACGGCGTCTCGCCGTATTGGCAGCCCGCGGTCACAGGACTAGTCATACTTCTGGCCGTCGGGGTTGACAGCTATCAGCGAAAGAGAACTGGAGGGTCGGTGTGAACATCATGCGTGTTCCGCGGTTGCGCATTCTCGTGTCCTGCTCGCTTGCCGCACTGGGCGCATTAAGTCTAGTGGCGTGCGGAAGCCCGTCAAGCAGTTCGGCCGGCGGCTCGAGGCTCCATATCGGGTCGCTGGTCGCCGACACAACTGTTCCCTATTACGCACCGATGATCGCCGGAGAGAAGCAGGCCGCGCAGGAGATGGGCGCCGATATTGACATCCAGAATGGCCAGGGCGACCTGGGCAAGGAAATCGCGATCGTCCAGCAATTCATCACTCAGAAGAAAGATGTGTTAGTCCTCACCGCGAGCGATTCGAAGGGCATTGCCCCGGCAGTACAATTGGCCAACGCGGCGGGCATCCCCGTGATCGCCAACAACACCGTGGTCGACGGGGCGGACACCGTGACCTATGTCGGATCGGACAACGTCACCTACGGTCATTACCTTGGCAAAGCCACCTGCCAGGTCACCGGCGGCAAAGGCAACATCGGACTCATCCTCGGTCTCTTGGGCTCTTCGCCGGAGTTCGACCGTCTGACGGGCATTCAAGATGAACTCAAAGCAAATTGCCCCGGAGTGAAAATCGTTGCTCAGGCGACAGCGAGTTGGGACAACGCAAAGGCGCTCGCCGTTGGACAGGACTTCCTCAACCGTTTTCCCAAGGGGCAGCTCGATGCCATCCTCGATGAGGGACCCGAAGGGGTGGCCCCCGCACAATACGCGAAGAAGAACGGTCGACCGGAAGTCAAGTTCATCGTCGGAGACATCCCCCAGGCGGTGGCGACGGCAATAGCCGACGGCACGATCGACATCGGGGTATGGCAAGACCCCGCCGAGCAAGGCTCCAAGTCTGTCAAGGACGCCATCAACTGGGTTAAAGGCAACAAGAGTGCAGTTCCGCAGCCGCGAGACTACAGCACTAACACGCTCATCACCAAGGCAAACCTCAACACCGTCAAGCCTTACTAACCGACACTGCCGTGGAGACTGACCAGCGAATGAACGCGCCCAATGTCATGCCGGAACCCCAACCTTCTGGGGTCTCAGCTTCTGCCGGTGCTCCGCTGCTGGACATGCGGAACATCACGAAGGAATTTCCCTCCGGCCGCGTGTTACATGGCATCGACTTTCAGGTGCAGGCAGGCGAGGTGCACGCGCTGGTAGGGGAGAACGGTGCCGGCAAAAGCACACTTATGAAGATCCTCGCCGGGCTGTATCCTGATCATGGCGGCGAGATCCTCGTCGATGGGAACCAGTCACAGATGCGATCGCCGCGGGCGTCGCTGGCTGAGGGCGTCGCGGTGATTTATCAGGAGTTCGCGCTTGCTCCCGACCTCTCCGTGGCCGAGAACATCGCTCTGGGACGCGAGCGCCGTCACCACGTGCCGGGGGTGCTCAACCACCGCCAGATCAGTTCCCAGTCCCGGCGCGAGTCCGAATCCCTCGGGATCGACCTGCCGATGGACACGCCGGTGTGCGACCTGGTGGTAGGCGACCAGCAGCTCACCGAGATTGTCAAAGCGGTGGCCAGGCGGGCACGGGTACTCGTGATGGATGAACCCACCGCGCGTCTGTCTTCGACTGAGCGAGACCGGTTGTTCGCCATCATTCGACTGCTCGCCGAGCGGGGGGTCGGGGTGGTCTACATATCCCACTTCCTGGAAGAGATCTTTGCTGTAGCTTCGAAGGTGACGGTCCTGCGCGACGGGCATCTTGTCACGTGTCAGCCGCTGACCGAACTGGACGTTCCGCAGTTGGCGCGGTTGATGGTCGGAGAACGGTTCCAGGAGATCGAGCTGTCCACCCGGCGACACCTGCGCCACAAAACCGACGAAAAGCACGTCGCGCTGGCGCTCGAAGGATTCGGTATCGACAATGCGGTGGCTCCGCTGGACCTGACGCTGCATCGCGGAGAGGTCGTCGGGCTCGCCGGCCTGCAGAGCTCCAGCCGTACGGAGCTGGCCGAGGCAATCATCGGTGACAAGACGAGGAGGCGAACTGGCCGGCTCCGGACTCCGACGTTCACCGGTTTGCCCCGCAACCCACGGGAGGCGCTCAAGGCCGGGCTACTCATGTTGCCTGCGAACCGAAAGACCGACGGCATCCTCGAGACGCGCCCGGTCAGCGACAACATCGCCGTGGGCGCGCTTCGAAAGCAACTGGTGGCGTGCGGTCTGGTCAAGGGCGGCCCGCGGCGGAAGCTGGTATCCGACTTGATCGACCGGTTCGCCGTGCGGCCCACCGACCCATCGGCCCAGATATCTTCGCTCAGCGGCGGCAACCAGCAGAAGGTCCTGTTTGCCCGAGCGACCGCCGCGCAGGCAGACGTTCTCATCCTCGATCAACCGACGACCGGCGTGGACATCGGCGCCACGGTCGAGCTGTACGAACAAGTGGATGCGCTGACCGCCAGTGGAGTCGCCGTTGTCCTAATATCCGACGATCTCACCGAGTTGTTGCGGTTGTCCGACACCGTCATCATCATGCGCGAGGGCGTTGCTAGCGCCCCGCGGCCCGCGGCGGAGTTCGACCGCGCCACCCTGCTGGCGGCCATCACGGGTGGATCCCCGCTCGATCAGGTGGCGGCCGCCGACGCCACAGCAGCGGTGATCCAATGAATGCAGTCAAGGTAGGACTTGCCGGGGCGGGTCCGTGGGCCGAACTGGTGCATGCCCCGATGTTCGCGGCCGGCCCGGAGACGGAGTTGGCTGCTATTTGGGCTCGGCGGCCGGAGGCAGCCGGCGCGCTGGCCGAGCGCTACCATGTTCCCGTCGCCAGCAGCTTCACAGAGTTGCTGTCCGTCTGCGACGCGGTGGCCTTCGCCGTACCACCGGCTGTGCAGAGCGTGCTCGCGGCGCAGGCGGTCGAGGCCGGACGCCCCGTTCTGCTCGAGAAGCCGATCGCCGACAATCTCGCCGACGCCGAGCGCCTGGTCGACGCCATCGAAAAAGCTGGAGTCGTCTCCATGGTCACCTTGACCTACCGCTTCGCAACGCGGATAAGGTCATTCCTGGAGCAGGCCAAGCAATTCCGCGCGCGCGGCGGTCGCGCCGTGTTCCTGACCAACGCCTACCTCGGTGGTGCTTTCGCCACCGAATGGCGCCTCACTCGCGGCTCACTGCTCGACACCGGCCCGCATGCAATCGACCTGCTGGAGGCGGCCATCGGGCCGGTGGTCGGTGTAAGTGCCCGGCACGGCGAGGATCAGTGGACGGCTGTCACGCTCGAACACGACAACGGCGCCGTTTCTCAGGTCTCCCTGTGCTCACACACCGCCGTCGACCCGCTACGCATCGAGGTCGAGTTGTACGGCTCCACCGGCCAGATGATCGTCAACGTCACCGAGGCGATGGGCGAGGTCTTCGGTGACGCACTCATCTCCGGCGACCGGCCACTGGGTAAGGCGGAAGCTTTCTCCACTCTGCGAGCCGAATTTGCCGAAGCTGTACACAGCGGTGTCGGCCACCCGCTCGATGCCCGGCACGGCCTGCACTTGCAGCGCATTGTCGAGGCCGCCGAACGTGACATGGCCCGGCCCGCCACTGCGATCACCGAGCTGTGACCGGCGCAGTGGTCGAGATCGTTCACCTAGTCCTTGTCGAGTGGGCGCCACATACGACGGCGACCGATCTGAACCACGTTCGCACCATTGCTCGCGGGATGGCCGGCAGCATCCCGGGGATCATCAGGCTCGACGAGGGTCCTAGCGTCAGCCCAGAGGGGCTCGAGCAGCACCTGGATTACGGACTAGTCATCACCTTCGCGGACTCGGTGGCTCGCGACGCATACCTTCCGCACGCGGCGCACCAGGTGCTGGTGGAGCAGTTCCGCCATCTGGCCGCCCGAGTGGTCGTCTTCGACCTGGCCGCCTCGCAACCGGCGCCATAGGTGGCTGGTGTCGAACGGCGGTTTGAGGGTGACGATCAGATTTCGGGGCGGCGCGGGGCCGTCGTGGTGCTCGTGTAGTGGGTGACGCCGGACTGCTGGCGGAGAGATGTTGGGTGGTTTTCTGCGGGTTGGGGGCGCTGTGACGCCCCGGTCCTGGGTTGTGAGGGCGTGGCGGCGCACCCCGGTGGGGTTACCTGGTCGCTGTGGCCCATCCGCCGGGTGTGCTGGTTACGGCGAGCACACCGAGGCGGGCGATGTTGACGGCGGCGGCGAGCAGGGCGAAGTCGGCGGCGATCTTGGCTTTGCCCCGCATCCGGGCGCGGCGCCCGCCGTGGCGGCGGCGCATGAGGTGCCCGATCTTGCGTTCCACTTTCGGTCGGGTAGCCCGGTAGTCGGCGACCCAGTCCGGGTGGCGTTGCCGGACCCGGGCCGCCGCGAGGTGCCGTTCGTGGATTCCGACGCGGATGGTGCGCCCGCCGGCCGCGGTGGTGCACTGGGCCCGCAGCGGGCAGCCGGCACATCCGGCCCCGAAGCTGGCGATACCGGATCCATCCTCGCCGCGGTAGATCGACGCCGACTGCTGGTTTGGGCAGGTGCCGGTGGGCTTCCCCCGAAACCGAGGGGGCATCAGCTATGAGGAGGCATCAGCTGTAAGGAGTAGCGATGCCGGAGAAGCGAACGAAGTACGTCCGGGAGTTCCGTGAGGGAGCGACGCGTCCGCGGGCGACTTTGGGGAGGATGTCGTCGGCGGTGGCGGTCCAGATGAATGGCTTCGGGTTGGCGTTGTGGGCGCTGAGGTAGTCCTCGATCGTGGCGATGAGGGCGGGCACGGAGTGGAACACCCCGCGGCGCAGTGCTTTGTCGGTCAACTCCCGAAACCAGCGTTCGACCAGGTTCAGCCACGAGGAGGACGTGAGGGTGAAGTGCAAGTGGAATCGGGGAGTTTGTCCAGCCAGTCCAGTACGGCGAGAGGTGTGCGGAGACGGCGACGAACCCGCTGGACACAGGTTAGCATCTTGTGAAATGCTTTTCCAAACTGGAAAGCTATTGCATTGGAGGCTGGATGTTCGATCAGCACAGTCGCTACGTTGGGCTAGAGTACCTCACCTTCGTGGGCATGCCGCCTGTAGAGTTCATTGAGGTGGCTGCCAGCGCCGGCTTCGACGGCGTTGGATTGCGCGTAAGCCCGGCGGACGAGCAGGATCATCCGTTCGACCTTCGGGTTGGCGGTGCCGGGCTGCGTGAGGCGCGCCGAGCCCTCGCCCAGACTGGTCTCAAGGTTCTCGATGTCGAAGTATTGTCGCTCGACTCGACTACGAGACGCGAGGACTACATGTGGATCCTCGAGGCCGCAGCCGAGTTAGGCGCACGCTATCTGAACGTCACCGGCAACGACGCTGATCTGTCGAGGTTCACCGAGATGCTTTCCAGATTGACAGCTGACGCGAAGCCATTCGATCTGGTGCCGGCGGTAGAGCCGATGGCGTGGAAGGCACTCAACTCCTTGGCCTCAGCAGTCAGCTGCGTCGGCGCGGCGGGTGGGGCGGTCCTGCAGGTCGATGCTCTGCACCTCAACCGTCTCGGAGCGGATCCCAGTGACCTCGCAGGTTTAGATCCAAATTTGTTGTCGTACCTGCAGCTGTGCGACGCACCGGCAGCGCCGCTCGACAACGACCCGCTTGCCCTTCAGGCTGAGGGCCGGCATGACCGGCTGCTGCCTGGACACGGCGCATTGCCGCTGAACCGCCTCTTAGAGGTGATGCCGACAGACTCACCAGTGGGCGTCGAAGTCCCGTCCGCGGCCAGCCGCGGTGTCGTGACCCCCGTCGACTATGCAAGGAAGGCACATCAAGCCACAATGAGTCTTCTGCAACATGAACTCGTTCGGGATCCTGATCAAACCAGGCGGCACACGTCATGACCCAGACTCCGGGGCGACTGCTGTCGCAATTGAATGCTGTGCCCAGTACGCAGTCCGAGATCAGTTCCGAGATTAGCGAGCTCTCCGCGGCGTGCGAGCGGTCGAAGTCGGAGTCCGGCGAGACCCAGCCGCGCCTGGACTACCCGCCCTACCGCAGCAGCGTCCTGCGGCATCCGACGAAGGATCTTCAGCACGCCGACCCGGAGACCATCGAGCGCTACGCGCCGGTCTTCGGCCCCCAGGACGTCGACGGTTCCGAGTCCGACCTGACCATCCGGCACCGGGGCGAGCCCATCGGCGAGCGCATCGTCGTCACCGGCCGGGTGCTCGACGGCGCCGGCCGCCCGGTCGCGAACCAGCTCGTCGAGATCTGGCAGGCCAACGCGGCCGGGCGCTACATCCACCAGCGCGACCAGCACCCCGCACCGGTCGACCCGAATTTCACCGGTACGGGCCGGTGCCTCACCGGGGCGGACGGCTCCTACCGTTTTACGTCGATCAAACCGGGCCCGTACCCGTGGAACAACCACCACAACGCGTGGCGGCCCGCGCACATCCACTTCTCGTTGTTCGGCACCGACTTCACGCAGCGGATGATCACGCAGATGTATTTCCCCGGCGACCCGCTGTTCGGTCTCGACCCGATCTACCAGTCGATCACCGACCAGCAGGCCCGCGACCGGCTGCTCGCCACCTATGACCACGACGTGACCGAGCCCGAACGCAGCACGGGCTACCGCTGGGACATCGTGCTCACCGGCAGTCAGCAGACCTGGATGAAAGCGGAGGAACCCCGATGACCCGCCCTGCCCTGCCCCCGGCACCCGGCCAGACCATCGGCCCGTTCTTCGGCTACACCCTGCCCATCGCCGACGGCGAGATGCTCATCCCCCGGGAGCACCCGTCGGCGATCCGGCTGCACGGCACCGTGCGGGACGGCAACGGAGATCCCATACTCGACGCCCTGCTGGAGATCTGGCAGGCCGACGGCGACGGCCGGGTCGTCCAGGAGGCCGGGTCGCTGCATCGGGACGGCTACACCTTCACCGGCTGGGGCCGATGCCCGAGCGACAACACCGGCCGGTACTCCTTCACCACCCTCGAACCAGGAGCCGGCGAGCCGGGCAAGGCACCGTTCATCGCGATGACCGTCTTCGCGCGCGGTCTGCTGAACCGCCTGTTCACCCGCGTCTACCTTCCCGGCGACGACCAGACGCTCGCCGCGGACCCGCTGCTCGCTTCGCTCCCGTCCGACCGGCGCGGCACGCTGATCGCTGCGCCTGATACCGACGGCTACCGCTTCGACGTGGTGCTCCAGGGTGCGGGCGAGACCGTGTTCCTCGCCTACCCCGGACACTGACGAGATGGGCGGGGTTCGCACGTGCATTGCCACCGTCTCCTTGTCCGGATCGCTGGCCGACAAGCTCACCGCGATAGCGGCCGCCGGCTTCGACGGCATCGAGGTGTTCGAGAACGACCTGATCGGCTCACCGCTGACCCCACGCGAGGTGGCGGCCCGCGCTGCCGATCTCGGTCTGACGGTGGAGCTCTACCAGCCCTTCCGCAACCCCGACTCCACCGACCTACACCGCGTGCAGCAGACGCGAGAGCGACTGCGCCACAAGCTCGACGTCACCCGCCGGCTGGGCTGCGACCTGATGCTCGTGTGCTCGTCCGTCGCTCCGGACGCGGTGACCGACGACGAGGTGCTGGCCGAACAGCTGCACGCCCTGGCCGAGCTCGCCGCGGAGCATGGCGTGCGGCTGGCCTACGAGGCGCTGGCCTGGGGTAGCCAGGTGAGCGACTACCGGCACGCCTGGTCCGTCGTCGAGCGCGCCGACCACCCCGCACTCGGGACCTGCCTGGACAGCTTTCACGTGCTCTCCCGCGGCGACGATCCGTCCGGCATCCGCGGCATCCCCGCCGACAAGATCTTCTTCGTGCAGCTGGCCGATGCGCCGCACCTGGCCATGGACGTGCTCCCATGGAGCAGGCACTTCCGCTGCTTCCCCGGCCAGGGCACGTTCGACGTCACCGGCTTCGCCGCCCACGTGCACGCCGCCGGCTACCGCGGGCCGTGGTCACTGGAGGTGTTCAACGACGTCTTCCGCCAGGCCGCGACCGGGCGCACCGCCACCGACGCCCGTCGCTCACTGCTACACCTGCAGGAGCAGGTGGCTCGGGTGCTCGCGGACGAGCTCGGTGCCCCGGCCAGTGCTCCGCAGCTGTTCGCCCCGGCCCGGCCCACCCCGGTGGACGGCGTGGTGTCGCTGCGATTCGCGGCCGGCGCCGCCGCGCCCGCGCTGGTCGAGCTACTCGGGGCGCTGGGTTTCGGGCTGGTCGGCCGCCACCCGGAGCACGATCTGCAACTGTGGCGGCACGGACGCGTCGTCGTGGCGGTGGACGCCACGGTGGGCACCGCCTGGACCCGCCCCGGCGTGCCCGCCGCCCTCCCGCTGCTGTCCCAGGTGGGGCTGCGCGCCGCCGACCCCCGCGCCTGGGCCCGGCGCGCCAACGACCTGCTGGTGGCCGCGGAGGAAGTGATCCTGCCCGGCACCGAGAACCGCGCAGACGCCGACGTGGTGCGCCTGGCCCTCACGGCCGCGACGTCGGTGGACCTGCGCAGCCCGGCCAGCGCGGGAGCCTGGGAAGCGGCGTTCTCCGCCGAATCCCCAGCCGCGAACCCCACCCCGGCGGCCGGCACCCCCGCCCGGTTGACCGGCGTGGACCACGTCGGCCTGGCCCTCACCGCCGACGTGTGGGACGGCGTTGCACTGGAGCTCCGATCGGTGTTCGATCTGCAGCCCCAGCCCAGCGTCGACCTGCCGGACGCCCTGGGGGTGCTGCGCACCCAGGCCCTCGTGGGCGGCGGCAGCGCTCCGGTCCGGATCTGCCTGCTGATGGTTCCCGGCACCTCCCCCGCCGTCGGCCTCGGCCCGGCGCGTCGCGGCGGTGCCAGCCACGTCGCGTTCGCGTGCGACGACGCGGTCGCCGCCGGCGAACGACTAGCCGCGGCCGGCCAAACGCTGCTGCCGGTACCGGACAACTATTACGACGACCTCGCGGCCCGCTACGAGCTGCCTCCCGCGCTGCTCGCCCGGATGCGCGCGATCGGAGTGCTCTACGACCGCAACGACGACGGCGAGCTGTTCCACCTGTGCACCCCGGTCGTGGGCGACGACCTCTACCTCGAGGTGGTGCAGCGGGTGGGCGGGTACTCGGGCTTCGGCGAGGTGAACTCCGCCGTCCGGCTGGCCGCACAGCTGACCCTGCCGTGAGCGGGTCGGGCTACGCTCGCGGTGTGAACCGGGTCGCCCTGCTTGAGTCGGCGGCCGGGCCGCTGCCGCCACCGGAACTGGTCGACACCGCGGCCGCCGCCGGGTTCGACGCGGTCGGTCTGCACGTTGCTGCGGTGCCCGCCGCCGAGCGGTGGTGGACCAAAGGCGCCGGCTCGGATGTGCTGGGCGCGCTGATCGACCGGTTGCTCATCACCCGTACCGCCGTGCTCGATGTGGGCCGGGGGTGCCCCTGGACCCGGGCCTGCGCCGGGTCGACTTCCACGAGGTGCACGGCCACGTTCTCGACCTGGGCCAACGCTTGGGTGCCCAGTTCGTCACCGCCCGGGCAGCCGCCGCCACCACCGCAACCGAGCTGTTCGCACGGCTGGCCGAGCTGAGCGTTCCGTTTGGGCTGCGCCCGTTGCTGACCGCCGTGCCGGGCACGGCCGTGCCCGACCTCGACGCCGCGGTGGCCGTCGTCGAGGGCACCCGGGGCGGCGTGGTGGTGGATGGACCTGCGCCTGGCGACCGTGCGGGTCGCCGACGTCGAGCCCGGACGGCGCGAGCATCTTCGAGCGCTGCTGGCCGGTGCCGGGGGATCGCTCGAGGTGGTGGAACGTGTCGACGGCGCGGACTGCGACCTCGTCGTCAACGCCACCCCGACTGGCATGTCCCCTCAAGACCCGCTCCCGCTCGATCTCCGGGCGAGTCCGCTGCCGAAGTCGGCCGTGGTTGCCGACATCATCATGGAGCCGTCGCGGACTGCATGGCTCGAGCAAGCGGCCCAGCTGGGATACGCGACTCACGAGGGCCGGCACATGCTGGATGCCCAGCTCGAGCCGATGCTCGAGTTCCTCGACGAGAGTCAGGAGTAGGCGGCCACACGCAGGCGGCCGTCACCCGCCTCGAGGATCTTCGTGATCTGCTCGGTCGCACTGAGGAGGCGAGGTGCAAGTGCCGTCAGACGGTCCGCGGTCATGCGCGGCGTAGGTCCGGCGACACTCAACGAGCCAGCCACGTCGGTGCCCACGTACACGGGCGCAGCCACGGAGGCGATGCCGAGGGAGTTCGTGTCGATGGCGATGGCGTAGCCCCGCTCGCGAGTCTTCACCAGCTCGGAGCGGATCTCGTCGATGGTCTCCGGAGCGTTCGGACCGTGGTCTGCGCGCTGGGCAATGCCTTGGCGGAGGATCTTCTGCAGCGCGAGCTCCTCCGGGATGTGGGCCATCCACGCGAAACCGGTTGCGGAGCAGCTCAGCGCGACGGTGCTTCCAGAGTCCGGGTCGTAACGGAGGCCCGAGCGCGCGCCCTGCTGGGTCGACACCCATACCATGTCGTCGCCGTCGACGATGGCCAGTCTCACGAGCTCGGCGGTGTCCTGGGCGAGCTTCTCCAGAACGGGCCTCGAGAGTCCCACCAGATCGATGGCCTCGAGATGCTGCAGTCCGAGAGAGACGAGCTTCAGACCAAGGACGTAGTTGCCGAGCTCACCGTCCTGGTGGACGTATCCCGAGCTGCTCAGCTCAGCGAGCAGTCGATGGGCGGCGCTCCTCGGCATCCCGAGCGAGTCAGCAATCTCGTGGAGCGGACGACCGTTCTCTGCTCCTGCGAGCGTTTCGAGGATGCTGAGCCCGCGTTCGAGTGCTGTTGCCATGTTCTAGATCCCTCTCCCCGCGACTATGTGGGCGCCGAACCGCACACGCTGATTGTTGCATTCATCACCGAACTGGCAGATCTAGACACAACGACGTTCCAGCTTAGACCTTGCGCTCATCCTCGTTTCATGCTGGAATGCCATTCCACGATCAAACGTGATCGGAGACACACCCGTTATCCAAGCTGAAGGGAGCGCCTTGTGACCCTCGACCATTCGATCGGTGCCGAAGTGCGCCACTACACACACCTCATCGATGGTGAGTGGACGACGCCTGGTGAGTCGATCGAGGCGGCCGAGGTTGGCAAGCCCATCCGCATGGCGCGCGGTGACATCGACGGCGCGATCGGACTGACCGAATACGCAGCGACGCTCGCTTTCGACATCCATGGCGAGGCGTACGACAACATCACCTGCTGCGCCGGAACTCGGCTCCTGGTCCAGAGCATCTTCCAGGAGGAGATCTTCGGGCCGGTGCTCGTGACCGCGCGATTCTCCACGGTCGACGAGGCGATCGAGCTCGCCAACAACACGGTGTACGGGCTCGCCAACGCCGTGTGGACCAAGAACCTCGACCGAGCGATCGAGGTCGGACGCGCTCTGCGCAGCGGAACGGTGTGGATCAACACGGCCAACGACGGTGCCCCGCAGCTTCCATTCGGCGGCTACCGGGACTCGGGCTCGGGGCGCGAAAAGGGCCATGCCGGTCTGGAGGAGTTCTTCGAGGAGAAGACGTTCCACATCCACGTTGGTGCCCGGACGCCGGCGCTCCCGGAGAGGTGATGGGCAACAGCGACACTCTCACTCCCACGCGCCGGGTGCTCGAAGGTCAGTCCATCATCGTGACGGGCGGACGGCGGGGTATCGGACGCGCCATCGCCGTCGCAGCTGCCGAGTCCGGCGCCCGGGTCGCAGTGATGGCCCGAGGCGACAGCCAAGACACCGTGGCTCACCTTCGCTCCTTGGGAGCCGAGGCGATGGCAGTCCAGGGTGACGTGGCGAAGGCTGCCGACGCCCAGCGTGCCGTCGACGAGACGGTCGGCGCATTCGGGAGGCTGGATGTCCTCGTGAACAACGCCGCCGTGCTGCACACCGGACCGCTGCTCGACCTGAGCGAGGAGTCGATCCGGTCCACTCTCGACACGAACGTCAAAGGCGTTCTGCTCATGACGCAGGCCGCCGCCCGCGTCATGACAGCTCAGCGCGGCGGCGTGGTGATCAACATCGGCTCAGACCTCGCGTTGCGAGGTCGCGCCGAGTACGTGGCCTACTGCGCAAGCAAGGGCGCCGTTCTGCAGATCACGACGACGACCGCGGTCGAGCTCGGGCCGTACGGCGTGCGCGTGGTGATGCTGTCACCAGCCGTGACCAACACCGAGATGGCGGCGCCGTCACTCGCCGATCCGGTGATCCGCCAAGAACTGGTCGACAAAGGAACGCTCGACCGAATCAACGAACCTGAGGACGTCGCCGCGGCAGCCATCTTCCTGGCGTCGTCCTCTGCTCGCACGGTGACGGGCTGCAACTGGCCCATCGATGCCGGCGTGCTCGCCCGCTAGGAACTCAACGAAGGAGAAAGCATGACCAACCACCAAACGGCCGGCCGCACGGCCGTCGTGACGAGCCACGAACGAACCCCGCGAAAGGCCGCTGCTGCCTCACTGCTGGGAAGCGCGCTGGAGTACTACGACTTCTTCATCTACGGCGCTGCCGCGGCCTTGGTCTTCAACCGTCTGTTCTTCCCGAACGTGAGCTCCGCGGTAGGTCTCATCGCGTCGTTCGCCACATTCGGAGTGGGCTACATCGCCCGACCTCTGGGTGGGCTGGTCTTCGGCCACATCGGCGATCGACTGGGACGCAAGAAGGCTCTTCTGGGCTGCTTGGTCATGATGGGCGCAAGCTCGTTCCTCATTGGTTGCCTTCCGACGCACGCCACTGTCGGGGTCTGGGCGCCGATCGGCTTGACCGTGCTCCGACTTCTGCAGGGCTTCTCGGCGGGCGCAGAGTCTGCGGGCGCGTCCACCTTGACGGTCGAGCACTCACCCACGGGGTCAAGAGGCTTCTTCAGCAGCTTCCTCTCGGTCGGGATCGCCGCCGGCAACGTCTTGGCGACGCTCGTCTTCATTCCGGTTTCCGCGCTGCCTGATGATGCGCTGTACTCCTGGGGGTGGCGGCTCCCGTTCTGGCTGTCCGCGGTAGTCGTGGCGGTGGCGTACGTCATACGGACCCGCCTGGATGAGACCCCGGTCTTTCAGAAGATCGTCGACGAGGACGGGGTCCGGAGCCTGCCGGCCAAGGATGTGCTTCGTCATCAGCCCGGTGCCGTGTTCAGAGTCATGGGTGCGACCACGATGGGGATCATGCAGTCGCTCTCCACCGTCTTCGTGCTCGCCTATGCCACAAAGGTCGTCGGCGTCGAGAAGTCCACGATGCTGACGATCATCGCAGTCTCCAGCGGGCTGATGATGGTAACTGTCCCCATCGCGGCCCGGGTGTCTGATCGATATGGACGGAAGCCGGTCACGTTCGTGGCGATCGTGGGCTGTGGGCTGATGGTGTTCCCGTACCTGTGGGTCGTCTCGACCGGCAACGTGGCTGGTATCGCCGTGATGGCCGTGTTGTTCATGTCGTTCCTGTACGCCTGCCGCGAGGGAGTATGGCCCGCGTTCTACGCCGAGCAGTTCGCCGCACCGGTCCGGTACTCTGGAATGGCCCTGGGAAACCAGCTCGGCAACGTGATAGCTGGTTTTGCCCCGCTCATCGCAACCGCACTCCTGATGGACGGCCGATGGGGCTGGTTGCCGGTGGCGATCTTTGGAGGCGTCGTCGCCGCGTTCTCGGGCGTGTGCGTGTACTTCATGCGCGAGACCAGCGGGCTCTCGGCTGACGCGCTCAACGACCCGTATCAGGATTCCCGATCGGCGGCGCGCGTGCCGCAGTCTTCCTGAGAGGAGCCCCCTTCTCATGTCGCCGGAGACGCCCGATGAGCGTATAAACTGCGAGGCCCTGCTGTTCGACATGGACGGCACCCTTGTGGACTCGACGGCCCTCGTTGAACGCTTGTGGTCGGAACTTGCGTTTAGATGGAACCTGGTGCCGGGTGAGGTCATCAGTCACGCTCACGGGCGTCCGACTGCTGCAACCTTAATGCGTTTCCTGCCGGCCGAGGCCGTTGCCGAAGAGCTGAGCCGATTTCAACGCGACGAGCTCGATGGCGTGGGAATCCGTGCCATAGCCGGCGCCGCCGACTTCTTGCATGCGGCACGTGGCCTGCCGACCGCGCTGGTGACCTCAGCGTCTCGTCGCTTGGCGACGCACCGCATGGAAGTCGCCCAGATCGGGATGCCGTCCGTGGTGGTCACCGCTGATGACGTCCAGCACGGCAAACCCTCACCGGATCCCTTCCTGCTGGCGGCCGATGCCCTCGGCGTCCAGCCCGCTGACTGCCTCGTGTTCGAAGACTCCGATACCGGCTTGACTGCGGCTGCCGCGGCCGGCATGCGCTCCGTCGTCGTGGGCGCCAACCGCTCATCGATCGCCCAGCAGTCCGTGGTCATACCGGAATTCTCCGGCCTCGGCATCCGCAGCTTGAGCGACGGCTCTTTCGCGGTCGTCACGGGTGGATAAAGCATCCCTGCTGCCCGCTTCCGCGCTGTCGGGCAAGTGCTGACCTCCCGCAATTCAGCACAGCGGGACTACTGCATGATCCGGTGACATCTGATCTGTGGTTCCATGAGGTGTTGCCCTAACCACGGATGAGGCGATGACCCGCTCGAAACAGCAGCGGCGCGGAGGAACCCCCACGGAGCCAACCGGGACAGCGCGGTTGCGTAAATACGTGATCCCCAAGCAGCGGCCGCAGACCATCCCCCGCCTCACCTGAGCCTCGATCCACCGGCGAACTATGTCGGTATTGATTGTTTCGTATCGGGATGCTGATTTGGTGCTGGGGCGTGGGTGTGTGGCCCGGCCTCGCTTGCCGGTGATGTCCACGGTGGTCCTGGTACCACCGCGGCGATTGCTCGAAAGAAGGCCCCCGCACTATTGCCCGCATTACCACCATTGGTTACACTGGAACCATGGCAACCACCGAAACACCCCGAATAGACACCACACGGATTACTGCGTTCCGCGCCGACCTTGACGTTCGCCATCGCGGGGCAACCCTTGGCGACGGCCAGCAGGTGGCCCGGCCTCTCGCTCTCATTCTCGACGGTCGCGTCGTCATCGAGGGCACCGTCGCCGAACTAGGTCAACTCCTGCTCGACTCGCTCCAGCAACTGGAGATCGCCGAGATCACCGCACTCCTCGCCGCCGTGTCGCACTGACGGCACATCGCCAGCTCACCCACTCCCCCGGAGGACACCATGACGATCAC
>JAABUJ010001845.1_pt1 | contig 28852 bp, 30 predicted proteins | sample 5559131 | NCBI WGS metagenome assembly JAABUJ01 (sample SAMN10711875, study PRJNA513366) | rock metagenome | isolation source: Antarctica rocks | place: Antarctica: Victoria Land, Mt New Zealand nord | collected 2016-01-07
TATACGCATGACCGTCTCCTCGGTGGCGTCACCATCGAGGACGTGCTGACCTCTTTGTTTGCCAAACACCAGGGCCTGGCGCCGACATGATCATCCAGTGCCCGTCAAATCACAACAGTCGAGTAAGTATATGATAAAAAGAGCGTAGGGAGGGACGGTAGCACCTGAAAATATGGATCACCTGTGAGCGACGGGGCACGACCGGCTAGAAAGAGAGGAGATGAGGACTATGAGTGAGACACCGGAGTCAAGACGTAGCGCTTTGTTGGTGATGGACGTCCAGCGCGGAATCGTCGAGCGCGTCGGAGGGGCGACGCTGTTGCTCGACCGACTCGCCGCCGCGATCGCGGCGGCCCGGTCGGCCGCGCTCCCGGTAATCTACGTGGCGGTGCGGTTTCGAGAAGGATATCCCGAGATCAGCGCGCGCAATCGGAGCTTCGCCGCGATCCGGGATGCGGGGGCCACGATGGAGGAGACCCATGACGCCACGGCTATCCACCCGGCGGTCGCCCCACAGGCCGGTGACATCGTAGTGACGAAGCGGCGGGTCAGCGCCTTCGCCGGGAGCGACCTGGACGTGGTGCTGCGGGCTCAGGATATCGACCATCTGGTCCTATCCGGCATCTCGACGAGTGGCGTGGTCTTGTCCACGCTACGCTACGCTGCGGACCTGGACTATCGCCTCACCGTGCTCTCCGATTGCTGTGCCGACGGGGACGACGAGGTACACCGCGTCTTGCTCGGCAAGGTGTTCCTGCGCCAGGCGGACGTCCTGACCGCCGAGGAGTGGTCGACTGCCCTGACGAGCCGTGCGTTGTAGAGCGGACCGCCGTCGATGTAGCGCACGCCGGGGATGGCCTCGGTCGGCGGTTGCACTCGTTCGCGGCTCTCCGGCGCGTCGCCACGGACGATGGCGCCGCAGTCGATGGGGTGCGGCAGGTCGTGCAGCCGGGGGCGGCGATAGGGACACAGCGGCTTGGAGGACCAAAGATAAAGATGCGTATAAGATACACGGCGGCGCTGGCCGTCGTGACAGTGGCGATCATTGGCGTGGCGATGAGCGCGCGGCGCGGGGACAACACGCGCCTCATACGCTCACTGACGCTGGATCAGAACCCCGCGGCCGTCGCGGTGGACACGCGCTCCGGCCATGCCATCGTGGCCGTGGCCCCCGGACTACCCGGCGTTTCGGGCCATGCGCTTATCCTCGATGATAAGACGGGGGCGTTGCTGCGCACGGTCGACATCGGCCATGCACCCCGTGCGCTGGCCGTCGACGAGCGTGCGGGGCGTGTGTACCTCGCCGATGATGTCGCCCCCGCTGGGCAACTCGGCGCCGCAGCCGCGCTGTACGTGTTGGACGAGCGGAGCGGGCGCGTCAGCCGGGGCATAGCGCTCGACGCGCCCGCCGTGGCCATGGCGCTGGACGACCAGAACGGACGGCTTCTCACCGTGAGCAGGGGCGACATCGTCAACAGCGCATATGGGACGGGGACGGTTGCCGTACGCGACGCCACGACGGGGACGACGCTATACACAGATACCGCCGGCATGTACCCAACCAGCATAGCTATCGACGCGCGCTCACAGCAGATCTTTATTGCCAACCTCCTTGACAACAGCGTGAGTGTCCTCGACGCCCGGAACGGCCATACCCTGCGTACTATCACACTCGCTCCGCCGCCCGGTAGGGGCGTGGCGGTAGCTCTAGACGCGCGTGCCAGACAGGTCTTCGCGTTAAGCTTGCCGCCCACCATCGCGGGCGGTCCCCAGCTAACACTCGGCAGCCTTGCCACGATCGACATAGCGACGGGACGCCTCACGCGCATGATAGCGCTGCGCAACCCCGCCGCGCTGGCCATGGACGAGCGCACGGGGCGCGTCCTCGTCGCGACCAGCGGCAGCGTACAGGTCCGGGACGGCGCGAACGGGCGTCTGCTGCGCACGATCACCACCGGCATCAGCCCGTCGGCGCTGGCCGTGGACGGCCGGTCGGGTCGCGCGATCCTGATCAGAGATGACGGCGCGGCGCGCGACTCCGACGCCTGGGCGTGGGTCCCAGGCTGGCTGCGCGCCAGGCTGCCGTTCGTGCCACGGCCGTCGATACACTTCCACGCCATACCCGCTAGCGTCAGCATTTTCGATCTGACACGATAGGGCATTGCAATGTTACCAGGTAAAATCCAGCAGGTATCCCTAATTGTGAGGCAGGTATCCCTAATTGCGAGAGAGGAGACAATCCGATGCTTCAAGATGTAGACCTGGTGGCCTTGGCGCGTGAGCGCGAGGGGGAGTTGGTGGATTTCGCGCGCCGCTTGATGCGCGCGCCGAGCCCGTCGGGCGAGGAGGGCGAGGCTGCGGCGCTGGTGCAAGAGGAGATGCGTCGCCTCGGCTACGACGAGGCGCGCACGGACGAGGTCGGCAACGTGATCGGCCTGATCCGCGGCGAAGGCGCCGGGCATTCGGTGATGCTCAACACGCACCTCGACCACGTCTCGCCCGGCGACCCTACACTGTGGACCGATCCGCCCTTCTCGGCGACGGTGCGCGACGGCGCTATCTACGGGCGTGGCGCCGTCGACATCAAGGGGCCCATGGCCTGCCAGGTGCATGCTGGCGGCCTGCTGCTGGCGGCGGGCTTGCGGCCTGCCGGCGACCTCTACGTCGTCGGCGCGGTACTGGAGGAGCGCGGCGGCCTGGGTAGCCAGCGCCTGGCGGGCTCCCTCAAGACCGATCGCGCCGTGATCGGTGAGCCCAGTTCCAACACGCTGCGGCGCGGGCACCGCGGCCGCGTCGGGCTCGTCGTCGATATTCACGGGCGCGCGGCGCACGCCAGCGTCCCGTCCCGTGGTATAAACCCGCATTACGGTGCGGCCGCCTTCCTGACGCGCCTGGAACGCCTGGAGATGCCCTCTCAGGAGCCCTTCGGCCCCTCTTCAGTGGCACCGACAATGTATACCACCGACAACACGAGCCCCAACGTCATCCCCAGCGCCGCGCACGTTTTCCTTGATTGGCGCAACATTCCCGCGCAGTCGCCCGACGACATCCTGGCCGAGCTGCGCCCTCTGCTGGATGAGTCGATCCGGGCGGCGCTGCCGGAGGGCGCGTCGGGCGAGGTGCGGGTCGATATCGAGAATCTGACCTCGTACACAGGCGTGGCGCAGGACTTCCCTTCCATCTTCCCCTCGTTCGCGCTCGAGGAGGACGACCCCGTCCTGCTGACCGCGCGGCGCGCGCTCGAAGAGTTGCTGAGCCGACCGTTCCCGCCGGACATCTGGAGCTTCGCCACCGACGGCGGCCACCTCATGGCCGTGGGTATCCCCACCGTGGGGTTCGGTCCCGGCGACGAGACGCAGGCGCATGTGGCCGACGAGCACATCGAGATCGCCCAGATGGTCGAGGCGCTCGCCGCCAACGCCGCGCTGGCGCTGGCGCTTAGCCGTTAGTCGACTAACCGAGGTCCACCAGCGCCACGCCTGGACCGAGCAACTTGAGATGCTGTGCGCCATTGCGCACGAGGAACACCAGCGTGTCGGCGGCGGCGCTACGCGCGGGCACTTGCATGCCGAACGGCACGACGTGATACAACTCAGCGGCTTCCGCGCGGAAGTTGCTGTTGGTGATGTACATGTTGGGATAGGAGAGGCCCGCGTCGTCGGTCAGTGCGAAGTTTTCGATGCGGACGTGGTGCGGCCGGGTCAGGTGATTGAACAGCCGCAGCCGCACGACGACATAGTGGTGGTCGAACGCGGGTAGATCGATGCCCCCCGGTAGCGCCAGCGTCGCGGTGACGCTCAGCACGCGGTAGGTCCAGTTGCCGTCGCGCACCGTCGTGTTCCTCGACACACGATGGATCAGCGGCGGGGCCTGGCGCGGGGCCGTCAGGGCCGCCGCATCCATGATACCGCCATAGGCGAGTGCGGCGATGACGGCCGCGAGGCCGAGCGGCGCCAACCCCGTGACGGCCGCCGACGCCACCGTGCGGGTACGCGCCGCGACCCGTGGCGTGGGGGGCGCCTGCATGAGCGTGCCACTCCTGCCGCCAGACCCCTCAGTCCCTGTTTCCGCCGGTGGAGTATCCAACGGCTGCGTCACGTCGAGACGCGGCAGCGCGGCGATATCGAGCGCCTCCGTCGTGCCGCCCCCGATCCCATGCCCGTTGCCGCCGTGCCCGTTACTTTCCAAGCTCGCTTGCGCGCCGCCATACTCGGCCGGTAAAGCCCGTGATTCTCCGAAGGCGTCCCCCGTCGCTTCCGCGGCTAGATTGAGGAGGAACACGAGTGCGGCGCCGCTGGCCAGGAATACGCCCAGCAGCGCCAGGGATAGAATGATCACGGTGCGTTCGGGCCACCAGGGATAGACATGGACCCACCACATCGTGAAGGTATTCCAGTTGGCGTCGTAGCGCAGGTCGTCAAGGTCGGTGAGACAGATACTGGCCTCGCGCCCATACAGGCGGAAGCTGCACGACTCATCGGGGTTGGAGAGTCGATCCGCCGCCGGGTGCTGCGCCAGTGGCGCATGGTCGACGTATTTTTGCGTGATATCGGCGATGCCGGTGAGCGAGAGCAGCGCCGGCGATTGCTCCGGCGACCACCAGTAGTTGAGGTTCTGCCCCCAGCTATGGTTCTCGACCTGGTCGTAGTGGTAGCCGTAGATATAGTGCCAGTGCCGCCAATAGCTGACGGAAACGGCGGAGAACTGCACCAGCAGCGAGGCCGCCAGCACGCCGACCAGCACGCCGCGCAGGGGGAGGCGGTAGCCGCGCCAGCGCGCGAACACCTCGCCCAGCGGCAGGATCAGATACGGCAACGTCGCGTAGAGGTAGCGCGGCCCCCACGTCGGGTCGCCGTGCCAGTAGTTCACGTCGCTGTAGAACAGCAGATAGCCGCCGCAGAGGAGCGCGAACAAGAGCGCCGGCAAGGGGCAGCGCCGCCAGAACGGGCGCGCGGCCAGGACGAGTAGCAGCACGGCGGGTGTGTACCACAGCAGCCCCTTGCCGGGGCTGATGAGCAGGTCGGGCAACCCCAGCCAGGGGGGAAAGCCGAGCGACTGGTCGGGCTTCGTCGGCGGGTTGGTGAGTAGGGGCGAGCCGAAGCGGATGGTGTCGTACACGGCATTGACCACGACGGCGGGGAGCGCGCCCAGGCCAAACAGCGCGAGGTCCCGCACGAGGAGTCGGGAGTCGGGAGTCGGGAGTCGGAAGTGGGGCCATAGGGCGCGCATGCGTCCGTGTGGCGCCGCCTCGCTATCGACTGCCGTACGCCTGCCGCCTGCCGCCTGCCGCCTGCCGCCTCGACGGTGGAGCGCCACCAGGTAGAGGGCGAGCAGGGGCAGGGCGATCACGCCGGCCACACGCGTGACGAAAACGAGCCCCGCCGCCAACCCCATCGCCACCAGCCACAGCCGTCCCTCTAGCACCCAGCGCCCCCCGCTGGCCACCCCTGCGTTGGTGCCGCCAGACGCCAGACGCCAGACGCCAGACGCCAGACGCGCGTAGCGCAGCGCGGCGTAGGCCGCCGCCAGCAGGAACAGGCTCTCCATAGTGTGCTCTTCGTTCGAGAGCACGTCGGGCCACAGCGAGGTCCCGAAGGCAAACAGCGCGGTAAGGGCGAGCGCGACGCGCCGCCGGTAGGCCAGCAGGCGCGCCGTGGCATAGAACAGCACGGCGAGCAACGCGCCGAGGATGGGGCCGAGCAACTTACAGGTCAGCAAGACGATGGGTGGGGCGACCGAGGCGGCGCAATTGGTGTGGGCGAGGCCGGCCAAGCGGCGCCCGAGCAGGTAGAGCGGGATCATCGCCGTGGTCTGCCCCAACGTGTACTGCGCGTACATCTTGCCGCCCACGCCGAGGCCGGTCCGCCCATCCTCGCGATAGGGATGGATGGCGAAGGTATTTTGCTCGACGATAGTACAGGTCACCGTATAGCGCAGGTACCAATCGGCGTTGTGGGTTGGCTTATCGACGTTGTAGGAGAGCAGGTAGCCAGACAGGATACAGAAAAAAAGCAACGGCCCGACCAGCCAGGGTCGGGTCAGCCGCGCGGCCGCGCGCCGTGTCGTCGCATAGACCGCCGCGATTTCGTTTCGATTCTTCAGCACAAACCATTAATCCACTACTTAATACAATGTGACATTAACCTGCGACGTCAGGCCGCTGCCTGTCAGTCGCAGGCGGATCCTACCGTTAAGGATATAAAACAGCCCTCCTGACCGCAGTGTCAGGAGGGCGCGGTGGGCGATCAGGGACTCGAACCCGGGACCTCACGGATGTGAACCGTGCGCTCTAACCAGCTGAGCTAATCGCCCCAACTACGTGGGGTAGTATAGCATAATTCGCGCTGTCCAGTAGCGCATGGCTAGAAAAACTAGCCACGCGCCATCGGTCACTCGTCGTCGAGACCGCGGGGATAAGCGTCGTTGCTTATCCCCGCAGCGCGCTGGGAAAGTCGCCCCGCCAGGTTTATCCCGGCTTCAAAGGGCTAGAATCGGTGTGGGGGCGCGGGGCGCCGGTAGCTGTATCCGGCTACCTGCTGTACGGGGGCGCCCGTCGAGGCGATGCGAACCGCCCCCACGAGGCGCGGTCCCCAGTATCCGTCGTACACGTTATCGACGTGTACGCCGACACTGAAGTTATCCGCGCCGACCATCTGGCCGCCGCCGATGTAGATAGCCGCGTGCGAGAGCCCGGCATGGAACGTGTTGGCGAAAATCAACACGTCGCCGGGTATCAAGGCGCCGGTTGAGACGTGCGGGTAGCTGTAGTACAGCGCCCCGATGTCTTCCGGGGTGGAGTACCCGTATTGGCTGTAGACCCAGTGGACAAAGCCGCTGCAGCTAAACCCCGTGGAGGGCGTATCGCCCACGTACGCGTAGCGATATCCAACGTACGAGAGGGCGGTGCTGGCGAGGCTCGAGCCCGAGAGGCGGGCGTAAGAGGGGGAATGGGTCCGGGGAGAGGCCGCATGGGCCCGAGGGGTGAGGACTGGGGTAGCAGTACCCGCCACGGCGAGGGCGCCGGCGAGTGCGAGGCTGATGGACGTCTTGGTCAAAGGTTTTCCTCCCTAAGACGAGCGTGTCTTTCACGCCCGTGGGGTCCCAGCACCCCACGGCGCGAAACACAGGGTCAAGCCTAGCACAACTCCCCTCTCGCTGTCAAATTACCCCAGGCCGCGCCGGATGGCCGCGAGTAGCCGCGCGTCGCTTGCCTCCAACTCCTCTTGCGCCCGCGCGTGCTCCTCGGCCAACCCAACCAACCCGTCCAGCGTCTGCCCCTGCACGCGCGCCAGGCGGCTCCCCAGCCCGTGCCTGGCCTCTTCCAACGTGCGCGCCGCCTCGACGAGCGCCGCCACCTCAGCGTCCCGCGCTTCGCCAAAAGGCACAGGCGCGGGCCCGGTCGGGCGTTCCGCACGCCGCGCGCTCGCGCGTTGGCGCGCCGGCCGCGCCTGTGGGAGTGCGTCGTCCGGCGCCGGCGGGGGCGGCAAGCCACGGGCGCGCGCCTCGCGGTAGGCCGCGTAGGTTCCCGGATAGACACGCACGACGCCATCCTCGACGGACCAGATCGTCGTGGCCACGGCGTCGATGAAGTAGCGGTCGTGTGATACGAACACGATGGTCCCGTCATAGCCGCGCAGCACACCCGCCAGGGCGTCGCGCGCCGCGATGTCAAGGTGGTTGGTCGGCTCATCGAGCAGCAGCATATTGGCCTGCCGCAGCGTCAGGCGCGCCAGCGCCACGCGGCTACGCTCGCCTCCGCTCAACTCGCCGACCCGTTTGAACACGTCCTCCCCCGTGAACAGGAAGCGTCCCAGGTAGCCGCGCGCCGCCTCCTCGGTCATCGGCCGCGCGTCCTGGACCTCCGCCAGCACGGTGCGGTCACGCCGCAGCCCCTCGTGCCCCTGCGCGTAGTAGCCAACCTCGACGTTGGAGCCCCAGGCGAACGAACCGCCCAGCGGCGGAATCTCGCCGACGAGCGTGCGCAGCAGCGTCGACTTGCCCGCGCCGTTCGGCCCGATCAGAGCGATGCGCTGACCGCGCCCCACTTGCACGTTGGGCAGCGCGAGCAAGCTCTTGCCAGGGTAGCCCACGCGCAGCCGTACGGTCGAAAGCACGACCTCGCCGCTACGCGTCCCCGCGCCGAGGCGCAGCGACCCCAGGGCGTCGCGCCCGCGCCCCTGTGGCGCGCGCTCGACGCGCTCCAGGCGGTCCAACTGCTTTTGTCGCCCGCGCGCCTCCTTGGCGCGCTGCCCCGCGCTGTTGCGGCGGATAAACTCCTCTGTCTTGGCGATGCGCGCCTGCTGTGTCTGATATTCTTTCTGTTGACGGCGGTAGCGCTCGGCGCGCAGGTAGAGGTAGCGGCTGTACGGGGCGGGGTAGCTCTCGGCCTTGCCGCCGACGACCTCGACGGTGCGCCGCGAGACTTTGTCGAGGAAATAGCGGTCGTGCGAGACGACCACGAGGCCGCGCCGCCAGCCGGCCAGGAACGTCTCCAGCCACTCCGTCGTTTCCAGGTCGAGGTGGTTGGTCGGCTCGTCGAGCAGCAGAAAGTCGGGTTCTTCCAGCAGTAGACGCGCCAAGCGCGCCCGCGTGCGCTGTCCGCCGCTGAGGGCCGTCGCCGGCTTGTCCCACAGGTCGCGCGCGAAGCCAAGGCCGCTCAGGACCTGTTCCACGCGGCCCTCGTAGGTGTAGCCGCCGCGCTGCTCGAAGCGCGCCAGCAGGTCGGTATACTCCTCCAGCACCGCGGTGTCCCACCCCGCCGGGTTGGCGCCGCGCTCACCCAGGCGCTCCTCCAACTCACGTAGGCGTTTGGCCCCCTCACGCAGGTCGTGGAAGACGGCCAGGAGGGCCTCGCGCAGGGTGCGGTCGGAGCGGAAGTTAGCCTCCTGAGGCAGATAACCCAGACGCACGCCGCGCGCCACATGAACCACGCCGGTGTCGGCTTTTTCGCGCCCCGCGATGATGCGCAGCACGGTCGATTTACCGGCGCCGTTGGCCCCCACGAGGCCGACGCGCTCGCTGCGCTCGAAAGCCACGCTGAATCCATCCAGCACCGGCTTGTCGCCGAACGATTTACTGATGTTTTGCAAACTAATAACAGCCATTGTCAGTTTTTCCTGTACCAGTCCGGGCGGGCCACAATAGCAGGCCACACCCCCGATTAGACTGTAGCACATGAGCGCGCCTCGGCCTTGTAGTACCTCCATGCCCGGCTCGCGCTCGGCTCCATCGGGCCAATCAATAACCAGAGCCACCCTGTTTCCGACGCCCGCTATTCCACTGCGAGTAGGGTGTTGTGTTGGGTGACATCACATTTTAACTTGACCGCTATACCTTCTTGAGGAGGAGCCGAACGTGACCGACCAGCAAACACTGCTACCGCGTTTTCAACGCGCGCTCATGGTACACGACGCCGACTATGTGCTGAGAGATGCGCTGAAAGAGATGCACAGGGAGGATTACTCCCAGGTGGTGGTTCGGGTCGAGGGGCGGCTGCGTCTGCTTACCCACGACGGACTCGGACGGATCATGGTGGACTCGTGGAATGACGATTACGTAGACCTGAAGCATCCCGGCATCGGCGACACCCTGCGTTACGAGTCGCCGGGGACGATGGTGGTGATGGCGGGAGACCGCACGGTGACCGAGGCCAGAGAAGTGTTCGCGCGCCTGACTACGCCGTATGTGTATGCCATCGTGGTGACTGATTCCGGTGATGACCGAGGTCGGCCACTCGGTATTGTGACTCCCTGGGATCTGCGCAGTCCATAATGGATCGCCAGAGATGGAGGGCTTATAATCACCGATCATGCAGTGTCCCTGCTGCTAGCCAGCCATCGTGGAGTTGGAAATGCGCCGGAGCAGGCATAATGTAAAGGGCGCGAGTGCCGGGCGCAAGGATACCACGGAGACGGAGTTATGGCCGAACACAATCAAGCGCGGGAACGCTATCACACAGGGGAGGGGCGCGGCTCATGATCCCGGACAAGTACATCATCTTCATGCAGGGGAGCACGGGCGCGAGCGCCGCCCTGCTCGGCCTGCTCTTCGTCGCCATTCAGCTCGCGCCCACGCGCACGGTCGGCCCCACCGCCCCGGTCGGGCGACGCGCCACGGCGGAGAGCACGTTCACGGCACTGGTCAACGTGTTCTTCATCTCGCTCGTGGGCATGGTCCCCGGCAGCAACATCGGGATCGTCGCGGTCATCCTGGCGCTCATCGGCCTGGTCGGCACGCTACGCCTGGGCGGCGACTACCGGCACGCACGTCTCACGCGCCAGGGCCGCGTGCGCGCGGCCACGCTCCTCCTCGCCAGTCTCGTCGTCTACGCGCTCGAACTGTTGTACGCCGTGCAACTCATCCGCACGCCGTCCGCCGTTGGCTCCCTCGACAATCTTGTCGACGTGCTCATCGCGGTCTACGGCCTTGGTCTGGGGCGCGCGTGGTCCTTGGTCGGAGGCCAGAGTGAGGGTATCCTCGACAGACTGCTCGGTCCACGGGACGTGAACGCCCTGGAGCCCGTGTCAGAGGACGGGTCCGCCCCGCCGCCCCGGCGCATGAGCGGGACGCGCCGACGCCGTAGCCCGGCCCGTCCAGCAGCGCATCTGCATGAGGGGAACGGGGACAGACGCGATAGCAGTTGAGTCATCACTCGGACAAGCCGATGTGCGACAGGTGGCGCACTCATCCAACCTTTGGCGGAGATGAGCGTGTCACCCATCGGGGCCAAGCTCGCGACAAGCGGGCGCACGCCTGACGACCGTGACATGCGTATCGTGTGGAGGAGCGGGTCATGAGTAGATCACGCCGTAAAACGCCCATTGGGGGTGTGACGACAGCCGACTCGGAGAAGCAGGATAAGCGCGACTACAACCGTCGCTATCGACGGGTCGCCAAGCAAGCCGTCGAGGCCGGTGACGAGAGCAAACCACTCCCGATCTTGCGTGAGCATAGCGACCCATGGGGTATGGATAAGGACGGAAAGATGTCGTTCGACCCACGGAAGAACCCGCGCCTCTTGCGGAAGTGACTATTCCCCACGGCTACAGCCGGGGGCTTCTCGGCTTACGCCGGGATCTGTAGTCCCAGAGCCAAAATGTTGAGCGCGGCGTTCTGGTCCCGGTCGAGGACGAGGCCGGCCAGTAGTGGGGCATGCGTATCTGCGCGAAGCAGAATACCGCGTATTGGTATGATGCGCTCCCGTCGCTTGTCTAAAGCCTGCTGTGGACGCGTGGTCGTTGTATCGGCTAGTCCCACCATAGCTCCAGCACGCGGTGTTCCGGCCGATAGAAGCCGTGGAACATGACCGCAACGTCCTCCTGGTCGACCAGGTCGATCGCGCACCCCTGCCACTGCTCCCCGATCAGGTTCCGCAAGCGCGGCAAGCGCTCGTCGTCGGTCCAGATGTAGAGCGTGTCGGCCGGCCAGTCGTCGTACCGCGTGGTGCGCAGCAGGGAGAGCGGCGGGTACACGTTATACTGAAACTCCGTCGTCGGGCCGAGGCGCGGGGTGAGTTGGCGATCCGCGATGACGCTGTCCCACAGGTCCCGCCATCGCAATAGATCTGTTACAACCCGCTCACCGTCCAGTTCGTTGTAGCGGATCGTTTTGATCAACTCGAAATAGAGCGCCTGGATGCGCGTGATGGGCAACGGTGTGGACGCATCGCTGCTGGACATAAATCATCTCCTATCACAAAGCCGCCGCGGATTATGAATGCCATCAGTATACGCCGCAGGGTTTGTAAATTACCCGCGGGGGTGGCGATCCGGGATCGGCCGAGCCGATCATGCCGCGTGCATGGACTGGAGTAGAATGGAATAGTTAGAGAGGAGCTTGCGCATGGTTGCCCACCCCACGTCCACTATCCTCAGCGTCGAGGAGTATCTGGCCTTTGAACGGCAGAGCTCCGACAAGCACGAATACGTGGACGGACGCCTTTACGCCATGGCTGGCGGGACATCGGCCCACGACCGCATCGGCAACAATGTCCGCACCGCCCTCGACACCTATTTCGGCGATGGTCCCTGCGCCGTGCATGGACCCGATATGCGCCTGCGTACCAGTCCCACCATCTATTATTATCCGGACGCCTTCGTGACCTGCGATGAGGTCATCGATCCTACAGCCGACGAATTGACAACGGCGCGCTTGGTCGTCGAAGTGCTCTCCGACTCTACAGAGGCGAAGGATCGCGGCGATAAGTTCGCCAACTACCAGACGCTACCCGCTTTTGAGGAGTATGTCTTGGTGGATGGCCGCCAGCGCGCCGTAGAGCGCTTCCGGCGCGCCGCCAATAACCTCTGGACGTATCAACGCTACGGCCCCCAAGATACCGTCACGCTCGAAAGCATCGGCCTGGTCGTGCCGGTCGCCGCGCTCTATCGCAACTCGATGCTCTGATCGTGTGCGCTCCGCAAACCACATTCAAGATCGTCGGGCCGCCCCCGACGCGCGAGCCCAACCTTGCCGTCGTAGCGCGCGCCCATGTGCCCGTCGATCTGGATGCGGAGGCCGCTGTCGCCCCCGACCTGGCCGTGGGGGTCGGATACGTTCGGCTCCGTCGCCGTTAAGGTCCAGCAGTACCTGGACTCCGGCACGCAGATCGTGTGGGTCGTGCGGCCGGAGATTCGTACCGTTGAGGTGTACCACCCCAACTCCGCGCCGTCCATGATCTCATCGGGCGATCTCGCCGGCGCCCCTGTCCTTCCCGATTTCCGCGTGGCTGTCGAGGACATCTTCGCGGTCTAGCCGCGCCGTCGCTACCTATGCCGCGACGCTCACGCGCCGCGCGCCGCCGAGGCGGCGGCGATAGGCGACGAACAGGAATGAAAGCACGTAGGCCACCAGCACGGGTACCAGCAACAGATGGTAGCCGATCTGGAGCGCCATGTACTCCAGCGTGCCGCCCACGAAGGCGCCGAGCAGGTTGGAGGCGAAGGCCACGTCCGGCATCACCGCGTCGCCGAACAGGCGGCCGAAAATGAGGTTGGCGACGAAGATCGGCGAGAACAGCACGGCGCAGCCCAGCGCATAGCGCAGCGCCAGATTGGGGACCAGCAGGGTGTTGAACGGTAGCAGCAGGTTCAGCGCGAGCGCCGCCGCCAGGGCGACGTAGAGCAGGCGCAGGTCGAGCCGCAAGCGCGTGCCCATATTGATCCAGTTGGCGAGCAGAACCGTGCAGAGGATACCCACGGTGACCAGCGCGTTGACCAGCCACGTCGCGCCGAAGAGCAGCGTGAAGTTGACGATGCTCTTGGCTTCTAATAAAAGGAAGGCGAGGCCCATGAAGAACAGCGCCGGGTCGAAGCGGCGCAGCCCCGCGCGCAACCCCTCCGCGCTCAACGCCAGACTCAGCGCCACGCCCGCGAGCGCCACCAGCCAGACGAGCGCCATGGCCTCCAGGTAGATGGGCGGGACGGTGTGCCGTTGCAGGTAGACGAAGGGCCAGTCGTCGGTGGCGGGGGCCGCGTCCGCCACCCCCGTGATGCGGTGCGCGGCGTATTGCGACGGCGATAGGTCCCGCAGGCGCGGGCCGTCCATCAGCGCCGCGGCGATCACGGGGGCGGGCGCGTTCCACGTCATGGTGTGACCGAACGGTACCTGTCCGCCGAAGGCGTCGGTCAGCATGCCGGCGATCTTCTGCATCACCCAGGGCTTGCGGTAGTTGTTGTACAGGATCAGCACGCCGTTGGGGCTCAGGTGGCGTCGCGCCGAGGCGAAGGCCTCCTGCGTGAACAGATAACTCTCCAGGCGCAGGTTGGCGAACGAGGAGGTCAGCGCCAGCGAGTCGGGCAGCGCGAAGACGATCAGGTCGTACGTCCCGCCGGTCTTCTCGAGAAACGAGCGTCCGTCGTCGATCACGACGTGGACGGCGGGGTTCTGATAGACCCGGTCGGGGTTCAGGCGGCGGCCGAGGTCGTAGATAGTCGGATCGAGCTCGACCGCGGTGATGTGGCGGATGCCATTGTGCAGGGCCGTGTTGGCGTCCGATCCCGTCCCGGCGCCGATGATCAGTTCGCGCGTGGAGGGCGGGAAATGGAACGCCTGGAACGGCGCCGTGTAGTAGAAATTACCCCGCCCCATCCAGCGGTAGGGACCCATGGCCTGGTGGCCGATGTTGTTGACGAAGATGCCGTAGACCTGATGCGGCGCCTTCTGCACGTCGATGCGGTAGTAGGGCGACCACAGCGAGGGGCGGCCCAACACGCCGACCCACACGACGATACCGACCAGGATCGCCGCGTTGACGACGCGGAGCGCGCCCCCGCGTTGTGGGAGCAGCAGCACCGCCGCGGCGGCGATGCCGAACCAGACGGCGGGCGGCGCGGACAGGAATGAGATGAGCGCGAAGATGGCCGAGCCAGCGATCGACCCGGCGACGTCGATGGTATAGGCCGTGAGCGGCGGCTGGACGGCCGCGAGGAGGCGTCCCAGGTTCTGCCCCAGGAGGGTGAAGAGGAGCGTCACGACGATGAAGCCCAGCGGCAGCAGAAAGAACGACTCCGGGCCCTGTACGGTGATCTTCTCGGTGATGCCGAAGAAGACTTCCTGCGACGAATTGACCAGCAATTGTAGCTTGAATGTGCTGACGACGGCGACGAGCACGGCCAGGGCCGCGGGGAACAGGGTCAGCAGGTCGACGCGCCGGCGCGCCTGCAGGATGCCTAGCCCGATGCCCAGGAACGAGCCCAGCAGCACGAAGTTGGTGAAGTAGCCCAGGTAGCGGATGTAGGCTGGTATCCACCGGATGCACGCGAGTTCGACGAACAGGATGGTGAACGAGCAGACAAACAGGTTCCAACGGTCACCCGGTTTCGCTATCATGTTACCCCCTATGCGAGTGGCGAGTGGCGAGTGGCGAGGCGGAGGCGATAATTACAGAAACCTCCCAGAAAGCCCACGGCTTTAGGCGTGGGATGAATGGGATCGGCGCGCCGACGGGCCGCGACAAGCGGCGCGGCCTCCGCTGAGGCAACGGTCGCCCCCACATGGTAAAATAAGGGTGAGCGCGCCGGATGTTCCGGGTCGCCCTCATCCCCGGATGTTCCGGGTCGTGTGTCCGCGATAACGGGTCTTCCTGACGCCGTTGTCCCTGAGCGAAAGCTCTCCTCGTCGTGCTTCAAAGGGGCGTCGCTGTAATGGCGGCGTTCGTTCGGCGAGGAGCGGTGCATGGCACTCCGCGACGCCCCGTGGCGTCCTGATGTGACAGAAACGTTGCATTGGAAGCTCCGTGAATACCCACGACGTGTGGGGGCTAGACGAGAGAATCCCACCGGCTTTAGCCGTGGGAGTGTCAAAGGCTTCATCTTATCGGCGTCTCTCTACCGCAGGGCACGCGGAAAGTCACGCTTGGGGAGATTGTATCAGACATCAGAGCCTTTGGGCAACGATGCAACGGTCGCTGAACCAAGAATCCCACGGCTTCAGCCGTGTGGAGTGTCAACAGGAGAGCCCCAACCTCGGGAAATAGGTTGGGGCTCTAAAGTGTGTGCTTGGGGCGCGGCGTGGGGCGGCGCCGCGGACGGTTCACGGCGCCAGGTGGCGGCTCAGGCGTTGCGCGTCGCCTCAATGTGCAGCGTCACCTTGACCTTGTCGGCTACGACCGCGCCGCCGGTCTCTAGCAACGCGTTCCAGTTCAGGCCGAACTCCTTGCGGCTGATCGTCGTCTCGGCCGTGAAGCCCGCACGCTGCAACCCGTAGGTATCGGTGATCTGGCCCTCGTAGGTAACATCCAGGGTCACGGGGTGGGTCGTCCCGCGGATCGTGAGTTCGCCCGCGATGTGATACTCATCCTCTTGCGCATGCGTGACGCCGGTGCTGCGGAAAGTTAGGGTCGGGTACTCGTCGGCGGCGAAGAAGTCCGGCGAGCGCAGGTGCGCGTCGCGCTGCGCCTCATTCGTCGTGATCGAGGCCACGTCGATAGTGGCCTCCACGCTGGCCGTCGTCGGATCCTGCCCGTCAAACTGGATCGCCCCGCTGACCGTCCCGAAGCGCCCTTTGACGGTCGAAATCATCATATGCTTGACGCCGAACTCCGCGATGGAGTGGGCCGGATCGATCGTCCACGTCGCCACAGCCGTTGTTTGTGTCGTCATCTCTGGTCTCCTTGTTTTCTGTCTCTATGTATGTTGCTGTGCTACAGGGCTGGCCGCGTGTATACCGGCAGCCCCCGCAGCTCGTGGCGTCTCTGTCTCAAGGCGCGCGATGGTCATCTACATACGTTAACATACGTTACATACGTGCTGGCTCCGAGGTACCTCCTTCGCTATCCCCCCCTCAGCCGCGTGTGCACGGGCTACCGTGCGGCGTCGTGATCGCGCGTCGCGGCTATAGCTGACGCCGCCGCGGTCAGCGCCCCAGCGGCGCCGGCGGAGGTCGCGGCGCCGACCTGCAGTAGGATCGTGTTCCGCCAGGGATCCTGGACCGCGACGACGGCGCCCGTCCGCGTATAGCGATGTCCTGCGTCGTCAAGCCGGCGGAGAACGGCCGCTCGGGCGTCCTCGGTGGGGAGGTCTATGGTAAAGAAGCGCAGCGCGGCCGTACTAGCCGGCGCGGGGCCGGCCCCCCTACTGTGCCAGACGTTGAGCCCAATGTGGTGGTGATACCCGCCCGCCGACACGAAGAGCGCCGTGGGCATCTGGGCCACGATGTCGAAGCCGAGGATGTCGTGGTAGAACGCGGCGGACTCATCGATGGCGCCGATCTGCAGGTGCATGTGTCCCAGGCGCGTGCCGTGTGGCAAGCCGCGCCAGGGCTCCCCCGCGCGCTCCGCCTCGGCGAGCAGGCCCTGGATGTCGACGGGGTCCGCCGCCATCCGGACCTGCCCGTTGGCCCAGGTCCAGTCACCGCGCGGCCGATCGCGGTACACCTCGATGCCATGCCCATCGGGATCAGAGAGGTACAACGCCTCGCTGACCAGGTGATCGCCCTGACCGGGCAGCGGCAACCCAAGCTCCAGCCAATGCCGGAGCCAACGCCCCAGGTCCGCCCGCGTCGGCAGGAGGACGGCAAAGTGGTACAGGCCGGTGTATCCTGGGCGGTCGTGCGGCCATGGCTGCGCGCCCGCATACTCCGTCAGGAGCAGCAGAGGCGTTGCGCCGACGCCGAGCGTCGCCGCGCCGCCGGCCTGTTCAAGGAGCGCGAAGCCAAGGGCCTCGGTATAGAACGCGAGCGACCGCGCGAGATCGGCGACGGTGAGGGAGAGCAGACCGACCGTGGCAGCGGGATCGATCGCCGCCGGGCCAGCCGTCCGCACTGTCTGTATCTGTGTCATCGTCGGATACCCCTCAAATTCTTGCTATATCAATAATTGACCTATCATTTACACCATACACACAAATACTTGACTTGTCAATACCTTGTGAATAAAATAAAGGCATGGAGACGCACACAACACTCGACGACGCGCGGATTACGACCTTTGGACGCCTGGTCGAGGCCTACGCATTCCTCACGAAGACGCTCGACGACGAGATGGAGGCGGCCGTCGGTATCCCGCTGCTGTGGTACGGCGTCCTGCTGCATCTTGGGCGCAGCCCCAATGGCATTCGACCGATTAGTGAGTTGATCGCGGCGACGGCATTTACCGGCGGCGGTGTGACACGCCTGGTCGATCGCATCGAACAGGCGGGGTATGTCGAGCGCCGCGCCTGCCCAAGTGATCGCCGGGTGACCTTTGTCGGATTGACGGAGCGTGGGCGGGAGCTACTGGAGCGGGCTAGCGCGGTGCATATCCGCGGGATTCAGGAGCACCTCGTGAACATGGTGGGCGCCGCCGACCTTGAGCGGCTGGATGCCATCCTGGCGAAAGTAGCGCCGCGCGGCACGGGGTGTGGTGGCTGAACGGCGCGCAGTTGAGCGAGCGACTGGCCTGCGTCGGGGAGGCCCTGCCCCGCCACCACAACGACAGTGACAGGACAACACTTGGAGCGTTGTTATGCCTGGCAGTGTGGGCAATAGTGCGTGCCGCGGCCGGCCACGACGTCACGCTCGATGGGCGCGCCGCAGCGCGGGCACGGCGCGCCCGTTTTGCGAAACACGCTCAACTCCTCCTGGTAGCCGCCCAGTTGACCCCAGGTGGTGCGATAGTCGCTGAACGAGGTTCCGCCGCTGCCAATGGCGCGTCGCAACACATAAATGATGGCCTCATACAGCTGCTCGATCTCCTCAGGCGTGAGCGACTGCAGCGTGCGCCGCGGGTGGATGCGCGCCCGGAACAGCGCTTCGTCGACGTAGATGTTGCCAAGACCGGCCACGAGACGCTGGTCGAGCAGCGCGGCTTTGACGTTGCCCTTGCGCGCGGCGATGCGCGTCGCCAGCAGCACGGCGGTGAAGTCCTCGGCCAGCGGCTCAGGCCCCAGCGTGGCGAACGAGGGCAGCGGCATGGCCTCGCCCGCCGGCACGTAGTAGAAGCGGCCGAACTTGCGCGTGTCGGCGAAGCGCAGCTCGTCGCCATTGTCCAGCAGCAGGACGAGACGGGTGTAGGGGTCGCGCGGCGTCGCGGCCGGCTCGATGCTGATGCGGCCGGTCATGCGCAGGTGCACGACGAGATGGCCGCCGTCCGACAGCGCGATCATGATGTACTTGGCGCGCCGCCCCACGCTCTCGACGCGCTGGCCGGGCAGCGCGGCCGCGAACTCCTCCAGCCCGGGATGGCCGACAGTACGCGGCCACAGGACATCGACGCCCGTGATGGTCCGCCCCGGCAGCCGCGCGTCCAATTCGGAGGCGACGGTCTGGACCTCTGGTAGCTCTGGCATCTCTACACTATCCCCTTCTCGCGTAGCGTTGCGATCTCGTCCGCGTCCAGGCCCAGCCACTCGTCGAGCGTCTCGTCGGTGTGCTGCCCCAGCGTGGGCGGCGCGCGGCGCGGCGCGGCCGGCGTCGCGGAGAGTCCGATCGGCGTATTGACCATGCGCACCGACCCCAGCGTGGGATGCGGCAACGCGGCCAGCATGTCTGGTCCCAGCAGCCCCGGCGTCTCAAAGACCTGCGCGATGGTGTTGACGGCGCCGCAGGGCACGCCGGCCGTGGCGAGGCGTTCTACCCAGTCCGCGACCGGCCGCGCCGCGAACATCGCGGCGAGGTCAGGGATCAGTTCGTCGCGCAGCGCCACTCGTCGTGGGTTCGTCGCGTAGCGCGCGTCGGCGGCGAGGTCGGGCCGCGCGATGGACGCGCAGAGCTTTTGCCATTGCCCGTCGTTGCCCACGGCCACGGCCACGTACCCATCGGCGGCCTGGAACGTCTGGTAGGGCACGATGGCGGGGTGCGCGTTGCCGGAGCGGCCCGGCGTCTCCCCGGTGGCGAGGTATGACTGGCCCAGGTTGGCGAGCCAGCCCGCCGCGGCGTCGAGCAGGTTGACCTCGACGCGCTGGCCGCGCCCTCCGCTCTCAGGGAGCGCGCGGGCGTGCAGCGCGGCCAGGATGCCGGCCACAGCGTAGAGACCTGCCGTGATGTCGACAATAGCGATACCCACCTTCGCCGGCACGCCATCGGGCTCTCCGGTCACGCTCATAACGCCGCCGAGGGCCTGCGCGATGAAGTCGTAGCCGGGGCGGTCGCCGTACGGGCCGTCGGGATGAAAGCCCCTGATGGAGCAGTAAATCAGGCCAGGGTTGGCGGCGGACAGTGTCTCGTAGCCCAGGCCCCAGGCATCGGCGGCGCCGGCCTTGTAATTCTCGATCAGCACATCGGCCCGCGCCGCTAGGTCCCGCGCCAGCGCCCGCCCTTCCACGCGCGCCAGATCCACGGTCACGCCGCGCTTGGAACTGTTGCATGAGAGGTAGTAGGCGGCCTCGCCGCCCACGAACGGGGGACCCCAATGACGCGTGTCGTCGCCGCTACCAGGCCGCTCGACCTTGACCACATCGGCGCCGAGGTTGCCCAAGGTCATCGCGCAGTAGGGGCCGGCGAGCACGCGTGACAGGTCCAGCACACGCACCCCCGCGAGGGCGCCGCCCGTCGTTATCTGCCCATTCTGTGCCATTGCCATCCGCATTGAATCCTTGGTAAACCTTTCTTGGTAGTATCCCACGAAACACGCAACGGACAGTTTCTGGCGCTAGGCTTGAGCGCCCTCAAGAAATGCGCGGTTGCGCCGACATTCATTGTATAGAGAACACGCTATGACGTTTGGCGAGAGGGGAACGGGATGACGACACGGGAAAGACTATTACGGCTGGTCGAGCAACCTTTGGAAGCGGAACCTGTCGCATGGGCGCTACCACGCCGGGCGGTGTCACGGCGCGCTCTCTATCGCATCGACACGCGATCACTCGACATCGACGTCGACGTTCGCGCCGGCGCGACAAGCCTGCGTGGACGCCTGCTCGACGTGTCGGCGGCCGGCTGCTGTATCGAACTTGCCACGCCCCTGCCGTCCAAGCTCGACAAGGGGGCCACGGCAACCGTGACCTTGCGCACGGATGCGCACACGTTGGTCTGTGGCGGCGACATCATCAGCCTGGACACGACCGGCGCCGGCGTGGAGGTACGGCTGCGCTTCCGCGCGCTCGCCCCGCAGACGCACCGCGCGCTGCTGGCCTGGGTGAACACGCTGGTTACGGGCGCCTTCCAGAAGCGCCACACGAAGCGGTCAGCAATCAGCGATCAGCAGTCAGCCTTTTAGACATCACAGGCTGATAGCCGGCCATCAGAAACTCCGCTGCAAAAAAAGGCTGATTGCTGACGGCTGATAGCTAAAGAAGGAGCGGCGCCGGCGAAGCAGGTACTCGTGGGAGCGATAATCGATGAGGGGCCGGAGCCCGCTCTCCACGAGGGTAGTCCCACTCCGCCGGCGCCGCTCCTCTGTTTTTAGGCGTCAAGCGCTAGCCAGAGCCGTACCCGTACGGCTCGACCTACGCGCGCCGTTATGCCGTCGTCCGCCGCGCTGGCGGCGTGGCATCGGCGTCCGCTCTCGCAGCGGGACCGCCTGTAACGCGCTGACCTCCGTGCCGTCCGTCACGCCAAATCGGACCGTCGCGGCCGTGGTGGACGTGGACGACAACGCGCTTGACGGGCGCGGGGTGGCGAATGGAACGGGGGGCCGCTGGGGGCCACGTCCGGCTAACATACAGGCCATACAGATGTTGTTGGCATCGACACAGCAGTCGAAGATGGGCACGTAGCGGTCGCACGACATGCAGACACGCGCGTCACGGCCGACTGCCGTGACCGGAGCTTCCCACACCGCCCCACCGGGGGCTTCGCCGACCTTCGCAGCGCGCCCCGCGCCAAGACCATACGTAAAAGTGAACACTAGAAACGTGCGCTCCGCGTCCTCGCGGGTCGCGCACATTGTGCGTAAACGAAGCAATCTATCGCCTCGTACGACCGAGACATCGGCACTGTCCGGCAGGTGATGCGTAATGTCTTCCTGCCGCGGCCGTGTCGCCAGCACCATGCGGCGCCTCCTTTTCCGATACTCGGCCCCTCACTACAATTTTACCGAGAATGGAGGCTAGCCGCAATCCTTCACGTAGGCTATGCCCTTTTGCCACACAGACGGGTATACTAGTGGCTATGAACGAAGGTGAGAAAAAACCCGGCCGCATGCGCTTCATCCAGTCGCGGTTGCCGACCGACCTGTATGAGTGGTTGCGCCTGCGCGGCTTCCTGATGCGGCGCAGCATGAACAGTGTCGTCCTCGAGGCGATCGCCGACTATCGCGTCGCCGTCGATGCCAGGGAGGTCGCGCCGACCAAAGACGGCATCACGCGCGACGACACGGTCAAGTACAATGTGCGCGTCGACGACGATCTGTACGAGTGGTTGCGCACCAACGCATTCTACGCGCGTATCTCCATCAATGCGATCTTCGTCTCCGCGCTCGTGCGCTACCGCGATGTCCATCCTGATACCCCCGCCTCAGAGGGCGCTGTCCAGCAGGGCGCGTGACCAAGGCGGCAGGCGGCAGGCGGCAGGCGGTAGTTGCCAAAAAGTATGTAGAGGAGCGTCGCCAACGCGTCATACACCGCGCGGCACGTCGCAGCTGGAATCAAGCACTTACTGACGCCTGACGCCTGACGCCTTAGTTAACGAGCACGCGCAGGAGTTGCCCGATCAGTTCGTCGGTCACGGGGCGGCTTGCCGGCATGACCAACCAGCGCGGCCCGTCGGCCGAAACAGCGCAGAAGAGCGACGACAGGTCGCGCGCGGTGGGGTCGACGAAAACCCGCGCCAGGCCGCCCGGATAGAAAGCTGGTTCGTTGCGCCAGGTGTCGTAGGCGAGGGGCTCGACCTCGAAGAGGAGCCGGCGGCCGCCGTAGAAGACGGCCTTGGACGGCGGGTTCGTGCTCTCTTCGGCGTGGAAGCGCCGTCCACCGGGCGTCACGCGCGCGTTGACCCGCGCGACGACGCGGTCGATCATACCCCACAACTCCACGATCTGCGCGTCACGCGCGGCCAACGCCCTGACGATACCCTCGGCGCGCCGCGACGCCTGCCGCTCCGCGTGGCCCATCTCCCGCGCCAACTCGTCTTCCCACGTCACATGCGTTCCTTAGCGATCGCTGTTAGCCGTCAGCCGTCAGCCGTCAGCCGTCAGCCGTTAGCTTTTAGCTGACAGCTACAGTATGCCGCGACTTCACGCAGGCCGCCAGTGTCGATTGTCGGGCTGGCGAGATCGACTGCTCGTGAAGAGTTAATCCGCGGCAATGCGCTATCATACGGGCAAGGATACCTTTCGCGAGACACCAAGTGAGATAGACATGCCCGCGCCGAAGGGCAAGCCGTAACGGAGTTTCTACAGCGCGCGACGGCGCAAACAGCCGGGCGCGACGTGAGGATACGCACGAGTGATTTCAGAATACATTAGGGACGCGCGGAAAGCGGCGCCGCGTAAGGTCAGCACGCCATACCGTTTCCGCGTGCCGATCGACGTTCGTTTCCGCGACCTTGATGCGTTCGGGCACGTCAATAACGCCGTCTACTTCACCTACCTAGAGATAGCGCGCGCCGCGTACTTCACGGCGGTGCGCGGGCGGCCGCACGGCGTCGACGACTTCGGCGTCGTCGTGGCCGACGCCCATTGCCGCTACCGTTCGCCCGCTTTCTATGGTGAGCGGTTGGTGATCGACATCGCGACCGTGGGCCTGCGTAGCCGCTCGTTCGAGGTGAGCTATCGCATCAGCGTCGAGGGAAGCGGGCGCGTCGTGGCCGAGGCCGGCACCGTGCTGGTCGCGTTCGACCACCGGACCAAGCGCACGGCGACACTCGACCCCGTGTTTATAGCCGCCGTCGAAGCGTTCGAGGGGCGTCAACTTCGCGGGCAATAAACTAACGACTATCGACCACCAACCACCAACCATCGACTGATGTAAGGATATGCACCTCAGTATTATCGCCGCGTTCGTGGCCGGCCTCGTCTCGTTCCTCTCGCCATGTGTGTTCCCATTGGTGCCGGGCTACCTCTCGTATATGGCGGGGACCACGGCGCGCGAGGCGCGCGCGGAGAGCGGGGCGCGCTGGCGCGTGACCGCGCACGCCCTTTTCTTCGTGCTCGGCTTCGCCCTGATTTTCATCGTGCTCGGCGCGGCGGCCAGCACGCTCGGCGCGCTGTTGCGGAGCCACCAATTGCTGCTCAAACGAGGGTCGGGCGTGCTGCTCATCCTATTCGGCGTCACGCTCACGGGGCTCATGCCGCTGCCGTTCCTACAGCAGGAGCGGCGCGTGCATGTAAAGCAAAGCGAACCGGCGTTGCTGCACTCGGCGCTCATCGGCATGGCCTTTAGCGCGGGGTGGTCGCCCTGCATCGGGACGATGCTCGGCTCTATCCTACTTCTGGCGGGGGTCGGCTCTACGCTGGCGCAGGGCGTGCTGTTCCTGCTCGTCTACGCGCTGGGATTGGGCATGCCGTTCCTGCTCGTCGGGCTGCTGATCGACCGCGCCGGCCCGTTCATGCGCCGCGTCAACCGCTACACGGGACCCATCTCCATCGCGGGTGGCGCGGTGCTGGCCCTGACCGGCTTGCTCGTCCTCAGCGGCCGCCTCGACCAGCTGGCGCAATACACGCCGCTGATCAACCTGTGACACTCCCAAGGCTAAAACCGTGGGCTTCTCGCCGAAGCGAGCTACGTGCGGGGTGTCCACCCGAACTACCTGGATGACTCCAGGATACTTGGACATTGTGCCGCGCTCGTGTTCATCGCACGCAACCCACGACCCTTTCAGTCTACCATAGACGCACCGCGTTAAAGCGGCTAAAGCGGCGGCGCGAAGGGGCGATCCGGCCTAAACGGATTCTGATCGTGTGGCGCCGCGCCCACGAGCAGGTCGACGACGTGGCTGCTCCCTGCCGGGCCCGCCATGATCCCATGTCCACTGTAGCCCGTATTGAGTCACAGGCCTTCCACTGCGGTCGGCCCCAGTAGCGGGCGGTGGTCCGGTGTCATCGTGTATTGGCCCGCCTGCACCATCCAGTGCGCGGCATTGCGTTCCCAGACGTCGCGCCAGAAAGGCGCCACGCGCGCGACGGCGACGGGGCTGTCGCGCCGCCGCGTCCGTGTTCGTGGTCAACCAAAGGTAGCCCTGTTGTCGGATGGATAGGTCATAGGTTTGCTGCCCTGTTACGTCGGCAAAGTTCAGGAATACCTCGACCGAACGGCGCACCAACTCCCATTCCTCGTAGTTATCGAATTGCAACCGAAAGGCGCCGGTAGCGACGGGAGTGATGAGGGTGCAGGGCGCGGCGCTCGATTAGCAACGGACGCAGGCCAGCGCGCGCCGCGTAGAACGCCGTCGCGGCGCCGATGACGCCACCCCCGACGATGACAACATCCGCTGCTATGGGCGGATGCGAGAGGTAACAGATAGTAGTAGTCATATGCCATCTAGCTGATCGTTGACAGCTCGAAGTGGTACCGCATACGGGATTCGAACCCGTGATCTCCGCCTTGAGAGGGCGGTGTCCTGGGCCACTAGACGAATGCGGCGCGTGGCAACCTGTTAATTATAGCATCTCGATGAGAAACCCACGGCTTTAGGGCTTTAGCCTTGGCCTGTTGGCCTGTCGATCCGCCGTCATACTGTACATTTCCACTGTACATGGCGACGTGGACATGCGGTCCCCCACAACAGCCTGTGCATCCCGAGTGGCCGACAACGTTGGCGTCGTTAACGTTTGCGCCAACCCCTACCGTGGTATCGTTGAAATGGGTGTACAGGCCAACTAACCCATAGGGATAGGTGAGCACGACCATCAATCGCAATCACGTTGGGACATCAAGGATATGATGACATGCGAACGATAGCCGCTCGATGAGACACCGACACCGAGTGGCTATGCGAGTCTGCCAGTGGTGGAGAGGTGAGATATTGCCTATACGTTGTCTACTGTTGAGGGCTGAAGGCAAGCCTGCCCTTTTGATGCTATTGCGCGGCCGCTATGGCTGCGCAAATGAGTGGCTCCGCCTCGGCCAACGTGATCGTAGGATGATTCTGCCGCAAGGATGGGGGCATGATCTGGGGCCGGCTCACTGTGTCCCTCGTCCGCGACCCGTCCGGCGGCGCCCAGTTCTCTATCGGCATGGTCGAGGACATCACCGCGCGCAAGCTGGCGGAGGACGAGTTGGCCGAGGCCCACCGCCAGCTGCTGGCCGACCGCGACGAGAGCCGCCTCCACCTGGCGCGGGAACTGCACGACGGGCCGGTCCAGGACCTCCACGGGGCCTCTCTCCACCTGGAATTGCTCAAGGCGTATGTGCGCGACCCCGCCGGCCTTGAGCAAGTGTCGGTGGCGCAAAGCAAGTGTCGGTGGCGCAAGAGGCCCTGCGGCAGGCCGCCGAGACGGTGCGCGCCGCCTGCCGCGAGCTGCGGCCGCCGGCGCTCGCCCCATTCGGCCTGGCGGCCGAACTCCGCGCGCACGTCGCGCGTTTCGGGGAGGCGCATCCTGAGATGAGCGTGTGCGCCGAACTGGCGCCGGACGTGCTGCTGCTGGACCTGGAGTTGCCGGGATTGAGCGGCGTCGAGGTCGCCCGGCGCATCCAGCAGGACGGGCCGACGGCGCGCGTCCTCGTCCTGAGCGCCCACGACGACGAGGCGCACATCCTGGGGTTGCTGGCGCATGGCGCGGCCGGCTACCTCAGCAAGGCCGAGGCGCCGGGGAGCATCGTCGACGCCGTGCGCGTCGCGCACGGGGAAACGGGCTGGTTCAGCCAGAGCGTCGCGGCGACGGTCGCGTGGGCGACTCAGGAGAGGGCGCGGATGGGTATTAGCTGACCGCCCGCGCGGCGACGAGCAGCGCCTGCAACACCAACTCCGGCCACGCCGGCTGCGCGATGCGCGCGCCCACGCGGGCGAAGCGCGTCAGTTCGGCTGGCCGCAGCACGGGGACGCGCGGCCGCTCTACCAGACAGGAGGCGCCGCCGACGAGCGCGACGACCGGCGTGACCCCGTAGGCGGGGAGCGCGGCGCTGCGCAGAGCATAGGCGACGCGACGCGCGTTAGACTGCGCCTGTGCGCTGGGCTGGCCGTCGAGCGGCAGCCAGCGTCCGTCGCTTTCCCCTCGTCCCTCCATCGCCTGGTACTCCCAGCGTAGGCCGCGCACGCGCAAGGGGCGCTCCTCGGCGTACGTCTTGACCTCGATCACGAGGACGCGCGGACCGATCAAGATAGCGTCAATATCCCCCTCACCACCCGGCAGTATCAGATTGTGCGCCAGTATGTAGGTGTCATCGAGAGCCGCGGCCAGCGTCGTGCGCAGCGCGCGCTCCCCCGCCGCCCCGCGCCGCGCCGCCGGCGTCCCCGCCCACGGTGGGGCGCTCGCAGGCGTGGGCGGGCCTACGATGCGCATGGAAGACAGGCGAGAGGCGAGAGGCGAGAGGCGACATTACGTCGTGGGCAGCATACTCGGTGATGGTTGATCATTCGACCTCTCCCTTGATCGGGACTCTGAAACCGCTTTGCTCGTGGCCTCTGTTGTCTGTCGCCTCTTGCCTCTCGCCTAATAGGCCCTCCGCTGCCGCCACGACCATTGCGGGCGTGACCTCTTGCAGACAGTAGCGCGGCGGGCAGCCCTCGGGGTAGCCGCGCGAGAAGCCGCGGTTGACGCAGGGCATACAGGGTAGCGCCGGCGTAGCCCGTACGACGACCGAGCGGCCGAGCGGGCGCCAGGTGTGATGGTTGAATGGGCCGAAGACGGCGACGACGGGCGTGCCCACGGCGGAGGCCAGGTGCCCCACGCCGGAGTCGTTGCCGACGAGGAGCGCGCAGCGCCGTAGTACGCCGCCGAGCTCGTCCAACGAGGTGCGACCGGCTAGGTTGACGCCTGGCCACCGCATATGGCCGAGCACCTCATCCGCCAGCGCCCGCTCGTCGGCGGTCCCGACCACAACAACCCCCAGACCGTGCCGTGTGGCCAGGCTGTCGGCCACGGTGGCAAAGCGCTCAGGGTACCAGCGCCGCGCCACGCTGTACGCGCCGCTGCCGGGGTGGATCGCCAGCAGCGGACCATTTGGGTCGAGCCCGACGTCGTGCAGAGCCTCGCGCAGCACATCATTGGCCGCTGCCCGCGCCGCGTCGGGGACGATAAAGGTGGGGGTAGGAAGATCCTCCACCTCTCCCGCGTCAGGGAGAGGCGCGCTGGGCCGTCGATCCCGCGGGTAGGGATCGGGGGGCCAGGTAGCCATGGGAGGGGGGGTGAGGACATCCACCACCCGCAACCAGTACTCCGTTTCATGCGCGGCGTCGAAGCCAAGGTCGCGCGCGGCGTGGGTCAGGAAACGACCGCGGCCATTGTCGAGACCGGCGCGCACGGGGGCGCCGGTCGCCAAGGTCAGAAGGGCGAATTTGAGCGTTCCCCACGCGGTCACAAGGTGGTGCAGCAGCACGACGGTGTCGAAGCGCCGGCGCCGTAGGCCGCGTACGTAGCGTAGCAACTCCCACACGACGGCGGGGCGCAGCAGCGCGCGCGGACGGTCGAAGATGTGCTTCTCGATGGGCAAGTAATCATCGACCAAACCGGAGCGCGCCAGCGCCGCGATCGTCGCCGGCTTGGTCATCGCCGTGATCGTCGCATCAGGATACGCTGCGCGAAGGCGTCGCAGTGCGGGCGTAGCGAGCAAGACATCGCCAATATCGCCCAACATCATCACCAGAATCGCACGCGGAGCGGCGGGGGGGGAATGCTTGAGTGTCACACCTTATATTGTAGCGCTCCGCGAGTAGTCAGTAGTCAGTTGACTACTGGCTACTACGCCAAGAGGTACTCCTGCAGACCAAGTTCCTGCCCGATGGCGCGCAGGCGCCCTAGGGCGGAACTTTCGAGCTGCCGGATGCGCTCACGCGTCAGGCCGAATGTGCTGCTGACCTCCTTGAGCGTCCGCGGACAGCCATCGGAGAGGCCGTAGCGTAGTGCCAGGACAGCACGCTCACGCTCGGGAAGCTGGCGAAGCATCTCCAGGAGGCGGTGGCGCAGCAGCATGTTCTCCGCGGCGTCGATAGGCGAGATCGCATTGGGGTCCTCCACTGCATCACCTAGGTAGGCGTCGTGCTCATCGCCGCACGCGCGCTCCAGCGACAGCGGTTGCTGCACGACGCGTACGGCTTCAAGAATGCGCTCCGATGGCACATTGGCTGGCCGTGAACGCGGGGGTAGGGACGTCGCGTCGCGCACGAACTCCGCGCGCGCATCTCTATCCATAGCCCCTGTGCCCGTGACGCTGCTCGGCGAGGCGGCGCCGCTCGCGCGATTGGCGCGGGGGACTTGCGGCGCCTCGCCGTCCCCTGAGGCTATTACCTACAACTTAAGCTTGGTGGGCGGTTTGTCAAGGGGTGAGTGATGGGCGAAGTGTACTACTATAGAAGTATGAATGATAACAAACACCCCATCGACACCCCGCGCCGTGTCCGAAAG
>JAABUJ010001846.1_pt1 | contig 28837 bp, 28 predicted proteins | sample 5559131 | NCBI WGS metagenome assembly JAABUJ01 (sample SAMN10711875, study PRJNA513366) | rock metagenome | isolation source: Antarctica rocks | place: Antarctica: Victoria Land, Mt New Zealand nord | collected 2016-01-07
AACGTGATGGTGGCCGACACGGAGACGGAGGCCCGGCACCTCTGGGGCTCGACCCTTGAGCGGTTCCACAGCATCGTCACCGGCCGTCGAGGGCCGTTACCTGCCCCTCCGGACGGCGACGTCACGGCGGCCTGGTCGCCGGCTGAGCGTGCCGCGGTCGAGCAGATGACCAGCTGCTCCTTCGTCGGGACCCCGACGCAGGTCCGCGAGGGGCTCACCCAGTTCGTCCGGCATACCGGGGTCGACGAGCTCATCATCGCCACCGCCGCCCACTCCACGCAGGCCCGGCGGCGTTCGCTCGAGCTCCTCGCGCAAGTGTGGATCGGCTGACCCGAGTGGCGCCACGGGAAATGCCGTTGGCGCGGTTATCGTCGGCTTCGTGACGAGCGATGTCTCCAACGACGCGTTGCCGGTCAACGTGTCCAACAGCGTGGCCAAGGTCGTCGAGGACTACCTCGCCGAGCTCGAGGCCACCGTGCCGGGAGTCGTCGACGGGGTCTACCTCACTGGCTCCGTCGCCCTCGGGGACTTCCACGTGGCCTGGAGCGACGTCGACTTCGTGTCGGTGATCCACGAGCGCCCGACGAGCCAGCAGCAGTCGCTGCTCGCCGACATCCACGAGCGGGTGGCCGCCCGGCACGCGAAGCCCCGGCTCGACGGCTACTACCTCACGTGGGACGACCTCGCGTCGCCGCCCCGACGTGAGACGACGCTTGGCCTGAAGGCCAACGACGGCGTCCTGCACGCGGGCCACAACTGGGTGCCGCCCATCCTCGTCTGGCACGAGCTGCACGACCACGGCCTGCACGTCAGCGGGCCGAGCCTTCAGGACCACGAGATCGCCCTCGACCACGAGGCACTGCGCCGGTGGTGCCTCGAGGAGCTGGCCAACCGCTGGACGCCGTGGTGGTTTCGGTCCGCGAAGCTTCTGTCGACCCCCGGGTTCGGGAGCCTCGGAGCGTGGGCGCCGGCGTCAGGGGCACTCGGCGTGGCCCGGGTCCACTACACGCTCGCCACGGGCCGGATCACGTCCAAGTGCGGCGCCGGCGAGTGGGCCCTGTCGGTCGCTGAACCGGAGTGGAAGCGTCTGCTCGAGGAGTGCCTACGGATCCGGAACCGGCCGGACAGGCGCTCGCTCTACCACAACCCGTTCCGCCGGCGCCGGGACGCGTTGACCTTCATGGACCTGCTCATGACGGTCGACGAGGAGACGTTCGGAGATCGCCCACAAGGCTAGGACGGCCGGCGGGAGAGATCTCCCGTGTCGCCGTTGCACAGCTCACGTGGCCCGGACTGCCGCGGCGGTCGCCGGTAAGCGGCCATGTCCAGGACCTCGCTGCGGTGCCGGGACACCGTGTCGGCTGCAAGTGGCGGCTGCACCCCGAACTCGGCTGCGTCGGCCGGTGCGATGTCGGTCGGCACGATGTCGGCCGGCGCAATGTCGGCCGGCGCAATGTCGGCCGGCCGGGCTGCCTGCAGCACCCAGGCCAGGACCGCCGCCACCAACGCCGTCGAGGTGTTGGCCATGACGCCACTGCCGACCAGGAAGTTCACGACGTTGTCGGTGGCCAGCCCGTACGTCATCTGGGTGGAGTCACCGAACGCGAGCCACAGGAGAGCGGCGGCCGACCGCATCGCGCTGAGCACCGCGATGGCGAGGCTGGCGCCGAGCGCCACGAACCTCGCCCCCGCGCCGACCCGGGGGACCCAGGACTGGCGGCTGCTCGCGAAACAGGTGAGCAGGGCCGCGGGCAACAGCGTGGTCAGCGACGCCGCCTGGTTCACGCCCCACACCGCCCACTGGTAGATCCGGACGGGCAGCGGAAGCCCGTTTGGGGAGCCGGAGCTCTGGGTGAGATCCGGCCAGAAGAGTCGGTAGAGCGCGTAGAGCTGGTCGAAGAGGCTCAGCAGCACCGCCCCGGCGAGGACGGGGACGATCCAGTCGGGCAGGACCGACCACCGGCCTGACGCCCGGCCCACCGCGGCATACTTCACCCGGACCATGTCCTGATTCTGCCAGCCCCACGAAGGGATGTCCCGATGTCCGTGCCAGATCCCCAGGCCGCTCCACCGCTGCGCTGGGGGATCATCGCTCCCGGCGGCATCGCCAACAAGTTCGCCAAGGCCGTCCACGACTTCACCGCCAGCACGGTCGTCGCCGTCGGTTCGCGCGACGGCGGGCGAGCGGAGGAGTTCGCCGGGCGGCACGGCATACCGAGGTCGTATGCCGGGTACGACCGGCTCGTGCGCGACGACGAGGTCGAAGCCGTCTACGTCGCGTCACCGCACTCGGGGCATCGCGAGCACGCCCTGCTCGCCATCGAGGCCGGCAAGCACGTGCTCATCGAGAAGGCGTTGGCGCGCAACGGCGCCGAGGTCGAGGAGATCTTCGCCGCTGCTGAGGCCAAGGGCGTGTTCGTCATGGAGGCGATGTGGACGCGGCACCTGCCGCACATCGCCTGGGTCAGGGAGAAGATCGCCGCCGGCGCCATCGGTGAGGTGGTGACGGTCAGTGCGGACCACGGGCAGTCGCTCGACCTCCCCGCGGCCCACCGGCTCAAGAACCCCGAGCTGGCCGGCGGGGCGATTCTCGACCTCGGGGTCTATCCGGTGTCGTTCGTCGTTGACCTCCTCGGGGCGCCCAGCGAGGTCAAGGCGGTCGGCCGGCTCACCGAGACCGGGGTCGACGGCCACGTCTCCATGGTCCTCGGCTACGGCGGCGGCAAGGCGATCGCCCAGGTCGACACGACGTTGTGGACGAAGACGCCGACCGTTGCCGTCGTCTCCGGCAGCACCGGCTCCATCGAGCTCGAGGGCGACTTCTACTCGCCGGGGGTGGTGCGGCTGCGCAACGGGGACAAGACCCGCTCGGTGGTCGAGGAGTGGGACGGCTCTGTCGACAACGGTTTCCAGTTCGAGGTGGCCGAGGTGGCGCGGTGTGTTGCCGAGGGGAAGCACGAGAGCGAACGGATGACCTGGGACTCCTCGCGGGCCGTCATGGCGGTCATGGACGAGGCCCGGCGCCAGGTCGGGGTGGTCTACCCGGGCGAGTGACACCCGCCCGTGACCCAGCTGAGGCCGAGGTGTTTCCGCCGTTCCCGCTTGGGTAGAGGTGTCGTTCATGAAGACTCGTGCTTTGGGAACCATGACCGTCTCGGCGATCGGGCTGGGCGGGATGCCCATGTCCATCGAGGGCCGTCCCGAAAGGAGCCGCTCGATCGGCACGATCCACGCTGCGCTCGACGCGGGGATCACCCTGATCGACACGGCGGATGCGTACCACATCGGTGGTGACGAGGTGGGGCACAACGAGACGCTCATCGCCGAGGCGCTGAAGTCCTACGGCGGCGACACCTCGGACGTTCTCGTCGCGACCAAGGGCGGTCACCTGCGCCCGGGCGACGGGTCGTGGACCATCGACAGCTCGCCGGAGCACCTGCGGGAGGCCTGCGACGCGTCCCTGGCCCGTCTGGGGGTCGACGCCATCGGCCTCTACCAGCTGCACCGCCCGGATACCTCGGGAGTTCCGTACGAGGAGTCGGTCGGCGCAGTCCGCGACCTGCTGAACGCAGGAAAGATCCGGATGGCGGGAGTCTCGAACGCCAACCCCGAGCAGATCCGCCTCGCCCAGGACGTGCTGGACGGCCGGCTGGCCAGTGTGCAGAACCAGTACTCGCCGGCATACCGAAGCTCCGAGCCAGAGCTGCGGCTGTGCCAGGAGCTGGGGATCGCCTTCCTTCCCTGGTCGCCGCTCGGCGGGATCTCCAAGGCTGCCGACCTCGGCTCGCAGTTCGCGCCGTTCCAGGAGGTCGCTGACGCGCACGGCGTCAGCCCACAGCAGGTCACCCTGGCCTGGATGCTCGCGACGGCTCCTGTGGTGGTCCCCATTCCGGGCTCCTCACGCCCGGAGACGATCGCCGACTCCGCCTGCGCCGTCGACCTTGAGCTCACCGCCGACGAGCTGCAGCGTCTCGACCAGGCGTCCTGACTCAGCACCGGGCTGCGACGGCACACACGTTCTTTACACCTCAGGTGTATTTTGCGTGTATGGCCAGAGTGAGAACGAACATCGAGATCGAGGACAGCTACGTCCAGACGGTGATGGACCGCTATGGCCTGCGAACGAAGACGGACGCCGTCGACCTCGCCCTTCGCCACCTGGCCGGCCAGCCGATGACGCGCGACGAGGCGCTGGCCATGCGCGGCGCACACGCCATGGGCGAAACGCCGTCCGAGGTCGACCCGCGCACGAGCCGATGATCCTCGCGAATACGTCCGCCTGGGTCGAGTACGACAGGGCGACCGGTAGTGCGGTCGACCAACGATTGGCGGATCTGATTGCGGGCATCGACGACGAGGGCCCGCTCGCTGTGAACCGAGCCGGTGATCATGGAGGTCCTCGCCGGGGCACGCACCGACGCGGGTGCTAGCTAGGGTTGCGCTCGTGGCCGATGCGATCTTCGAGCACCCGCGGCTCGCGGCGATCTATGACGCGCTCGACCCTGACCGGTCCGATCTCGAGGCCTACGTCGACATCGCGGACGAGCTCAACGCTGACAGCGTGGTGGACGTCGGCTGCGGCACAGGGACCTTCGCGCTGCTTCTCGCCGGTCGCGGCCTCGAGGTGACGGGCGTCGATCCCGCGGCCGGATCGCTGGCCGTTGCCCGCGCCAAGCCCGGCGCCGAGCGCGTGCGCTGGGTCCACGGCGACGCAACGTCCTTGCCTCCACTGCAGGTCGACCTCGCGACGATGACCGCGAACGTGGCCCAGGCGATCGTCGACCCGCTGGACCGGGAGGCGACCCTGCGCAGCCTGTATGCCGTGCTGCCGCCTGGGGGGTACCTCGTCTTCGAGACGCGCGACCCGGCATACCCGGCCTGGGAGCAGTGGAACCGTTCGGCCTCCTACAGCCGCACGGAGATCCGCGAGGTGGGCCGGGTGGAGAGCTGGGTCGAGGTGACCGATGTGAGTGCACCCTTGGTGAGCTTTCGTGGCACGTGGGTGTTCGCCTCTGACGGCGAGGTCCTGACGTCGGACTCCATCCTGCGCTTCCGCGAGCGGGATGAGGTCGAGGCCTCCCTGATGCAGCACGGCTACGTGGTGGACGAGGTGCGCGACGCTCCGGACCGGCCAGGCCGAGAGCTCGTGTTCCTGGCGCGGCGCGAAGGTTGAGAAGCGGGCATGATCGTGGACATGAAGGTTGAGCTGTTGTACTTCGACGGGTGTCCCAACTGGGTAGAGATGGACGCGCGGGTTCGCGCGGCGCTCGAGTCGGTCAGTTGCGGCGACGGTGAGGTCGAGCGCGTCCTGGTGTGCACGCCGGCGCAGGCCGAGGAGATGGGCTTTCCGGGTTCGCCGACCGTGTTGGTGGACGGGCGTGACCCGTTCGCCGAGCCCGGAGCCCATGTGGGGCTCGCGTGCCGGCTCTATCGCAGCGGTGATGAGCTGGCCGGGCTGCCCACGGTGCAGCAGCTCGTCGGGGCCCTCACGCGGCTGACGCCGCACGGTTCCTCACCGGGTCACACCGGCGAGTAGCCGCTTCGCCTCCAGGGTGTCGTCACTGGAGAACCGGCCGTAGAAGGCGTGCCGCGACCCCAGGAGTGCGGCCCCGGCGTCCGCGACGTGCTCGAAGTGTCGGGTGGCGAAGTGCGTTCCTGAGCGGCAGACCAGGACGTGGACGAACTCGTGTCGCAGGACCTCGAGAGCGAGAGCGTTCGTGGTGGCCTTGGAAACCCAGACCTGGCACGTGCGCATGTCGGTCACCGCGTACACCGGAGCCCCGCGGTAACCGGGCATCGAGCCGAGGTGCACCGTGAAGCGGTTCCGGGCAGCGAAAGCGGTCACGGCTCGATCCCTCGCTGAGCCGTCCGGCCGCTGGACAGGGCGGAGGGCGAGCGGCCGCGCAGCCGTCTGGTGCGTGGGTATCGGCGACGGGTTGGCGACCGGCGCCGCGGCGGCCGAGGCGGGGCTCGGCTCCACAGTGGCTGGACGAGGCGCGTCCGCAGCGGCAGCGGCTCCGACGGGGCCGGTCCCGGCGAGCAGGGCTACCAGGACGGCTCGGGTGGTGAAGCGGGTGTGGTTCGTCGTTGGCTTCATCTGTCCATCCTGCCTCAGCGCTCGACTGGGAGGTCCTGCGGGGCCGTGGCCCGACCACTGGAGGCCGGACACGGCCGGTCCGGCTCCTGGTGCCGTCAGTCCTGGGTGCGCCAGTGGAAGGCTCGCAGCGCGAGCGGCATGAACACCAGGGTCAGCCCCAGGGACCAGGCGATGGTCACCAGGACCGGGTGGTGCAGCGGCCAGGAGGCGTCCGGGGGAGCCGGTGGCGTGTTGCCCCAGAGGACCCGGAGCGACTGGACGAGCGCCGAGACCGGGTTCCACTCGGCGATGGTCCGCAGCCACGGCAGCATCTTGTCGGTCGGCGCGAAGGTGTTGGCCAGGAAGGTGATCGGGAACATCACCGTGAACATGAAACCGTTGACCGCCTCCGTCGAGCGCATCATCGAGCCGACGAGGATGCCGAACCAGATCATCGAGAAGCCGAAGAGCAGGATAAGCACGAAGGCGAGGACTGCCTCGAGGACGCCACCACGGATCCGCCACCCGATGAGCAGACCGGTCAGCGCCATGACGACGATGCCGATGCTGGAGTGCATGATGCTGGAGATGCTGCGGCCGATGAGCACCGAGGCCCGGGAGATCGGCAGCGACCTGAAGCGGTCGACGATGCCCTTGTCGATGTCCGTGTTCAGCCCGATGGCCACGATGAACGACGCGAAGGCGATGGTCTGGCCCATGATGCCGGGCAGCAGCCACTCGCGGTAGGACGAGCTGTCGGTCGTGATCGCGCCGCCGAAGACGAAGGCGAAGAGCGCCACGAACATCACCGGCTGGATGGTCACGTCGAGGAGCAGCTCCGGCATCCGGCGGATGTGCAGAAGGTTGCGGCGAGTGATGACGAGCGACTGTCCGAGAACGCCGACCGGGCGGATCGCGGGCCGTGCCAGGGGAGCTCTGCTGGTCATGATGCCTCCACGGCTTGGCGGACGTCCTGCTCGTCGGTGGCCTCCTCGGCCCGGTGGCCGGTGAGGTGCAGGAAGACGTCATCAAGGCTCGGGCGCTTGAGGCCGAGGTCGTCGAGGACGATCGCGCTGTCCTCGAACACCGCCGCGATCCGGGTCATGTCGCGCAGGCCGTCGGCAGGTGCGGTCAGCTGACGGGCCGAGGCGTCGACATGGACCTCGGCAACGTGCCGGCGGAGCAGGCCCTCGGCTGCGGGGAGGTCGGCAGCGTGCGAGACGGTCAGCACGAGGCTGGCCCGTCCTGACTGGTCCTTGAGCTCGAGCGGCGTGCCGGCGGCGATGACCTTGCCGTGGTCGATGACGACCACCTGGTCGGCGAGCTGGTCCGCCTCCTCGAGGTACTGGGTCGTCAGCAGCAGCGTCGTGCCGTCGGCGACGAGCTCGCGCAGGACGTCCCACAGCTCGACCCGGCTGCGTGGGTCGAGGCCGGTCGTGGGCTCGTCGAGGAAGAGGACCGGTGGAGTGGCGACGAGGCTCACGGCAAGGTCCAACCGGCGCCGCATCCCCCCGGAGTAGGTCTTGACGATCCGGTCGCCCGCCTCGGCGAGGGAGAACCGGTCGAGCAGGTCCTCCACGGCTGTCTTGAGATAGCTGCGGGTCAGGCCGTAGAGGGAGCCGATGAGCCGGATGTTCTCGCGCCCGGTGAGCAGCTCGTCGACCGTGGCCGCCTGGCCGGTCAGGCCCATGCTGCGCCGCACCTGGTCCGGCTCCGTGCGCACGTCGTGACCCGCCACGAGGGCGGTGCCGCTCGTCGGCGTGCTCAGCGTCGTCATCATCCGCACGGTGGTCGTCTTGCCGGCGCCGTTGGGACCGAGCAGCCCGAGGACCGACCCGCGGGGGACGGAGAAGCTCACGTCGTCGACGGCGAGGGTCTTCCCGAAGCGCTTGACCAGGCGCACGGCCTCGATGGCCGGAGTGTTGTTCACGGTGCACACGATAGGCGCGGGCGGTGACGCCTCACCACGCCTTATCCTCCCTGGTGCCGCTCGTGCCGCTCGTGCCTCTGGTGCCGCTCGGTCAACCGTTGGGTGCCAGCCGGCGCACCGTGAGGATCTGCTCGCTGCGTCCCACCGGCCCATCGGCGTCGTGCAGGGCGGAGGACGTCAGGCCGACCCCGTTCGCCCCGAAGACCACCTGCGTGTCGAAGCCGACCCAGGGCCCGGCGGGCTCGCGGAAGAGGTGCACCGTGAGGTCGACGTTGGGAAACATCCACTCACCCGGGGCCTGCCGGACGGCGATGCCGTTCGCGGTGTCGACGAGGCCGAGGAAGGCGGCTGTCGGGCTGGAGTCGACCCCAGCGACGAGAGCCGTCCCGGTGCGGAGCCACGCCTGGCCACGGCCCGGCTCGTTGCTCGTCGCCACCCGTCCCTCGAGCGAGGAGATGAAGCCGCCGCCCCAGACCTCGCCGCCCTTCCAGGCGGGCATCGACTCGGGCGCGGGCAGCGGCCCGGCGCCTCCCCCGGCCACTGCCGCGGTCTCCTGCCGGGCGAGCCGCCAAGCGGTGGCGCGGACCACGGGTCGCCCACCGGCGACCAGGGTCGCCTCGACGAGCTCGATCGTCCGGCCCGGCCGCACGGTCTGCACCGACACCTCACTGGGCTCGGCAGGGATCATGCCGAGGATCTCGTAGGTGATCCGCGCCAGCTGCATGTCCTCCCGCGGCTGGTGCCCGTCGATGGCGTGGGCGAGAAGACCAGAGACCGGACCCATGTGCTGCTCGCGCGGGTTCCACACCCCCAGCGCGTGGGAGGTCGGCTCGTAGGCGCCGTCGCCCAGAAACGTGTAGTAGCTGCCCGACGAAGGGTCGGGCCCTTGCTCCGTATGCCGGGTGCTCTCCGTCGTCACAGCGCTCACTGTAGGCAGGTGGCCGGGTGCTCAGCCGCGGACGGCGGTTCACTTCTCTTGGTCGCCGAGCTCAGTGGACCCGCTCGAGCACCTCCCGGGCGCACGCTTCCGGCGCGAGCTCGGGCAGCCAGTGACCCTCGGCCAGCTCGACGAAGCGGTAGTCGGCCTCGACCATCGCGCCCGTCCCCTCGGCCGCCCGACGCCCCAGCACCCGGTCGTCGCACCCCCAGACGTACGTCGTCGGGATCCGGGCGCGGTGGACGTCGACGTGCGAGAGCGGGAGCGCGCGGTACCAGGCGAGAGCCGCCGTGAGCGCTCCGGGCGCGGCCATCCGGGCCAGGTAGCGGTCGGCGACCTGAGGTGGCAGGCCGGAGCTCAGCAGGGCCGGACGGAACATCCGGGAGAACAGCAGCTCGGGCAGCACGGGCACCTGGAACCACGCAATGTAGCCGGAGTGCACCGCCTGCCAGGGGTCGAGCAAGGCCCGCCGGAGCGCTGCCGGGTGCGGGGTGGAGAGCACGGTCAGCGTCTCGAACCGGTCGCGGTGGCTGCCCGCCGCCCAGGCGACCGCGCCGCCCCAGTCGTGACCGACGAGGTGCGCCCGCTGGAGCCCGGCCGCGTCAAGGAGGGCGATGACGTCACCGACGAGCTCGGACATTGCGTATGTTGCCCGGCCGGGCGGGCGGGCGCGCGGGCTGTAGCCGCGCTGGTCCGGAGCCAGGGTGCGCAGGCCCGCTGCCGTGAGGTGAGCGCTCGTCGCGTCCCAGCAGTGGCGGTCGGCGGGGAAGCCGTGCAGCAGGACGACCGGTTTGCCGCCCTGCGGTCCGGAGTCCGTGACGTCGAAGGTCAGCCCGTCGCGGTCGTAGCTCGTCAGCGCCATGGCACGATCCTGCCCCACCGTCCCTGCCCCACCGTCCTTGCCACGCGCGGTGGACAATGGCGCGGTGCGCCTCGATCCCCATGACCTTCCCGCCGCCGCCGTCGACTTCCTCACCGAACGCCACCTCGCGACGCTGACGACCCTCCGGCCGGACGGGTCGCCGCACGTCGTGGCGATCGCCTTCACCTTCGACCCCGCCACGGCCGTCGCCCGGGTCATCACCAGCGGGTCGAGCCGCAAGGCGCGGAACCTCCTCGCCGGCGGGCCGGCGGCCCTCTGCCAGGTCGAGGGGCGCCACTGGCTCACCCTGGAGGGGCGCGGCGTCGTCGTGACGGAGCCGGCGCAGGTGCGCGACGCCGAGGAGCGGTATGCCGTGCGCTACCGGCCGCCGCGGGCCAACCCCGAGCGGGTGGTCATCACCATCGCCGTCGACCGGGTCATGGGAAGCATCTGACCCGCCGTCCGGAGGTGACGGCATACGGTGTCGTCGTGGACGTCCTGACCGAGCTCACGTTCCCCGGCGGAGGCACGACGACCCTGCACGTCGCCCGTTCGGTGTCGGAGTCCGACCCGATGGCGCTCGTGCTGCCGGCCATGGGGGTGCCGGCGGCGTTCTACGGGCCGCTGCTCGACGGGCTGGCAGCTAACGGCGTGACCGCCGTCGTCGCCGACTTCCCGGGTCAGGGGGGCAGCCGACCGCTGGCTGCTCGCGACCACGATTACGGCTACGCCGCGCTGGCGACGAAGTTCGTCCCCCGCGTGCTCCAGGCGTCCCGAAGCGAGCTCGGACACCGGCTGACTGTCCTTCTCGGGCACAGCCTGGGCGGGCAGGTGGCGGTCGTTGCGGCAGCCGCCGAGCGAGACATTGCCGACGCGTTGGTCCTCGTGGCGGCCGGCACGCCGCACTGGCGGGTGTTCGAGGGACGGCTGGGCTGGGAGGTGCTGGTCCAGACCCAGGCCGTCGGTGCCGTCGCCCGGGCCAACGGGTACTGGCCCGGGGAGAGGTTCGGCTTCGGGGGGCGCCAGCCCCGGCGGCTGATGAGCGAGTGGGCGCATCTCGCGCGAACGGGTGCGTTCCTGCTGCACGGGATGCCTGGCGTGGACGACGCCATCGCCAGCATCGAGCTGCCGGTCCTGGCGATCGACGTCGCGAACGACCAGTTCGCTCCGGCGTCCTCGGTCGAGGCCCTCGTGGCCAAGCTGGCGGCTGCCCCGGTGGAGCGCCAGCTCTTCGCCCGGGAGACCGGGCGGCCGCTCGACCACCTCGGGTGGGTGCGGTCGTCGGACGGCGTGGCCGTCGAGATCTGTGAATGGGTGCGCTCGACCCTCGACGGGCACTGACGCCCTCAGTCAGCGGTCAGCAGCCCGCGGATGTCGTCGGCGGTGATGGTGCCGCTGGTCAGGGCCCCCTCGTCGACGACCTGGCTGAACAGCGCGCGCTTGCGTTGCTGGAGGGCGACGACCTTCTCCTCGATGGTCTCCGTGGACACGAGCCGGTAGACCATGACGTGCTTGTCCTGACCGATCCGGTGGGTCCGGTCGATCGCCTGGGCCTCGGCGGCGGGGTTCCACCACGGGTCGAGGAGGAAGACGTAGTCGGCCTCGGTGAGGTTGAGCCCGAAGCCGCCGGCCTTGAGGCTGATGAGGAAGGCCGGCGCATCGCCGGACTTGAAGCGCTCGATGGCCTGTTGCCGGTTGCGGGTGCGGCCGTCGAGGTACTCGTGGGCGATGCCGGCGCCGTCCAGGCGGGCGCGGACCGTGGCGAGAAAGCCCGTGAACTGGCTGAAGACCAGCGCCTTGTGGCCCTCGTCGACGACCGGCTGGAGAAGCTCGAGGAAGGCGTCGACCTTGGCCGACCCCACGCCGGCGTGCCCCTCGTCGACCAGTGCCGGGTCGAGGCTCAGCTGTCGCAGGAGGGTCAGGGACCGGAAGATCGCGATGCGGTTGCGGTCGGCGTCCTCGAGCAGGCCGAGCAGCTTCTGGCGCTCGCGCTGCAGGTGGGTGTCGTAGATCCTTCGGTGTCTCGGCGACAGCGTGACGGCGATGGTCTGCTCCTGCTTCGGCGGCAGGTCGGTGGCCACGGTCTCCTTGGTGCGCCGCAGCATGACCGGCCGGACCCGCCGGCGGAGGATCGCCAGCCGCTCCGGCTCGAGCCCGCTCTCGATGGGGCGGCGGTAGAGCTCCTGGAAACGTTGGGGACTGGGGAACAGGCCCGGTGCGACGATCGAGAGCAACGACCAGAGCTCCATGAGGTTGTTCTCCATGGGCGTCCCGGTGATGGCCAGCTTGACGGGCGCCGCGAGCCGGCGGGCGCACTGGTGGACCTGCGACTGGTGGTTCTTCGCGAACTGCGCCTCGTCGAGGATGAGGGCCGACCAGCCCTGCGCGCGGAACGCCTCCTGGTCGAGCCGGAACACGGCATACGAGGTGAGCACGAGGTCGAAGCCGCCCACCTCGTCGGTCACCGACGTGCCGCGCTTGCGGGAGGTGGCACCGAGGGTGGTGACCTGGAGGTCGGGGCAGAACTTCGCGGCCTCGCCGCCCCACGTGGACAGGACACTCGTCGGGGCGACAACGAGGAACGGCGCGGCACCCGGCTCGACGTTGCGCGCCTCGAGCACCATGGCCAGGGTCTGGATCGTCTTGCCGAGCCCCATGTCGTCGGCGAGGATCCCGCCGAGCCCGGCTCGACGCAGGAACGTCAGCCAGTGGAACCCCTCGAGCTGGTAGGGACGCAGGGTGGCCCGCAGCGCCGCCGGGGGGCTGGGTGCGGGGATGCCCTCGAGGCCGCCGAGTGCCTTCACTGTCCGGGCCCACCGCTCGCTCTGCTCGTCGACGACACCCAGCTCGACCAGCTCGGCCCAGAGGTCGGCCTGGTAGGGCGTCAGGCGCAGCGGCGCGTTGGGGTCGTCCTGGATGCTGCGGGCCTCCTCGAGGAGGCGGCGCAGGTCCTGGAGCTCGGGCTGGTCGGTGCGAAACCAGGTGCCGCTGTCGAGGATGACGTGGTCGTCGCCGTGGGTCAGTGCGGTGAGCAGCGCCGCCAGCGGGACCGCCTCGCCGCCCACGCTGACGTCGACCCCCAGGTCGAACCAGTCGGTTTGCCCCGGTGCCTTCGCCGTGGCTGAGGTCTCCACCACGGACAGCCGGATGAGGGGTGCCTCGTCGGCCTCTTCGTAGTCGACCGCCTCTCCCTGCACGGTGACGTCGACTGCGTCGTCGGCCTCGAGCTCGGGCAGGACGTCGTCGAGGAAGGTGAGCATCCTCAGCCCGGTGAGTGTCGTGTCCGGCACGAGACGGGGCCGCCCCCCGAGGCTGATCCGCAGGCCCGCGACCTTGTCGAGGACCTCTGGCCCGACGAGCAGCTGCGCTTCGGCGTCGTGGTCGCGCGGGACGCGCACCGGTCCCGGCGACCCGGGGAAGACCGGAACAACGTCGTCGCCGACGACGTAGTCGCAGGACCAGAGCAGCCTGACGCGGTGGCCCCGCTGGTGCGTCACGGTCAGGGCCAGTCGCGGCGGTGACACCTCGGGGAAGGCGACGCTTTCGTCCGAGGACAGGAGGGTCACCCGTTCCCGGAGGAGGGGGACGTGGTGGCGCAGGAAGGTGGGCAGGTCGGCAGCCGGGATGGGCACCGAGCCGAGCGTGAGGAAGCCGGCCTGGGCCCGGTCCAGCGGCGGGTCGAAGCGCAGCAGGACGAGGTCGCCGTCGTCGCGCTCGGCGTAGGCACCCGTGGGTGGCTCGCCGATGAAGCTCACCCGGACACCGGCACCGAGCCTCGCTTCGTCGGGATAGCTCACCACCGGCGCGAGGTGCGCGTCCCCGTCCGGCTCGTCCCGGCATACGTCGAGGGCAAACCTGGCCGGCTCCTCGACGAGGTGCACCTCCGCGCCCTGCCTCGGCTCAAGGAGCAGCGGTATGCCGTGCCGGCTCGCCTCGCGCAGGGTGGACCACCAGGCAGCCCCCAGCTCGTCGAGGTGGATCCTGTCGTTCTGGGTCAGGTAGTACTTCCGGTGGCGGCGCTGGTAGGTCTGGGCGATGTCGGCGAGCACGCGTCGCTGCTCGGGGTCGAGGTTGGTGCGGTGGGCGTAGGCGTGCTCGACGTTGCCCCAGCTGACGGCATTCTTGACCCAGCCGGTGCGGCCCCGGCTGACCGGGCGGAGCCGGATGCGGGGCCGCCCCGGCCCGGGGACGATCTCGAGCAGGAGCCCCACCGGCGTGCTCTGGTCGAGTCGAGCGGCCTGCGGGTCGGCGGTCAGCCCAGTGAGGACGTCCTTCCAGCTCGGAAGCGCGGCCACGCGTCGCGGGCCCGAGCCGCCCGTTGAGCGATCGGCCGCCTGGGCCCGGGCCGTCGCGACAAGCGCCACCGCGTGCTTGCAGTTGCCCGCCATGGGGCAGGTGCAGGTGCTCTGCCAGTAGGCGACGGCGGTCTCGTCGTCGGGGATCAGCCGGACCGTCGTCCGGTAGGAGCGGCCCTGGCTCCCCTGCACCTGGCCGTCGAGGCGGGCCCCCCCGAGCGTCGGCATGATCGAGAGGACGTGTCGGCGCTTGGCGTACATCAGGCCTCGGGCCAGGGTCGCCGGACCGGCGATGAGCTCGAGGTCCTCGTCATCGAGCTCGGCCACGGTGCCGACGAGGACAGGGCGGCTGTAGTCCACGGTCGTCATGCTAGGCGTCCGGCCGGACACGAGGTCGCAGCATCCACAGCGGGACGGGGTCAGGCCGCGAGGAGCTGGAGGCAGGCCACCTCGAGGGGGCTCGCGTCGTCGTGAGGGGGCAGGCCCAGAACCGGTGGCGCCAACGAATCGTAGGTGTGACCGGTCGGGGTTGTCGTGACGACCCGGTGTCGTGCGTGCCGACCGCTCGCCGGCTGAGGGGCTCGCGCCACCTCGGCGTGCCAGCCGGGGAGCTCCTTGGCGTAGTTGCACCGTTCGCAGAGGCCTTGACCGTTGTCGGCGGTCGATGTGCCGCCCCGAGCGGCCGGGACGATGTGGTCGGTGTGACGAACGGGCGCGTCGCACCACGGCATCCGGCAGACCTGGTCGCGGGTGACGAGGAAGCGGCGCAGGAGCCCGTCAAAGGCGCGTCGTCGGGAGTCCATGGCGACAAGCGTGCCGTCAGCCGGAGCGGTGTACAGCCGGCGCAGCCAGACCCTCGCCAGGTCCGCGACCGCGGTGCCGGCCTCCGAAGCCGCCACCTCGGCGTCGCCGGGCTGCTGGCCCCACCGTCTCGCGACGAGGTCGCGACCGTAGGCAGCCGGGACCGGTCCGTAGCCCGGGATCTGCGCCGGTGTGCTGTCCCCGGCGAGGAGCGTGCGGTCGGTCATGACGAGCTGGACCTCGAGTGGCACGACATCGGCAGTGCGCTGACCGGTGAGCCGCTCCACGAAGGTGTCGGCCATGATCTGCCCCTTGGAGCGCTGGTCACCCTGTGCTCTGGCGGCTGCAGCAGCCGCGACCAGCGCGGCGTGGACCGCGACGCCCTGTGCCACCGGGAGGAAGCCGGTCACCAGCGCCATCGTGTCCGGTGCGGGGCGGATCGAGACCCGGCGGTCGGACACGGCTCCGCGAATCCGCCGCAGCATCGACTTTGCGTCCAGCTGGTAGCCCAGGGCCTTGGCCCGCGCGGCGAGCTGTCGGTTACCGAGGCGGGGGAGCTCGTCGGCCAGCCGGGCGTCGACCTCCTGGCGGTCCTCGAGGGTGAGCGTGGCCGTCTCCCCTGCCATGATCGTCGCCCGCCACTCGCTGATCCGTCCCGCGGTCAGCGCGGCCAGGGTGTGTGGCATCTCGTTGACGAGCACCTTCGCGAGGCCCAGGTGCCGCGAGCCCTTGGACGTCGAGTCGTGCCGGGCCAGGGCGATCTGCTCGGCGACGCCAGCCCCGCTTGCCGGACGGCAGTCCCTGCGCCGCCCGATCCGCGCGCTGGGACCGGTCGAGGGCGACACTGACCCGGGCCTGCGCGGCGGCGGCAGCCCCCTTGAGGCGCTCGAGCAGCTCGAGCTGGGTGATCCGCTCGGCGTCGTCGACCTCGGTGTCCAGCCGGCCGAGCCGCCCGACGAGTCCGCCGAGAGCGGCCGTCGACAGCGTCGCCCCGGGCAGTGCTGCAATTGCGCGGGCACCGGTTTCTCGAACATGTGTACGAGTATATGGGTCCGTGAAGTCGATGTCAAGGCCCTTCCACGCCTGCGTGTTGGTGAGTTCGGTGATCCCGCAGACGGTTGCCGAACAGCGGGTTTGAGCGCTGGCACCAAGGCGATGAGCCCCAGCCGCTGACCTCCCGACTCGTCATTCACCCTTTCGCGACCTGCTCCATCGCGCCGACACGCCGCCGCGGCACCTACGGTGGACCCGGCATACCGGCTCGCGGACCTGCGCGGTCTCGCGGCACCTCCCGAACGGAAAGGCGCCCCTCGCCGTGGCATACGCCGACCTGCCCTTCGCAGAGCTCAGGGCGCACGTGACCAACGGTGTCGAGCCGGCTGACCTCGACGCGTTCTGGGCCGACTCGCTGCGCGAGGCGCGCAGCCACGACCTGGCTCCGGTGTTCACCCCGACGCCCAACGGCCTGGTGACCATCGACTCCTACAGCGTGAGCTTCCCGGGTTTCGGCGGGCAGCCGGTCGCCGGCTGGCTCCAGGTGCCCGCCCGGGCGGAGGGCGCACTCCCGTGCGTCGTCCAGTACGTCGGCTACGGCGGCGGCCGGGGCCTGGTCCACGAGAACACGCTGTGGGCGCAGGCGGGCTACGCCCACTTCGTCATGGACACCCGGGGCCAGGGGTCTGCGTGGTCCGTGGGGGTCACGGACGACTCCGAAGGCAGCGGCCCAGCCTTCCCCGGCGTGATGACCCGGGGCATCACGGACCCCACGCGCTACTACTACCGTCGCCTCATCGTCGACGCGGTGCGGGCCGTCGACGCTGCCCGGAGCACACCGCTCGTCGACCCCGCGCGGATTGCCGTGGCGGGCGGAAGCCAGGGCGGCGGGCTCGCGATCGCCGCAGCCGCGCTCGCCGACGGGGTGCTCGCGGCGATGCCGGAGGTGCCCTTCCTGTGCGACTTCCCGCGGGCCCTCCAGCTGGCGACCGAGGCGCCCTACGACGAGATCGTGCGCTACCTGGCCACCCACCGCGACAAGACCGGCCAGGTGCTGGCCACGCTGTCCTACGTCGACGGGGCCCACCTCGCCCGTCGGGCCACGGCGCCCGCGCTCTTCTCCGTCGCGCTGATGGACCCGACCTGCCCGCCGTCGACGGTGTATGCCGCCTACAACAGCTGGGCAGGGCCGAAACGGATCGAGGAGTACCCCTACAACGGCCACAACGGCGGGGGCCCGTTCCAAGCAGCCGTCCAGCTCGCCTGGCTGCCCGCCGTGATGGCGCCGGGGCTGGACTGACGGGCAGCTGTCGGCTCAGCGGCGTTCGGTGTCCTCGGGTCCGCCGCCTCGGCGCCGACTCCCCGGGCCGCCGCTGCTTCGGCTGCCGCGGACCACCAGCAGGATCCCCACGAGGGCGACGACCGGACCGATGACCGCCCACATCGTCACGCCCGACATGACGCTTCCCGGCAGGTAACCCAGTCCCTGCAGCGTCCAGATGATGCCGACGAGGATCAGGAGAGCCCCGATGGCCAGAAGTGCCGGTCGCTTCATCAGAGTGTCTCCATGTTCCCAGCCGGACATGCCGAACGAGCCGACCGCCCGGCATACGCGCTCGCCTTTGGCCCGGATGCCGACCTTCGGCATGTTCGGCTGGGAGCCTATGGACAACGTGGCGCGCCCGCCAGCCGGAACGGGGACCCAGTCGGGTCGCTGGCGGCTCACCAGTCGCTGCAGGAGTACCTGCGGTCCCTGCTCGTCGAGGAAGGGAACGCCGCTGTTTGGGGCGCTGAACCGCCAACGACGTCCCTCGGAAAGAATGTCCTGCCAGCCGGGAACACACCGCCCACGCACAGAGTTGAGTCTCATGTACGCAAGTTTGGCCGAGTGGTTTTGACAACCGAAGCCACGTCGGAGCAGATTGAGCGTCGAAGCCTCAACGTGCGGGCAGCGAAACGGAGCGACCGAGCTCCACCAGCCACCCGGCATACCGAGGACCACCAGCCCGAGCACCACAGCGTCAAGCAACAGGAGAGCTCCCATGACACGTGCGGTCGGAATCGACCTCGGCACCACCAACTCGGCCGTCGCCGTCCTCGAGGGTGGGGAGCCGACGATCATCACGAACGCCGAGGGCGGACGCACCACACCGTCCGTCGTCGCGTTCTCCAAGAACGGCGAGGTCCTCGTCGGCGAGATCGCCAAGCGTCAGGCGGTCACCAACGTCGACCGGACGATCCGCTCCGTCAAGCGCCACATGGGCACGGACTGGAGCACGGAGATCGACGCCAAGAACTACACCCCGCAGGAGATCAGCGCCCGCATCCTCCAGAAGCTCAAGCGCGACGCGGAGTCCTACCTCGGCGAGGCCGTGACCGACGCGGTCATCACGGTGCCGGCCTACTTCGACGACCACGAGCGCCAGGCCACCAAGGAGGCCGGCGAGATCGCGGGCCTCAACGTCCTGCGCATCATCAACGAGCCCACCGCGGCCGCGCTCGCCTACGGCCTCGACAAGGGCCGGGAGGACGAGCTCATTCTCGTCTTCGACCTCGGCGGTGGCACCTTCGACGTGTCCCTCCTCGAGGTCGGCAAGGACCCGGAGGACGGATTCTCGACGATCCAGGTCCGCGCGACGAGCGGTGACAACAAGCTCGGCGGCGACGACTGGGATGAGCGCATCGTCAGCCACCTGCTCACCACCGTGCGGAACCGCAGTGGCGTCGACCTGTCCAAGGACAAGATCGCCATGCAGCGGCTGCGCGACGCGGCGGAGCAGGCCAAGAAGGAGCTCTCCTCCTCGACGAACACGAACATCAACCTGCAGTACCTCTCGATGTCGGAGAACGGCCCGATCCACCTCGACGAGCAGCTCTCTCGCGCGCAGTTCGAGCAGCTGACGAACGACCTCCTCGAGCGCACCAAGGCGCCCTTCCAGAAGGTCATCGCCGACGCCGGCATCAAGGTCGGCGACATCGACCACGTGGTCCTCGTCGGTGGTTCGACCCGGATGCCGGCCGTGTCCAAGGTCGTCACCGAGCTGACGGGCGGCAAGGAGCCCAACAAGGGCGTCAACCCGGACGAGGTCGTCGCTGTCGGCGCGAGCCTGCAGTCCGGCGTCCTCAAGGGCGAACGCAAGGACGTCCTGCTCATCGACGTCACACCGCTCAGCCTCGGCATCGAGACGCAGCACGGCCGGATGACCAAGCTCATCGAGCGCAACACGGCCATCCCGACCAAGCGCAGCGAGATCTTCACGACCGCCGACGACAACCAGCCGTCCGTCCTCATCCAGGTCTTCCAGGGTGAGCGCGAGATCGCCCAGCACAACAAGGGGCTCGGCACCTTCGAGCTGACCGGCATCGCGCCGGCTCCGCGTGGTGTGCCGAAGATCGAGGTCACCTTCGACATCGACGCCAACGGCATCGTCCATGTGTCGGCGAAGGACCAGGGCACCGGCAAGGAGCAGTCGATGACCATCTCCGGCGGCTCGGCCCTGCCCAAGGAGGAGATCGAGCGCATGGTCAAGGAGGCCGAGGCGCACGCCGACGAGGACCGCAAGCGGGTCGAGGAGATCGAGGCCCGCAACGCGGCCGAGCAGCTCGTCTACTCGACGGAGAAGTTCCTGACCGACAGCGGCGACAAGGTCCCGGACGCCGCGAAGAGCGCCGTCGAGGCCGCTCTCGCCGAGCTCAGGACGGCGGTCGGTACCAAGGAGTCCCCCGGCAGCGACGTCGACGACATCAAGGCGAAGACGGCGACCCTCAGCGAGGTCTCCCAGAAGATGGGTCAGGCCATGTACGAGGCGAGTGCCGCCTCTGCTTCCGCGGCCGAGGGCAACGACGGCCCGCAGGACGGGTCGAGCGAGCCCGGTCGGTCCGCCGAGGGGTCGGACGACGACATCGTCGACGCCGAGGTGGTCGAGGACGACGAGAAGCCGCAGGACCGCCGGTGAGCGGTCACGACGAGCCCGTCGAGCCCGTCGAGGAGGTGGAGTCGGCGCAGGCCGGCTCCCCCCCCGGCCGGTCCGGCCAGGGTCCGCAGGGCCCGGACGCGTCCGACGAGCCCGGCGGTTATGACGAGTACGACATCTCCCGGCTCTTCGACGAGCCGGCCCCCGGCGAGGTCATCACCGAGGCGGTCAACACCGAGGCGGTCAACACCGACACCCATCCAGAGACCAAGCGGGCCGACGAGCACCTCGCCGACCTCAAACGTCTTCAGGCCGAGTACGTCAACTACAAGCACCGCGTCGACCGCGACCGGGACGTCGCCAAGGACCGGGGCGTCACCCAGGTCATCGAGGCACTGCTGCCGGTGCTGGACGACATCCACCTCGCCCGCGAGCACGGTGACCTCGAGGGCGGCCCGTTCGCCTCGATCGCCGACAAGCTCGAGGGCGTCCTGCGCCGGTTCGGCATCACCCGGCTCGGCGAGAAGGGTGAGGAGTTCGACCCGTCGGTCCACGAGGCGCTGATGCACGTCGAGGCAGACCTCGACGAGGATGCGACGGTGACCACGGTCGTCCAGGTGCTCCAGCCGGGGTACAAGATGGGGGAGCGGGTCGTCCGACCGGCCCGCGTGTCGGTTGCCGACCCCAAGTAGGAAGGAGGGACGCCGAGATGGCGAGCCAGGACTGGTTTGACAAGGACTTCTACGCCATCCTCGGCGTCCCCGCGGACGCCGACGCGGCGACGATCAAGAAGACCTACCGCAAGAAGGCCCGCACGATGCACCCCGACCAGAACGCCGGGGACACCAGCGCCGAGGCCAGGTTCAAGGAGATCGGCGAGGCCTACTCGGTCCTCTCCGACCCCGATCAGCGCCAGCAGTACGACCAGATCCGCACCATGTCGCGCGGCGGCGCCCGCTTCGCCTCCGGTGGCGGAGGCGCCGCCGCCGGAGGGTTCGAGGACCTCTTCTCCGGGATGTTCGGCGGCGGCGCGTCCGGTGGCACCCGGGTCCGTTACACGACCGGTGGCCCGGGCGGTGGTGGCGGCGCGCAGCCCGGCGGCCCGGAGCTGGAGGACCTCCTCAGTGGGCTCTTCAACCAGGGCGGCGGCACGGCATACCCCGGTTCGTATGCCGGCTACGACGGCTTCGGGGCACCGCGCGGTCCGCGACGTGGCACCGACGTGCAGGCGCGGACGAGCATCTCCTTCCGCCAGGCGGTGACCGGCTCCACCGTCACGCTCAGCGCGTCCGACGGTCAGCGGGTAACGACCCGGATCCCCGCGGGGGTGCGCGACGGACAGAAGATCCGCCTGCGCGGCAAGGGGTCCGCGGGCGACGCCGGGGCCCCGGCGGGAGACCTCATGCTCACGGTCTCGGTCCAGAAGCACCCGGTCTTCGGGCGCGACGCCGACAACCTCACCATCGACCTCCCGGTCACCTTCGCGGAGGCGGCCCTGGGGGCCACGGTCTCCGTGCCGACCCTCGACGGGACGCCCGTCAGGGTCAAGGTTGCACCCGGCACGCCGAGCGGACGGGTGCTTCGGCTCAAGGGACGAGGCGTGACCCGTGACGGGAAGAGCGGTGACCTGCTCGCCAAGGTGCAGGTCGTCGTGCCACAACGGCTCACCGATGCCGCTCGGGCGGCCCTGGAGCAGCTCCAGGGCGACGAGGCCGACGTCGACCCGCGTGCCGAGCTCTTCGATCGCGCCCGGACCTGACCGATCCTGACTGGCCCTGATGGAGGGAGCACCGATGACAGCGCGGTCCACTCCCGCGAGCGCGCCCGACGACGACGCCGCGGTGTATGTCATCTCGGTCGCCGCGCAGCTCGCCGGGATGCACGCCCAGACCCTGCGCCAGTACGACCGGCTCGGCTTGGTCTCGCCGTCCCGCACCCGGGGCGGCGGTCGCCGCTACTCCGGGCGGGACGTCGTCCTGCTGCGCGAGGTCCAGCGCCTCTCCCAGGAGGAGGGCGTGTCCCTCGCGGGGATCCAGCGCATCCTCGAGCTGGAGCACCAGTTGGCCGCGCTGCGGGCGCGGGTGGCGGAGCTGGCTGCCGAGGTGGCCCGGGCACGGTCCCGAGCGGCCTCCGGGCCGAGGGTCTTCGCTGCCGGCGCTCGCGGTGACATCGTCGCGGTCCGCCCCGGGGAGCGCCCACGGCGGCTGTTCCCCTCCTCTTCGGCGCTCGTCCTCTGGAAGCCGGGCCGGTGACCGGGCAGCGTCGATGGGTTCTCGCGCGCTGGTCAGGCTCGTCGTCGTCATCACCGGGGGCCTGTATGCCGTGACGTTCGCCCTCGGCTCCCTCCTGCCCGCCGTGGGCTCAGTGGCAGGAGCTCAACCCCGGGGGTAGCGGTGCCGGCCGCGCCGGCGGCTGGCTCGACTGCCGGTCGACGGGCCGTTCCCTACCAGGTCGCCCGGGACCTGCCGGGGCGACCCGCCCTGGATGTGGTCCTGCACGTCGCGGACATCGTCCTGCACGACTTCGGCGCGGGCGCGTTCGCCCAGGTCAGCAGCACCGGCGCATGCGCTCACGGCCTCCTCCGCGGACGTGGTCATGGAGACGGTGGTCCTCAGCGGGACCTCCTTGACAAAGATGACGGCGACGACGGCCGCGACGGCGGCGATGAGGAAGATGTGACCCGTCGCGTCGCCGTAAGCCCCACGGACGATCGCCGCGAGCGCATCCGGCATGTGCTTGACGTCGAGCGACCCCGCGCTGCCGGTCTGGGCCGCCGCGGCCGCGTCCTTGGGACCGAGGGCCATGACGCCGCTGGCCACCGCGCTCTGCACCTGGCTCGCCAGGCCGGCCGTGGTCGGTGAGTCACCCTGCGCCACCTGGAAGTACTGACCGAGGTAGGTCGTGCCGCCGAACATCGCGATGCCGACATCGTCGACTTGTGGAGCAGCAGGGCCTCACCCACGTCGGTGGCCCGGGAGCGACGGACGAACCGGGTCAGCTCCCGCTCGATGTCCTCGAGACGACGCGGTTCACGGCGGCTGGCCACCCCGTCAGGGTACGGCCTGCCCGCGGCTCATCATGGTTCGTGATGACACTAAGATAACCGATTCATTTTCGGCATGAAGGGGCAACTGGAATGGTTGACCCCGTAATCCACCTGAAACTCCCTTGCTAGGACGACGTTGACCTCCGCGACTGCCGCCTCTGTCCGCATTGCCACGACCGCAACGACCACAACGACCGCAACGACCACCGCGGGCCCGACGACCACCACGATCTCGGATTCGCTGGCGCCGGCCGGTCCCGCCACACCCCCGTCCTCCGGCTTCCGGACCGCGTTCGCCGCGCTGGGCCAGGCGCAGTTCCGTTACTACGTCATCGGCGTCCTTATCACCTCGACCGGCAGCTGGGTCCAGCGCATCGCCCAGGACTGGCTCGTCCTCACGCTGACGAACTCGCCGACCGCAGTGGGCATTACGACGATGTGCCAGTTCCTGCCCACCCTCGTCCTCGGGCTGGGCGGGGGAGTGATCGCCGACCGGTTCCCCAAGCGGGCCGTTCTCTCCGTGACCATGACAACCATGGGCCTGCTGGCTGGCGTGCTCGCGGTCCTGACCCTCAGCGGCAACGTGCAGGTCTGGCACGTCGACGTGGTCGCCGTCCTCCTCGGCATGACGATCGCGGTCGACAACCCCACCCGGCAGTCGTTCGTCACCGAGCTCGCGCCGGCCCACCAGCTGCGCAGCGCCGTCAGCATGGTGTCGTCGACGTTCCAGCTGGGCGCCATGGTGGGCCCGGCGGTCAGTGGTCTGCTCATCAGCGGGGTCGGGAGCGGCTACGCCTTCGCGCTGAACGGAGTCAGCTACATCGGTGCCCTGATCGCCCTCTACCGGATCCGGCGCGGCACGTCGGCCCACCGGGACGGCAGGGCGCGCGAGCTGCGGCCGGCCATCCGCTATGTGCGCGACACGGTGACGGTGCGCTGGCCGGTGGCTCTCGTCGGCGTGATCGGGATGTTCACCCTCAGCCTGCCGGTGACGCTTGCCTCGTTCGCGAAGTCGGTCTTCCAGTCAGGGTCGGCCGGTTACGGACTGCTCAGCTCGTCGCTGGCCCTCGGCTCCATGATGGGCGCGGTGCTGGCCGCGCGACAGCCGAGAGCGCCTCGGCTGCGCGCACTCGTGGGCTTCGCGGCCGCCCTCGCGACGGCCGAGCTGGTGTGTGCCCTGGCCCCGACGATCGAGACCTTCGTCCCGCTCCTCGTCGTGCTCGGTGCGTCGGCGCTGTCCTTCATCACAACGGCCCAGTCCATGGTGCAGCTGTCCACGCCCCCGGGGCTTCGGGGCCGTGTGCTCGGGGTCTATCTGCTGGTGTTCCTCGGCAGCGGAGCCGTCGGCGGTCCCCTCGTCGGATGGGTGATCGACTCCTTCGGCGCCCGAGCAGGTCTCACACTTGCGGGCACCTGCTCCGCCGTGGCAGCCGCCGTGCTCGCGTCGCACCTCGCCCGCACCGGGCACCTCAGGGTCCGCCTGGAGTTCCCCGCCCGGCCGGCGGAGATGGTCAGCATCGTCGGCCCCCTCGAGGCGGTCGACCGCCCGCACCGTCTCCCCCAGTAGCTACTAGCGTGGGGTGGTGAAACCACCGCCTCCGGAGCCGGACGTCGTCGGCTGGCTCGACGTCACCGCCGGGGTCTCGGGCGACATGCTCCTCGGCGCCTTCGTGGACGCCGGCGCCGACCTGGCGCGGATCCAGCGCCACGTCGACGCAGTCCTTCCCGACACCGTCGGCCTCGTGCGGTCAGAGGTGTTGCGGGCGGGGATGCGGGCAACAAATGTCGACGTCCGCCTGCTCGTCGAGGACCAGCCGCACCGCTCCTGGGCCGAGATCCGCGACCGCCTCGCCGGTGACGCCGTCGACCCCGCCGTAGGAGACCTTGCCCTGCGGGTCTTCGGCCGGCTGGCCGAGGTCGAAGGGCACGTCCATGGCGTGCCGGTGGACGATGTGCGCTTCCATGAGGTGGGCGCCTGGGACTCCGTCGCTGACGTCGTCGGATGCTGCGCCGCCACGGTGGAGCTCGGGATCACCGACCTCGTCGTCAGCTCGCTCGCGCTCGGGTGCGGAAGCGTGCGCACGGCCCACGGACGACTGCCGGTGCCCGCTCCCGCCGTCCTCGGTCTGGTCCCGGGATGGACGGTCCACGAGGGCGGCGAGGGAGAGCTGGCCACCCCCACCGGTGTGGCTCTCGTCGTGGTCCTCGCCTCCGGTCAGGGGGCGATGCCGGCCATGAGGGTCACGAGCCACGGCGTCGGTGCCGGGACCCGCGACCCGTCGGGCCGTCCCAACGTCGTGCGGCTTGTCCTCGGAACCGCAGCTCGCCCAACCGTGCCAGCACCTGTGGAGGCCCCGACGGAAGACCCGCTCCTGCTGGGCGAGCTGGTCCTGCTCGAGGCCAACATCGACGATCTCGACCCGCGGGTGTGGCCCACGGTGCTCGATGCGCTCCTCGAGGCTGGCGCGGCCGACGCGTGGCTGGTGCCGATCCTCATGAAGAAGGGACGACCCGCCCACACCCTCTGCGTCCTGGTCGGGCCCGCCGCAGCGGCGGCGCTGCGCGACCTGGTCCTCGACCTGACGAGCACCCTGGGTCTCCGGGAGCTTCCGGTCCGGCGCTGGGCGCTGGCGCGGGGGTGGGTGGACGTGCTGGTGGACGGGGTGCTGGTCAGCGTCAAGGTGGCCCATCGAGACGGCGTGATCGCCCAGGCGACACCGGAGTTCGAGGATGTGGTGGCAGCCGCACAGCAGCTGGGCCGGCCGGTCCGGGACGTCCTCGAGGCAGCGGATGCGGCCGGTGCCCGCGCCGGACTGGTGCCGTCTGCGCCGGCCCCCGACGGACTGCGCACCGCGCGCTGAGGAGCCGCCGGGCCCCGCGATCGGACCGGGTTCGCTCAGGTCGGCGGCGGCGCAGGCGATGCGTCGGGCGCGGCGATCTGGGCCGCCAGGTGCCCGGCGCCGTAGCCGTTGTCGATGTTGACGACGCCCACTCCCGGTGCGCAGGCGTTGAGCATTGACAGCAGGGGGGCCAGCCCTTCGAAGGCGGCGCCGTATCCCACCGATGTCGGCACGGCCACGACCGGCGCGGCGACGAGGCCGGCCACGACGCTGGCCAGGGCGCCGTCCATGCCGGCGACGACGACGATCACCCGCGCCGACCGGAGCAGCTCGAGGCGGTGGAGCACCCGGTGCAGGCCGGCGACGCCGACGTCGACGAGCAGCTCGGTCCGCCGGCCCAGGTGGGTGGCGGTGAGCACCGCCTCGCGCGCCACGGGCAGGTCGGAGGTGCCGGCGCAGACGACGAGGACCAGGCCGCCGGTGGGCACCGGGGGCTCGGCCGGCCACGCCACGAGCCGGGCGACCTCGTCGACGGCCGAGTCCGGCAGCTCCTCGCGCAGGACGGCGAGGTGCTCGCCGGAACACCGGGTGAAGAGCGTCGTAGGGCGAGAACCCTGGTCCGGCAACGTGTCACGGATCGCGGCAGCAATGACGCGGACCTGCTCGGGGGACTTGCCCTCGCAGTACACGGCCTCGGGAAGCCCCCGGCGCAGGGCGCGGTCGAGGTCCAGCTCCGCAATGCCCTCGAGCGAGCTCGGCTGCGCAGCCGGGCTGGGCACTGCCGCGCGGCGCTCAGTCACGGGCGGTCTGGAGGAGCGGCAGGGTGAACGCGCCCGACTGGATCCCGGCCAGGTCGAGGGCGACGAAGGTGAACCCGGCGGTCCGGACCGCATTGAGGACTGCCTCGCGGACCCCCGACGTGACCGCCCGGGCGAGATCCTGCTCGGGCAGCTCGACGCGCGCCACCTCGCCGTGGTGACGGACCCGGCTGTCCGGGAACCCGAGCCGGCGCAGCCCGTGCTCGGCCACCTCCACCTGGGCAAGCTTGGCCGGGTCGACCGTCGTGAAGTGCGGGATGCGGGAGGCGAGGCAGGGTGCGGCCGGCTTGTCGGCGCACGGCAGCTCCAGCGCATGGGCGAGGTCGCGGACGTCGGCCTTGGTCAACCCGAGGTCGGCCAGCGGCCGCAGCACCGCGTGGCTGGTCGCGGCTCGAGAGCCCGGCCGGTCCGGGCGGCGGGCGTCGTCGGCGTTCTCGCCGTAGGCCACGGCGGTGAGCCGGTGACCCGTGATGACCTCATCGGAGATCCGGGTGAACAGCTCGTCCTTGCAGTGGAAGCACCGGTCCGGACCATTGGCTCGGTATGCCGGGTTGTCACCCTCGTGGGTCGCCACCTCCACGACGGAGACCCCGATGAATGCGGCGACGTCGTGGGCGCCGGTCCGCTCGTCCGCGGCCAGGCTGGGAGAGACTCCGAGGACCGCCACGACGCGCTCGGCGCCGAGCACCCGGACGGCGAGGGCGAGCAGCAACGAGGAGTCCACGCCACCGGAGAACGCGACACCGAGCCGCTCGACACCGGTGAGGAGCCCGGCAAGATCCCGCACCACCTGCTCGAGGCTGGGTCGGGCAGCGGTGTCGCGCTCAGTCATGTGCTTGATTGTGCCGCAGTCAGCCGGTCGTCGCCTTCAGGGGGGCACCGCTGCTGAGGATGGCCGTCCGCAGAGCCGCTGCCGACTTGACCACCGCACGGGGACCGGTGAGCAGGACCAGGTCGATGTGCGGAAGGACCGGCAGCCGCGCGGACGCCCCGGGCTCGACGAGGTCACCGGGCATGAGCGTCCGGGCGAAGACCGCAAGCCCGAGACCAGCCCGAACGGCGGCAATGATCCCGTTGACGCCGCGGACCGTGCAGGTGATCCGGCTCGTCCGGCCGGCCTGCTCGAGGGCCCGGACGCCGATCGACCGGCTCAGGCTGGGGTTCTGGTAGACGACGAGGGGCACTGGCTGTGCCGGGTCGAGTCGCTGGCCTTCGGCGGCGCCCCAGACCAGACGGTCACGGCGCACCAGGGTGCTGTCCGGCCGCTCCGGCTCGTCGGCACCCTGCTTGACGAAGGCCACGTCGAGGTGCCCGGAGTCGATGCGCCGACGCAGCACCTCGTTCTGGGCGACGGTCAGCTCGAGGTCGATGCGGGGGTAGAGCTGACGGAACTGCCGCAGGATCCGCGGCAGGGGGGTGAGCGCCAGGTCGTCGGTGGTGCCGAACCGCAGGCGCCCTCGGAGCCCGGACCCGGTGAAGTAGCCGAGTGCCAGCTCCTGCGCCGCGAGGATCTCCCGGGCGAAGCCGGCCATGGCCTCGCCGTCCGAGGTGAGGCTGACGCTGCGCGTGTCGCGCAGCAGCAGGGGTCGTCCAGCGGTGGCCTCGAGCTTGCGCACGTGCTGGCTCACGGTCGGCTGGCCGATCCCCAACCGCTCGGCAGCCTGGGTGAAGGAGAGCGACTGCGCCACCGCCAGGAAGGAGCGCAGCTGCTCCGGGTCGAAGGATTGAGCGCTCATGTCATTCCATGATGTCAGGAAGTCCACTGATCGTGCTTCGGGATGGCACCATGACGGGGACCCGTCGAACGGTCCCGACCACTTCCCGAGGAGAGCGTTGACGTCCTTGAGCACAGTCCCCCCCGGTCAGCCAGCCGTCATCGCCCATCGCGGCTCTTCGCACGCCGTCGCCGAGCACACTCTGGCCGCCTACCGGTTGGCGCTCGCCGAGGGCGCGGACGGCTTCGAGTGCGACGTGCACCTGTCGGCCGACGGGGAGCTGGTCTGTCTGCACGACAGCACCCTCGAGCGCACCGGCGGCTCGAACGGCGAGGTGTCGTCGATGACGCTCGAGCAGCTGCGGGCCGTCGACTGGGGGTCGTGGAAGCACGGGACAGCCCCCGACCGCGACCCGGAGACCGGCCGGCTGATGACCCTCCGTGAGCTGATCGAGCTGGCCCTGGCGGCAGGCCGTCCGATCGGGCTGGCCATCGAGACCAAGCATCCCGCACCCTTCGGGGCCGAGGTCGAGAAGAAGCTCGCTGCCGTGTTGGTCGAGTACGACCTGGCCGGCGCCCGCCGACGGGGACGGACATGGGCCCGGATGATG
>JAABUJ010001848.1_pt1 | contig 28825 bp, 39 predicted proteins | sample 5559131 | NCBI WGS metagenome assembly JAABUJ01 (sample SAMN10711875, study PRJNA513366) | rock metagenome | isolation source: Antarctica rocks | place: Antarctica: Victoria Land, Mt New Zealand nord | collected 2016-01-07
GCGCGCGCGCGGCCCGGGCCCGGCGCCCGGGCCGGCCGCCGCGGCCGGCGGCGCGGGCGCGTCTGCAGCCCGCTCTGGCTGCGCCGGGGCCCCGGCGGCAGCCGCGGCCTCGAGCGCGGCCAGGCGCGCGCCGGCGGCCGCGACCGCCGCCGCCGCGTGCTCGGCCACCCAGAGCAGCAGCGCGTGCAGGAAGGGCTCCGGCCCGGCGAGCTGCGCGGCGCGGCGCGCGGCCGCGGCGGACACCGCGGCGAGCGCCGGGAAGCTCAGGGCGGGGTGGTCAAACACCACCGCCGGCGGCGCCAGCGGGTATGGGCGCTCGGCTGCGCCGTCGCGGGCGTCCTGCGCGCGCGCACGACTGGCGCTGAGGGCCCCGGGTGCAGCGCAATACACACTCTGGACAGCCCGTGGGGCGCCTGCCCCAGGCGCGCTGACCTGCGTATGTAAACGTCCCGCGCTGTGGTGCACGGTCTGCAGCCCGGTGCAAGGACAGCCCGATGCAAGGACAGCGCGCTCCAAAATCCCCTCCCGGCCTGCCCGGGGGGCGGGAGGCAAGAGCGGGCGCGTGCCACGAAGCGCGCCGCCAGCCAGCCGCCGGCGGGCAGGCCGTGCGGCGCGGCAGCCAGGCGCAGGCCGCCGCCCGGCAGCGGCACCACCGCGCCGGGGCCCAGGATGGCGTCCAGCGCGACGCGCTCGTCCGCGGCCGCGTCCGCCAGCGCATAGCGCGCGCCGCGGCCGCCCGCGCCCGGCGGCGCGCGCGCCGGCGCGGGCGCCAGCCCTGAGGCGGCCGGGTCCGCGCACAGCGCGGCCAGCGCGATTGGGCCGTCGCCAGCGGCCGCGGCCAGCGCCGCGGCCGTAGCTGTCGCGGCAAAGCCCGCTGCAGTGAGCGCGCGCACGAGCGCCGCTTGCGCCGCCGCCGCCAGCTCCGCGCCGGACCTGCGACCATGCGGCGATGGGTGAGAGAAGTCAGCTTAACATGGCTAGACGGTGCCTGTTGCTAGTGGCACCGCTGCCTACGCGCGGCAGTGGCCCACGCGCGCCCAGAGAGTGCACGAGCGACGCAGTAGCCGGCCCCACTGCTGCCGCTGCCGCCAGTCCATGCAATGACTGCAGTTTCAGTGGAAAGCCTCTGTGGCAACATCCAGCGACTTGCAGGGCCTCCAGCGTGTTGGGTGCCAGCACAAAAACATGAGGGAAGCACGGAGACACAGAAACGCCAGCACAGCGGCCCCGCACCTGAAGCCAGGCGCGGCGCCGGAGGCCGGCGGCTCGCCGGCGGCCGCGCGGCCGCCTGGCGCGCGCCGCGGCGGCCCGTGCTGGAACGCGCGCGGCAGCTCCGCCTCCGGCGTGTGCAGCAGCAGGTGCTCCAGCGCGCGCTGGCCGGCGCGCCGCTTCTGCTCGTTAAACGGCTGCGCAAAGTCGCCGCGCGCGCGGCCCTGGGGCCGCCCGGTAGAAGGGGCCGTCAGTCCTGCGAAGCGGAGTGGCGCGCCGAGCTACGCGGCAGAGCAAAAGGCCAAGCGCGGCGCTCGAATGGTCGCAGCACGCCAGCGACAGGGGTGGCGCGCAAGAGGAGGCGCGACACGGGAGCGCGGGATCACCTTTGCTTCAGTGGCGTCCAGCGCGGCCTGCACGGCCTGCTGCGCAAAGCCCTGCCTCGCAAGCTCCTCGACCACCTGCACGCCGCGACGCGCCCCGGAAAGCTCGTCAGCGCACTGCACGTCGCCCACCGGCTGCCCGTCCTGTGCCGGAGCGCTGAGCACGGCAGCATATAGTGCCTCCGCAGTTGCACTATGTGCAAGATTTGCTCGCCTTGCGATCGACGTCGGCGAACTTTGTGTCCGCGGCCGCGCCGGGCGCGCCGCCGCCGGGCGCGTCGGCGGGCCCCAGCTGCTGCAGCAGGTTCTGCACCATCTGCTGGTTCTCGCGCGTCAGCGTCACCGCCTGCACAGCCTCGCCGCCGGCCTTGGGCGCTCCTGCCGCCTTCTCCTTGGCTTTGGCCTTGCCGGCCGGCGGCGGGCCCCCGCCCGCCTTGCCGCCCCGCCGCGCCTGGCGGCCGCCGCCGCGATTGGGCCCCATGTGCGGGCTGTCCCTCCGCTCGTCTCCCACTTATGTTTTCCCGCCGAGCTTAACAAGCTCCGCCATAGGCAAGGTGAAAGGCGCACGTGCAGGGTTTCTAAACAAGCGCTGTGAGCCTCCAACGCACAAGCTCACTTTTGGGAGTACCTCGTAGGTTTAGCTCATTGCTCTCTCCTCGGATTACTTATTAGAGCCACTCATAGACAGCCTCTGCTTCACCTGGCACGTCAGTGGAGCTAGTGTGTCCTCCCCGTCCCGCACAGCACTATGGCGCTGCTGCAGAGGCTACGAATCCCATGCCACAGCCTCATTCCTGCACTCGCGCGCGGCTTTGCGTCGCTTGTGCCCATGGTGATCGAGTCCACGCCGCGGGGTGAGCGCGCCTTTGACATCTACTCACGGCTCCTGCGCGAGCGGATAGTGATGGTGAACGGCCCCATTGACGACCACGTGAGCAGTGTGATTATCGCACAGCTGCTCTTCCTCGAGTCAGAGAACCCAGAGAAGCCGGTGCGCACCCTCCTCTACCTGATATTCAGGCCACGCCGTCTGCCTGCTGCCGCTGTGTGTTCACAGCAAGCGCTCCACGTGCGCAGATCAGCATGTACATCAACTCGCAAGGAGGCGTGGTCACGTCTGGGCTGGCCATCTATGACACCATGCAGGTGAGGAGGCCTCTGCTGCTGCACACAGACAGCCTCCTGGGTACGCTCGGTGAGCCAGGCAGGAGGCTGAGGCGCAGTGCTGTGGGGCGCCGCACAGTACATCCGCAACCCGGTCAGCACGCTGTGCGTGGGCCAAGCGGCGTCCATGGCCTCCCTGCTGCTGTGCGCCGGCGAGCCGGGCCACCGGCGCTCCTTGCCGCACTCGCGCATCATGATGCACCAGCCCTCTGGCGGCTTCCAGGGGCAGGCGTCAGACATCAGGATACACGCAGAGGTGCGCACACTCCTTGACTTTCTGCTGCTCCTCAGGCCAGCTCAAAGGCGCGGACGCCGAGGTGTGCGTGATTCGCGCAGGAAATCCGGCGTTTGAGCGCCATGCTCAACCAGATATATGCAAAGCACACTGGGCAGACGGCGGACACCATAGGTGCGACCCACCACGTCCCTGAGGCCAGTTCAGAGGCGCAGCAGTCTGCCCTGCCTGTGCACAAGCTCAGAACCTCCCCGCCCAGGAAGCTTATGATGTGCTGTGCAGACATAGTAAATGCACTTACTGTCAACCTGTCGTCTTGGGCCCTCCAATCCATCCTGAGTGCCTGTGCACTGGCACACCCGCGCAGAGCAGCTACTCGACAGGGACACCTTCAAATCGGCGGACGAGGCGCGCGAGTTTGGGCTCCTGGACGAGGTCATCGCGCAGCGGCCAGCGCCCCCTCCAGACAACTGACGCCTGGGCCTGCAGCCTTGGTGACGGATTGCCCCCAAGGCGTTCAGTGCTCGGGCAGCATGAAGGTTGCGCATGTGTCCAAACTTGTAAACACTCTGTACAGTGAACAGGGCATCGACAAGCCTTACCAGGGGCTGCCTTTTCCGTGTGCCAGCATTGCTTGCGCAGGCCTGGGTGCCAATAGCCAGCAGGTGAAGCGCGCAAGGAACGCAGCAGGCCCTCTGTAGCTGCGTGACATTACACGACCTAGGAATGCTCGTGCACCTGTACAAGCGCAGAAAGCAGCACAGGCCAGCTGCGTACAACTGCTCGTATAGAAATTGCAGGCTCCTACATGCGCCAATACCCACCATGCCGGCGCACGCGTGCTCCCTTTCCCATCCCTCAGGGCATGCAAGCTGTGACGCAGGTTCCACCGCCGCAGCCACGCACGAACGGGCAGTCGCGGCTTCTCCTTGGTCTGCGCGCCTTGCGCGAGCGCCCTAGGGCGGCGGCAGCGTCCCCTGCAGCTTGGCCTGGCCCGCGACGATGATGCCGATGATGACGCCAAACAGGCCGAGCGCGGACCCGAAGATCTCGACCACCAGGATCTTCACAAAGAGCGTCGCGTTCTGCGCGTCCGACAGCGCCGCGCTGCTGCCGACGATGCCCACGCACAGCCTGCAGGGCACGGCGGTGGTCAGCCGCGCCCCATCATCCCGTGCAAAGCAGAGCACATGGGGTTGCTCGAGTTGCACAGCTGAGTCGCACAGAGTCGCAAAGCTGCAAAGCGCAGGCACAGACTTGTATTGGGACAGGTAGGTTCGCAAGAGCTGCATAAGGGGCTCTGCCTGCAAGCCGTCTCCCACGCCAGCTCTGCACGCACGCCACCGCTGCAAAAGCAGGCAGGCGCTGGGGCGCACCCGCAGACCAGGTTACTCCACCCGGTCGTGATGCCCGAGCCGTAGATGGCATAGCCGGCGGTCATCGCCTGGATGGGGAACAGGCCTGTCTGCGCGTCGCGCACGGCGAACGGGCTCTCCAAGCGCGTCGACAGGATGATGGCGACGATGACGCCGTAGATAGCGACGGCCTCGCAGAAGATGATGCTGTGCGCGCGAGCGCGGACGCCTCAGCACTGCGTGTGCGTCACAGACGCGCAGACCGGCCTGCGGTGCTTGCCACAGCCCCGTAAAGCTGCTACGCCGCAAGCAAGCGCGCACCTGATGAGGTTCTTTGACGTGATGCGCGGCACGCGGATAGCGGCGCCAAGCAGGCTGCTGCCAGTGATGAAGATGCCCCTGCACAGCGTGAGAGGCGTCAAGCGCACGCGTGGCGCTTTGGCCTGTCGCGGAGACCGCTGCAGCAGGGCCAGGCGCGCAGGCGAGCGTGGACAGCCGGCTGCGATATAGCCACGGGCAGGCGCACCATGCGGCGCCGGCGATGGACAGGCCGACCGCCAGGCTGATGCCCAGGCACGCAAAGAAGTAGGGCGAAATCAGCTTGAACAGGAAGCCCAGGTAGGCCCAGTCGATGAGCACGCCGGTGCGCAGCACGTCGCCAAAGTGCAGCAGCTGCTGGGCTGCCATGGCTGCCGCGGCGCGCGTGCTAACCTAGGGCACGCCCCGCGCGCGAGGCCGCCGCGCTCTGGCGCAGGGCTCAGCAAGTGCGCGCGTGCGCCTGTGTCTCCCCACGTGCGCACGAGGTGGTGCGCGGGGGACACCCACGTGTCTGCGAGCAGGGACCGTGCACGTGAGGTTGCGTGCTGTACTACAGATGAGGGCGCCGCGTAGCAAGCTTTCACGCCCTGTTGCTGCTATCTAGGCGAGTTGAGCGCGGGCTGCCTTTCCACGGTGAGAGGTCGAAACCCCGTCGACCCAGTAGGGCGGGCCCTTGCGATGCAGGTGCAAGTGACCATGGCAAAATTCAAAGCTGAGGAGTTTGGAAGAGTTAGACCCGTGCAGCCAAAGTTGAGGAGCTGAGCCGTGGGCGGGGATCGCGTGCAGTTCGGCTGCCGCGTGCCCGTGATCAGCGGCCCGCCTGCGGCCGGCTGATGGGCGCCCTGTCGCTGCCGGCGTGATCGGGGCCCCGCGCGGCGCCGCGCCGGCGCAATGTACTTTGCGTACGGCTGGCCCAAGGTGCTGGCCGTGCGCGAGGAGGGCGCACCGCAGGATGACGTGGTCTACCTCTCCCTGGACGACGACTTCTTTGTCGCTGTGTCCACGGTCTGCATCCAGCTCTGGTCCGGCGGCCAGCACCGCGTGCGGCTGGGCATCCTGCGCCGCGGGCCCGACTCGGTCGCGAGCGAGGGACTAAACCGGCGCGCGTTCTGGTGCGGCGCGCGGCGCCTGCTGGCGGTGCTGACGTACGGCAATGTGCTGCACGTCTATGGCCTGCACTGGACCAAGGAGCCCGCGCTGCCGCTCGGCGCCGCGCTCGAGGTGCGCGCCGCGCCCCCCCCCGCCACGCCGCCCCCCTCCCGGCCACGCCCCCCGGCTCCTGCGCCCGCCTGTCGCCGCGCCACATTGACACCCTGCTCGAGCCCTTTGTGCTGCGCCTGCTGCACCGGCGCGGCGCGGAGTCAAGGTGTTTCTGTGATAGGTGCCCGTGAACGTGTCTGCGGCAGTCGTCAGGGCAGTCACTTCACCTTTTTCAAAAGATGAAGCAAGGCGCGGCGGCAGCAAGATCACTCTCAAAACCCTGGCGCAGGGCGCGGCGGGCGCGCTGCGGCGCTGCGACCTGTACCTGCAGCACAGCATTGCGCTGGAGCAGGCGGGCGCGCACGCGAACGACGTGGCCGGCGACTCGCGCTCGCTGCTGGTCGCGTTTGCCGACGGCGCGTGCCAGCTGTTCTCCTGGCAGGGGCAGCAGCGCGGGCTGGCCAAGCCGCTTGCCGCGCTGGCCGACGGCGGCGGCCGCGGCGCGCCGCTCGGCGCGCGCCTGAGCTCGCGCGCGGCCTCCGCCGAGCTGGCGGGCGGCTACCGAGCGGGCGGCGGCGCGCGGGCGGGGCTAGCCGCCGCGGCCCGCAGCGGCGGCGGCGCAGCCGCAGCAGCGCGCTCCGGGTCGCCGCCGCGTGCGACGGGCCTGGGCGGGCACGCGACCGCGATGCGCGCGGGCTCGCTCGGCGGCACCGCGCCGCCGCTGGGCGCGCTCGGCCGGCGCAGCAGCAGCAGCAAGGAGGCCGGCGGCGGCGGCGACGCATGCATCGAGGCGGTCGACTACGCGCCGGGCGTGCGCGCGCTCGCGCTGGTGCTGGCGGACGGGCGCTGCGCGCTGTGCCGCGCGGCCGACGGCGGCCTGGCGCCCGTCGAGCAGCTGGCGTTCACGCGCTGGGTGTGCGGGCCGGGCTCCGGCGCGCTGTGCGTGCGCATCGGTGCGCCGCCGCCGCCGCCGCCGCCGCCTCCTCACGCCCCCTTGACTGCTGCGCGCTGGCTGCGCGCCTGCCGGCGCGCGTCGCCGCCCTGCTTGCCCTGGGCGCAGGCCACCGCCCGGCAGCTGCTTCCGCGCCGACCGGCGGCACGCGCGCCTGGCCGCCCGGCTGGCCGGCGAGGGCGCAGGCAAAGCGGCGCGCGCGCGGGCGCAGGCGCGCGCGCGCAGCTGGTGGCAGTGGGCCTGGCGACGGGCGAGGTGGCGCTGTACCGGCTGTGGGCGGCCAAGGCGGGCGACCCGCTGCGCGTCATCTCGCTCGCCGACTGGGGCTACGAGCCCGAGGCGACCGGCTCCGTGGCGGACCTGCAGTGCGCGCCCCCGCGCGGCCGCCTGCGGGGGCCACTGAGGCAGATGCGGCACTGCACTGCGCGCCTCCTGAAGGCGCCGCGCCGGGCCCCCCGCTTGGGGCCGTGGAGATGCGGGACTGCGCTGCACCGGTGTGAAGGAAACCGCTGGGGAGCGCCGTGCCTGACCGGGTCACAGGCAAGGGGTGCAGCCTCCACACCGCCGCTCCCGGAGCCCCCTGCCCCGGTGCTCCCTGCCCTGGTGCCGCGCAAGGGGCGGATAGAGCGGCCTAGGGTTATCCTGACCCTGTGCCGTGCGGCCCGCCCGCCAGGTGGGCGCCCGACAACCGCGCGCTGGCGGTCGGCTGGCGCCGCAGCGGCCTGGGCCTGTGGTCGCCCAGCGGCTGCCGCCTGGTGTGCTCGCTGCGGCAGGCCGGCGCGGCCGCGCGCGCGGCGCGCGCAGGGCCGCCGCTCGCCGCCGCGCGGCCCGCGCAGCCGCTGTCGCTCGAGTCCGGCATGGCTGCGCTGGCCTGGGGCTGCTCCGGTGCGCAGGCCCGCGCCCTGCCCAGTGGACGTGCAGAGCCGTCCCCCTACGGCCGCGCCCTGCTCGCAGCCACACCGCAGGACCGCCCCCCCCTGCGGCCGCGCGTCTCCACTCGAGCAGGGCGTGCCACTCCGTGCAAGGTCAGAATAACCCAACCCTGACCCTAGTTCTGACCCCGGCGCGCGGCTGCGGGGCGCCAGGATACCGCCTGGTCGCGGCGGAGGCCGGCAGCGCGGCGCAGGCGCTGGAGCTCGCGCTCGCGAAGAGCCTGCCGGCCTCGCACCGCATCGCGCACTACGCGCCCGGCGCCGCGGGTGCGCGCGCGCTTGCGCGGCCGCCGCCGCCGCCTTGCCGCCCAGCGCGTTTCACAGCCTAGGAATGGATGCCGTACAGCGGAGACCGTCTTGGCAGCATTAGTCAGCATCAAGCGCAAGAAGTGCAACACGCGCTCGTGCTGCGAAGGGACTGGGCGCGCGAGGAAGTCATCCCGCGCCCGGCGCGGCGCGCAGGCGAGGGCGGGCGCGGCGGCGGGCTGCCGGAGGTGCACCTGCTGCAGGGCGACGACCGGCTGCTGCTGATCGCGGAGGCCGGCGACCCGGCCGCCGCGCCGCTGGCCCGGCAGTTTGGCGGCGGCCACGGCGCGCCGGGCGTGCCCGACCTCGGCGTCACCCACCTGCGCCTGCCCGTGCGCCCTCCTCGCTGCGCACCCCCACACACAGGACGGGGTCGAGCCACCTGGCGGCCATGCTCCCAGTCGCAGCGTTGTTTGCTCTTCTAAGCCTAAACATAATCCAGTGCACGGCGGCCTCAGCATGCCGGCGCATGCGCAGCTCTGAGCAGGGACGCAGATGGCGCGCATGCGCAGAGCCGCCCGGACCCCCCGCGGTTCCTTGCTCACCAAGTGGTTCGCGGAGACAGCTCCCAGCCAAACCCCGCCCCGCGCAGGCCGCGTACGCCGCCGCGAACTGGCCGCTGGCGCACGCGGCGCTGAGCGCGGACGGCGCCGACGTGGCGGTGGCCGGCGCGCGCGGGCTGGCGCTGTACAGCCGGCGCAGCGGCCGCTGGCGCCTGTTCGGCGACGTCAGCCAGGAGCGCGAGCTGGCCGTGGCGCACCTGCTGTGGCTGCCGCGCGTGGTGGCCGTCTGCGCGGCGCCCGGCCCGGCGCCCGGCCGCGGCGGCGCCGGCGACGGCCGCGGCGCCGCGCTGCTGCTGTACCCGCGCCTGCACCTGGACAGCTCGTCGCTGCTTGCGCGCTACCCGCTCACGCAGGCGCGCCGCGCCGCGCCTGCCGCCCGCCGACTGCCCGCCGCCCGCGCCCCGCCAGGGCGGCGGCCCTGGCCCACGCGCGCGGCCCTGGCCCGCGCAGCTCCTGTGCCACTTCAGCTTTGACGGCGCGATGGCCGCTACGCGTGGCGTCGGTCTGTGCAGCTCTTGACGCCGCGCGCGCGGGGCGCCTGCGCAGGTGCCGCTTGCGATGGACGCGTGCGGCAGCTACATGGTCGCCGCCAGCGCGCCGCTGGAGGTCTGCGTCTGGCGCGTGGACCTCGCCGCGGCGCCGGGACCGGGCGGCGCGGTGTCCGCGGCCGCCGTGGTCGTACGCGAGCTCTCCATCCTCTCCGTGGGGCAGCCGCTGCAGGCGCGCCCGCGTGCAGGTCATACAAACAGGGTTCTCAGGTTGCGCCTCGTTGTCGCGCTGTGAGGCTGATGTGGCAATTTTGGTGTGGAATGAGCAAAGCAGCGTGCTCACAAAGCAAACCTTGAAATGTTCTATGTGCAGTGCGTGCGCAAAGAAAGCAGCTCTTAAGCTGTGTGCTGCTGCACGGAGACTTCAAACAAATTTGCATCAGACCGCAAGCCTAACGGAATGCACCGGGGTGCGTCTCTGGCGGTGCATCTGTAGCGGTACAGGACATCTGAGGCCAATTGCTGCAGAGGCCTGTTCCACGCCGCCACAGCCAGCTCCGGGTGCATACCGCAGTTTCTAAGCGCGCAGGACATCGCGCTGGTCGAGCGCGCGGCGGCCACGTTCAACTCGCCGGCCAGGCCGGCCGCCGGCGGCGGCGGGCCCGGCGGCGCGGAGGGCGAGCCGCAGCACTGCGTGCTGCTGCGCGCCGGCGGGCTCATGAGCATCCTGGACATGAACCAGGGTGCGCGGACGGGGGTTTAACGATAACGGAAATGTCTGATTCTGCTTGGAGCCGCGGTCACCTGGCCAGTGATCGTGCGCGCTGGCGAGCGCACGGCGTGGCGACATGCCCAGCCATGCTTAAGTTGCCCTGCAGCGTGTGGCAGCCCCGCATAGGGCTCAGCCCGCAAACATACGCATTCGGGTGATGACCGGATGCATGACAGACTTGCGCGTGACAAGACGCCGTGGCATGCCTGCGCGCGCTCTGCAGCTAATGGCCGTTGTCGATCCTGGGCAGCGACCGGACCTGGGCCGCATGCGAAGCGCGTCATGCCGTGAGTCGCGAGCTTCCCGCGCGCCGCGCGCGCCTAACCCTAACCCTATACACAGGCTCCGAGGCGACGCTGGCGGACGACATCGAGTGCTTCTGGCTGTCCGGCCGCGGGCCGCGCGCCGCGCCCACCGCGCCCGCCACCGCCGCCGCCGCTGCCGACGCCCCGTTTGGGGCTGCCGCCGATGCGTCTGGCCCCGCCGCGGCGCCCGCCTGGCACCGGCGCAGCGTGTCGCAGGACGGCCTGTCGTCCGCGCCCGATGACGCGGTGTCGCCCGAGCGGCCGGGTTCGGCGCGCGGCGCGCGCGAGCGCGCGCGCGCGCGCGGCTTCGCGCCGGGCCTGGCGCCCGGCGGCGCCGTGGAGGTCACCGGTGGCGCGCCGCGCCGGCGCTCGCACGACGCGGGCGCCGGCGGCGCGCGGGGCGCCGGCGCGATCGTGCTCCGCGCGCCCGGTGCGCGCGCTCTCTCATGCAGATAGCGCCTCATTGAACAAGTGAGAGAAGCTTGCGGTAGGGTTACCCTAACTTATGCTGCTACATTGGCCCGTGCTTTGGGGTGTCGTAGGTGAGGGCAGGCTGGCTCGGCGCCTTGCCAATGGGCCACCAGGACCATCTACTGTTGTATTGCGGCCGGCAGACGCGCCGGTGTAGCTGCGCCTGGCTGCAGATCGACTGCGGTCGCTTGCCACCGACATGCATGCCTTGATGGAAGACTGTAGTGCTCGGTCTGTGTGAGGATGCTCGGCGCGAGGGCGCGCAGGCGCCGAGGACGGCCCCGCCCCGCCGACCAGCCCCTTTGCGCCGCTGGCGTCGCTCGAGGCCGCGCCATCGGGGCTGCGGCGCGCGGCGAGCAGCCCCGATGTGGATGCCCTGCTGGGGGGGTCCGCGGGGCCCCCCGCGGGCGCGGCCCTGGCCGGCCCGCGCGGCGGCGGCAGCGGCGGCGGGGTCGAGCGCGGCGGGGCGCGCGGAGCGGAGCACGGGGCGTTTTCTGGCGGCGCGGCGCGCGTGGGGACCCACGGCCACGATGCGGAGGCCGGGTACCAGCAGCCGCGCAGCGTGCGCACGCCGCCGCGCAGCGAGGACGGCGCCGGCGCCTCCACCAGCGGTGCGTGCCGGGCGCGGCGGCCGGCCCGCGCTGGGCGAGTCACTGCGAGCCGTCTGCCGCTGGTGTACCACTTCCGGCCTTGCTTTGCATGCACCAGTTTCTGGGGTAACTTAAATGAGTTGCGGCAACAAAACACACACCAAAAAAGTGTGTTACCAAAAATTCTTAATCCGGCTGCAGCCTGCGACCCGGGCGCGGCGCCGCCCAGGCCGCGACGCCGGCGCCGTGGAGATCCCGTGGTGGACGTACGGCGCGCGCGGCATGCAGCTCTGGTTCCCGTCCGCGCTGGCGGAGCCGGTGTCGCCCGGCGCGGCGGCCGGCCGGCGCTACGCGACCGACCCGGAGCTCGAGTTCGACCGCGAGGTGTACCCGGTCGGCATCTCGCTCTCGGAGGTGTCCATCATCGGCGCGCGCCCTCCGCTCGCCGCTTTCGCGCCTGCAAGCATAGATAAGGGTGGGTTTGTACCCTCTGCGCTCCGCCTGCCGCCCGAGGGCCGCCCGACGCGCTGCGCCTGGCAGTGCTATGATGCATGCGCGCCCGCTGTCTGGGAAGACTCTCGGCGAGCGTGTGGTTGTAAGAGCGCCTGCACAGGCGCCCGCTGCCTGAAGCGGCGGCGGCCGCGCGCGCAGGCGTGACGCAGCGCGTCGTGCGCCACGCGGCGCTCGCGCTGGACCCGCGCGGCGGCGGCGGCGCCGCGGCCGGCTACGCGCACGCGCGGCTGCCGCTATTCCAGCCGCTGCCGGAGAGCCAGCCGGTGCTGCCGTGCCTGCTGCGCCGGCTGCTGCAGCAGGCGCGCGCCGGCGCCCTGCGGGGCGCCGCCCGGGGTGCCCTGCCCGCTGCGCGGCCTGTGCCGCACCGCGTAGGCTGTGTGATAGACTCCGTCAACAGCCGCGGCAGCCACCGCCGGCCGCCGGTGCGCCTGCGGGAGGCAGCCTGCGCCGCAAGCCCCTGCCGCGCCGGCGGCCGCGCACGGCTGAGCGGCGCGGGGCATTGTGTCAGGACCTGTGATTTGCAGACGCGGCACCATGAGCGCGGCGGTGACCGCGCGCGCGCGCGCGCGCGCGCGCAGGGCCGCGTCGCAGAGGCCGCCACACTGGCGAGGCGGCACAGCCAGGCGCCGCACTTTGCGCGCTCGCTGGAGTGGCTGCTGTTCACGGCGCTGGAGGTCAACGCCGACGCCGCGCCGCCGCCGCCGCCCGACGGCCGGGGCGGCCAGGGCGGCGCGGCCGGCGCGGCAGCGCGCCGGCGGCGCGCCGACGTGGCCGGGCCGCTGCTGCTGGCCGCGGCCGGCCTCATCCGCCAGTTCCCGCAGGCGCGCGCCCGGCGCGCGGGCTGACTCGCTGGGCATTCGTGCGCGCTTGCGCGCCGCGCGCCGCGCGCCGGCGCTGGCGCTGGGCGGGCAGGGCGCCCCGCCGGCCGGGCGCCAGGCGGTGCCACCACCCTGCGCTGCACACACTGGTTCAGGCCGCCGGCCAGTCGCCGCTGTCCCGTTCTGCCATGCTAGGCAAGGTGATAAGGACAACAGGTTCATATAACGTTTTCCTTGTTTTCTTTCCCCTTTTTTTTTTAAATAAAAAACATCCTACTCATTCCGCCCGCCGCGCCGCAGTTCCGCGACATCGTGGTCAGCGTGGCTCGCAAGACGGACGCGGCCATGTGGCCGGCGCTGTTCGCGGCGGTCGGCGCGCCGAGCGCGCTGCTGGAGGGCCTGCTGGGCGCGGGCGCGCTCGCGTCCGCCGCCTGCTGCCTGCTCATCGTGGACCGCATCGAGGGCCCCGCGCCGGCGCACGCGCTCGCGCTGCGCCTCATCCGGGCGCGCCGCCCGGCCCGCCCATGCTGCCGCGACGTGTGCATTACGTGCCGTATCCCTCGTACATACCCCCACAGCTGCCGGTCTGCGACCCCTTGCGTGCTTGGGATGTATCGTTGAGCTGGAATCATCTTCGACTGCTTGCTGGAGACGGCCGTCTTGGTGCTCATGCGCACGCGCGCGCTCCGGCGCGCCTACTCGCGGGCTGCGCGCGTGCGCGCGAGTTGCGGGCACCTACGTAGGCGCTTGGTGGGGCCTGCCCGCCGCTGAGTCGTGCGGGCTGCTGCAAAGCTTTCTGCAAAAAGTCGGCGCATATCAATGATTTCTGAAAACCCCAACCAGACCTATGGAAGTTCACTTTGAAATCAATCACTCTGAGTCCTCGGCGGGCTGCGTTGCAGCTGGCGCTGGCGGAGGGCATGTTCGAGCTGGCCGCGGAGCTGCTGCGCTTTGTCATCCCGCCCAACGACACCGACAACATCCTGGCCGGCGGCACGGAGGCGGCGGGCGCCGCCGCGGACGCCGCCGCCGCCGCGGCCACCGCCGCCATGCCCAACGGCCGCGCGGCAAAGGCCGCGCAGCCGCCCGCGCCCGCGCCCGCCTCGGTGCCGCTCTCCCTGGGTAGCCCGCTCAGTGCCTCCGCAGGCCTCCCAAGTGGCATGAGCTGTGTTTGGTGTCTGAGCGATATGGCCTGACGGGGAGCTAGTCGTGTTGCGGCAGTGCAGAACGGGCTTGACTGCACATGCGCCTTCCAGGCGCCGGCCCGGTTGTTGCTGTCTTGCCTCGTGCTCTTCACTTGCAGCGCGGGAAATCCGGTGCTAGGTGAGCCGTGCGCGAAGGCGTCGTGCATCAAGGCGATGATGCCGCAAAACCAAACGCAAACGCCATGCAGGCGCTGCGCTGGCTGGGCTCCTGGTTCGGCGGCGGCGCCGCGGAGCGCGCGGGCGAGCACCGTGCGGGCGACGCGGACGTGCAGCCGCCGCCGCCGGCAGGCGGCCTGGCGGCGCGCGGCCCGGGCGGCAAGCCCGGCGGCGGCGCGCGCGCGGGCGGCAAGCCCGGCGGCGGCGCGGCGGCCGAGCCCAGCGGCAGCGCGGGCGCGGCGGCCTGGCGCCTCATGGGCGGCCACGCCTGGCGGTGCGACTCGCGCAGTGTCAAGGGAGTGGACCACAAAGAGGAGTGTGGCCTGCTTAGAGCAAGTGTCTGCCAAGGCGCCAGACAGGCATGTGCCCCTGGTGCAAAACACACAAAGGTACTTTGACGGGGGTTCACCGACGGGGGCCAGCGGCTCGCTTGGCGATCAGTGTTGCGGGCGCCCCGCAGGCTGCTCACGGCGGGCAGGCCGCGCGCGGCGGCGCGCCTGGGCGCGGCCGTGGTGGCCGTGGGCGGCGGCTTCCCGGCGCTGCTCGCGTCCTGCCGCCGGCCCGACGCGCCGCCGCCGACGCCGCAGGCCGCCATCGCCGGTGCGCAGCCTGCAAGGCCTGCCCGAGACTGGCATGCGGCGCAGGAGTGCGGGCGTGCGCCGCCGCATCAGCGTCAGGCTGCATGCCCGGGCCCTCTGTCCTTGACTGCATTTGACTTGAGTTGCAAACGTGAGGTTCAACAGCGTGATATCAGCCCCCTGCGCTGCAGGAGCAGTCCGCACATGCGCCGCTTCTCATGAGCCGTGGCCTGGCTGCGCAGCTAGAGTGTTTGCGGTGCAGCAGCGGCCAGTGGCCTGTCCTGCCAGGCCTTCCCGAGCCTGCATGATAATAACACACAAGGCGTGCCGCCCGTCATTCTGACGGGCCAGTAATCAATCGACCGATCGACTGATTGGTCGACCGACGACGACGTGGCAGGGCCCTGTTAGGGCGGACAGACAGACGCAGGGACCGCCTCTCAGCGATCACAGATTAGGGTGCATGCGCTTTTAAAAAGTTGTACTGCCGCGGGGCCGCGCAGCGCTGGCGGCGGCGGAGCGCGAGCTGCCGGTGGTCACGGACGCGGCGGCCGCGCTGGACGCGCAGGCGCTGCTGGAGGCGTGCCACGCGGCCGGCGCGCTGGAGTGGTCGCTCGCGCTCGCCTGCTCGCTGGACAACACGCTGCTGCTGGCCGGTGCGCGGCGCGCGCCGCCCTGGGTAAGGGTATATGGTAGGAATATGGTAGGGTATAGGGTACTGTCCTAGCAGCCATGCCTGGTATGTGGCCGGTGGTAGCACCGCCGGGCTGGCAGCAGCCGCGCGGGTGGCCGGACGGCTGTGCGCCGCCCCACCGCCATGCCCCGCACGCGACAACAATGCCGAAGCCCAGTGAGGTCGGCCCGACGAGCGGCGCTTGCGCTCACGGCGCGCCGCGCGCGCGCAGAGCTGCGCCAGCGCCACGCGGAGCTGTGGCAGGGCTTCGCGCAGGCGGTGCGCATGCGGCCGGCCCTGAGCGCGTACTGGGACGCGGTCGGCGCGGTGGACGCGCTGCCGCTGCCGCCGGCCTCGCCGCCGGCGCCGCCGGCGGAGCTGGACCTGGCGCCCATGCTCTCGCCCGTCGCCAGCCTGCCCCTTTCGGTGCGCGGCCGGGCCTGCCTCTGGGACGTGCGGCTGGGAGGCCTTGCGCGGGGTGCCCCCGGCCTGCCGTCCCTAGCAGGCGCGCCCGCGCCCGATGATGCATGCGCGGCAGCAGCCAGAGGCGCAGATAGTATGGGTGTTTGAGGCGTCCGGCGCATGCGTTTCTAAGTGTGCACGATTTACTCACATGCTTCTGCGTGCGCGCCGCAGATCACTTGAGTACGCTCCCTGCGTCCCTGAAGGCCAGAGGTGCTCGGCCCGAGGCGGCACCGCCGAGCTTTGGTCGATACCCGGCTTGCGGGGTTGCACACAGGAGCGCAACTTGCCCCACAGGCTGTTGCTGTGCACTTAGGCACAGACAAGCATGTCGCTTGCTTGGGTTGCTGTGCTGTGTAGCTTTATTAAGCGTTGCGACATGTCTACTTGGGTAGCACCTCTGCCAGGGGCACTGTCACGACTTGCAACACTGGTTTGCCAACAGTGCAGCTGTGTTGTTATCCACTGCACCAGATGTGCGCTCACACCATTATCCCTACAAACCCACACACAAGCGCTGACATACAGCTTGAGTGTGCTCGCCGTTGCTTCAAGCTGTGAGGTATGTGAGAGCAACGTTGCAAACAGCCACAAGAACACGACACACATATGATGACACAGACCTCACCACAAGCACGGTGTTGTCCACCAGCAGCGCCTGTGCAGCGCGGCAACATTGCAGCAAGGTGTACAGGAGGCAAGTGTGTGAAAGCATTGTCATAAAAGCAGAGCTGCCGCGCCTCGGGCATGCTGGGACAAAGCACTGGCGGCCAAGCCCACCGCATTTGGACAGGAAGGGTTCGTTATGCAGGGACGCATGTGCAGCCTCGCGCTCTAGACAGAGCACGCACGCTTCGTATGTTGCGGTGTGGTGCTTGTGATGTACGCACGGCCCGCCCTTGCATGCATGGCTGCTGTTTGTGCTCATGCAGCACCGTTCTGGGTGGCGACTGCCGATCCACAAAGGGCAACGAGCGCACTGCGCCGTCACACCTCCACTGCAGCTCCTGCCCACGTCCAGGTCCTGGGCCAGCGCCTGAGCGAGGAGTGCCAGCATGCTGCCAACCCTATACCCTACCCTATTGGCGGCACGGCCCCGCGCTAGCCCCCCGGCGCCCTGCCCACCGTGTTGGCGAGCAGCGCCGCGTCCAGGCGCGCGGCGGCGGCGCCGGCGGCCTCGCCGGGCCGCGCGACGCCATGCATGCGAAATGCCGCGACGCGGCCGCCGGTGCTGCCCGCGGCCAGCACGGGCGCGCCCGGCGCGAACGCCAGGCAGGCCAGGGCGACGCCGTCAGCGGCGGCATGCGCGGCCGCGGGGCGGTGCACCGACGCCGCGATGTCCCAGACCTGCGGCAGAAAGCGACCGGGGCTGGCCCGGGGTGCGTGCTGACATGGGCGGTGAGGCGTGCGTGACGGCTTATCTGGCGCATGAACTGATGCAAACAGATCCACGATGTTGGCAGCGGTGCCTACTTTGCGTTCTACTCACAGCATCAGTGCCGAGACCTACCCCAGAGTCTTTGTGATCGGCGTGCCACAACCTCTGCAGGGCAAGCGCAACTTCTGAGTTCATGCTGCGTGCCCCCCCAAGTGATAGAGCTCAGGCTTGTTCTGACACCTTGCGGCCTTCCTGATCATGTATAACGCGCTGCACGCGTGAGCGCATGTCCGCGCGACACGCAGCAAGCGGACCTCCAGGCGCCCGCCGGCGGTTGCGGCCGCAAACACGGTCGCGTTAGACGGGCACCAGGCGGCGTCGGCGACCTCGTCGCAGCCCGTCTGGAAGGCCAGCAGCGCGGCCGCCTGGCGTAAGCAGCCAAATTTGGCTGATACACGGCTGTAGAACCTTCTGGCGCATGCGCCGGGCCGCATCAGCGCGACGCCTAGCAAACATGGCATTCCAGGGTGAAAGCAAGTCCCTCAGCCAGCACAGGCGTCCCAGCGGGGCAGGCAAGTGTGTGGCGCACAAATTGCATTGAAAAATAGAGGGTGTTTGCTTTGCTTGACACCAGGGCCGCAATGCCCCTATAGACAAGCGACAGACCGGGTGAGCCAAACGCAAGGCGCCTACCGGAGCCCTGCATGCCCAGGGCAGCATGCATCAACGGCAAGCAAGGGTGGGCGTGGAGAGGGCGCAGCCAACTGCGGGGGCCCGCCTGTGCATCTGACCACAGGCGCAGCGTCCAGTCGGCCGACGCGGACAGGAAGAGGCCCGGTCGGAAGGGCGACCAGGCGACCGCATACACCGGGCCCAGGTGGCCGGCGAAGGTGGCGCTGTACTGCTCCGCGTAGCCCGCGCTGCAGAGGTGGATGGCGCCCTCCTCCGTGCCTGGCCCGGCGAGGGGGCAGGGATGGGGTGAGGGTACGATAGAGTAACCTTAAGCCCATGATAGTGTAGTAAACAGATGGCGTGGAGGATATGTGCGTGGCTGTGTGTCGTGGCAAGGGACCGAGCCTTGGCAACGCGCCGCACTACCCGGAGTGCGCCCGATGCACGCACTGCATGGCCAGCCTGCTCTGCTGGCAACAGCGGAGTCGGAGCTCATGCGCCCTGCCCCGCAGAGCGCAGGCTCGAAGCAGTGCTCTCAACGGCCAAGCGTGTCAGGGGGGTTCCAAACAGCCCAGCTGTGCCTGCGTGCGCGCCGGACAATGCGGAAGGAGCCCTGAGTGGTAGCATAAATTGCAGGCGGTCAGCAAGGGCAGCGCACCCACTAGGTACGCGCGGCCATCCTGGCCTGCAAAGTCGAAGCACATACCGCCTGCGTGCCGGCTGATGAACGGCTCCGGCGCGGAGCGCGCCGCGGCCGCGCCGCCGCGCGGGAGCGGCGCCGCCAGAGCGCCGCCGTCGGCTGGGCCCGCAGCGCCGCCGCCGCCGTCGCCCGGGGCCGCGCCGCCGACGCTTGCGGGGGCGGGCGCGGGCGGCGTGCGCTTCAGGCGCATCAGGTCCGTGGGCTCCAAGCCCTGCGCCAGCGCCAGCGCGCGTCCGTGCGCGCGCCGATGCATGCCATGTCACGTGATGCTGCGGTCATCTAGGTCCGCAGAGCGTCGACAAGGGAGCCTGGGTTTGACAAATCCCTGCATGGGATGCATTGTGGATGGCAGGATGCTTGCGAAAAGGCCGATGTCGCCGTGTCTGCAGACATGCGAGCAGACAGTGGGCTGCGGGGCTGGCGGGGCGCCGGGGCGCGCCTTGGAGGTGGCCCACTGCGAATAGGGTTTGGAATAGGGGTGCCTCAACACATAGGGTTAGGGTAGGGTTGTGCGCGCCTTGGAGGTGGCCCACTGCGTGACGCGGCCATCGGTGGAGATGGAGACGAGCGCCTCGCCTCGCTCCGGCCCGCGCGCCACCCAGCGCACGCGCCAGGCGGGGTCGTCATGGCCGCCGCCGCCCCGGCCGGCGCTCATGACGGGCGCCGCCTGCGCGCGCTCCGGCGCCGCCCGGCTGCACTTCCTGGATTGAGGTGCAGCCAGGCTGGCGAGGTCCATGAAGTCTCAACCACACGACATTCTGCTCACAATTTGCTGGCAGAAAACTTTGCTGGCAGACATACCTCATCGCACTTGCATAGGGTCAGAAAGCCCCGGGGTGAGAAGGCGCGCATCGCTCATGTGCCTGTACAGGCGCCGCTCGCGCTGCATGCACTGGGCAGGCGCGCCTGGCGCGCGCGCGCGTCGTACACGGCCACGGTGCCGTCGGCCAGCCCCACAGCGAGCAGGCCGCCCGCCTCAGCCGCCCAGTCGAGCGAGGCCACGCCCGCGGGCGTGGCCGCGCGCCACAGCGGCGCCCCCGGATTCTTCAGCGACCACAGCGCGATCGCGCCGGCGGCCGGCGGTCCGAAGCGGTGCTGCCCGTACCCCGCCGCCAGGATGTCCGTGCGGGCCTGCGCGCGCGAGCGGCAGTCGCGCATTATGGCTGGTTGGCCGCCGCGGGGGCGGCTGCCAGCCCCAGCGATGCGCCTGACGTGGCAATCAAGCCAGTGCGCGTATGTAGACCAGCCCCTGGATTTGAGCTTTGCTGGCATGCACAGATACGCAGGCCCATGCAACGCTCGCGAGCAAGCAGCAAGGGGGGCCGCCAGAGTGCGGGTTCGCGCGCCTTGCACCATGCGAGGCAGGTGGCTGTCAGGCCCTCGGTCGCCTCGCAGCCCCACTCCCACAGCAGCTCCAGCCGCGGCCCCGGCTGCACGCCCGCCATGGCCTGCGCCTCCGCCCCGCCGCGCGGTCCCGCAGGCGCCAAAGCCCCCGCCGTCCCCTCCCGCGCGCCCCCGTCTGCGTGCGGCTCCGCCCCAGGCGCCTCCGCTGCGTCCCGCGCCGCCTGGGACGCCGTGCTGAAACGCGCGCCCGAGCCGGCGCGCCGCTCAATCCTTTGGGGCCTCCCGCTGTCCTGGCAGCCGGTGCCGCGGCGGAGGCCGTTGCGGTGGCCCCTGGTGGGCGCGAGTCGTCGCGCCGCTCCTCCTGGTGCTCCTGCGCAGTGCGCCGCAGTGGCCCGTCATGCGCCGGGCCGGTGCCTCTGCGCTGTGCGCTGCAATGGCTGCACCACCTTGCACGCGCAGTGCTACCCGAGCAGCGCACGCCACGTAATGACTCGCGACAGGCTGGCAGCTTTTCCCAAGCTGCCCGCAGTGACGGGGTTACCCACCGGGGGTGCGCAGGGCAATCCCCTGGTCATCATCGAGCTGGCAGCGCCCGAGCTGCGCCGCACACTGCCGCAGCGCACTGCGCTGCAAAACGCTAGCCCTACCGCCACCGTCGCACGCCCCGCATGCCGGGCTCGCTAGAGCGAGCGCAGGGTCAGGGCGCGCGCCTCCGGCCAGGGCCGGACGCCGCGGTAGACGAGCACCGCGTCCGCGTGGCGGCCCTGCGCGAGCGCGTCGTCCGCCAGCCGCAGCGTGCGCAGCAGGCCCGCGCCCGGCAGGCCGGCAAGCGGGTTGGGCGGCGGGCGCGCCACCGCCGCCGCCACTGCCGCCGCCGCCGCTGCTGCGACCGCCGCCGCGTCCCTCGGCGCAAGCGCGTGCCCTGCACATGCACATGCTCTGCACTCCCTGTCGCGCTTGGTGTGGCGCGGATGCAGCCCGCGTTGACAGACAGGCTGGTTTCCTGCAACACAGACGCAGCCACGACTGCCATGCCGCAGCCAGCACCACGCCAGCTCGCGCTGCGTCGCCGGCCTGCCCTGCACGAACGCACACGCGAGCACCCAGGCCAGGCGCAGTCTGATCTGGCCGGCTTGCAAGGCCTGGCCAGCCCACGCCCATGTTGCCTGAGACATCGCCCCCCGCAAAATGCATGCCAACGCAGCGCCGAGTCGCCGAGCTGAGGGGCTGGCAGGGCTCCTGCCTACATGACCTGATCGTCTCTCCTGGCATGCACATGCGCCCTGAATGTGCATCACAACGATGGCCATGGCAGAGTCGCGCCTGGTCGCCCAGGGAGGCCGGACGCGCGCAGCGGCAGCCCCGACTGGCGCGCCGCGCCCGACGTGTGCATGCGCAGCTGTGGGGGCAGGTAGCTGGCGCGCAGGCTGCTGCGCGCAGGGTCGCCGCCCGACGCGCGCGCAAAGCGCTCGGGCGCGACGGACATGGCCACGCTGTACGCCTCCGAGCCCCTGTTGGGCAGCGCGCACAGTGGGACTCAGGCAGCATGCAGTCCTGCAGGCGCCCTGTGCCCCAGCTGCACATGGCGGACACGCCTGACCCACGGGTGGCACATGCGGAGCTGTCTGCGCCAGTTGCAAGGCGCGCACGCCGTGTCGCAACACGCAGCAGCCAGTGCATAGTCACAAGCTTCACACTGGCTGCTGTGAGCTTGATGGGCCGATGTTTGCGCGCACGATGCGGCGAGCTCCAGTGGAAGCCTGCGGGGGCTGCTGATGAGCGGATAAGGGGGCGCTAAGATCTGGGGTAAGTGCGCATGCATAGGTTGACGATCAGAATCTCTTTGCAATTCACCATAACAGTCACGCTACGGGCGCCAACCGAATGCTGCCGCTTATGAGGGCTCTGGAACCATGCCCTGCGCAGGGCTGCAAGGCAGGCGCCGAGTCTGATGGGCGCGTAGGAGCCCGCGGCCGGCCGAGCGCGGCGCTGGGCGCCCCGCGCGCCCCGCGCGCCGCGCGGCCGCGCCTGGCGCTGCCGCGCATGTAGACAGCGCTGGAGCGCGCGCCTGACGCTGCCGCGCATGTAGGCGGCGCTCGAGCGCGTGCTGCAGGCGCCGTCGCTGGGGGCGCGGCGCGCGCGGTCGAAGGAGCCGCCGCCGCCGCCACGCGCGCCCGCGGCCCCTTCGCGAATGCCGCCCTGCAGCGCGGCTACCAGCGCCAGTCCGAGCTCCACCTCCTCGTCCGCGGCGCCCTAAACGGTAGGGCAGGGTTAGGTTAGGTTAGTGCCAGCCCCAGCTCCACCTCCTCGTCCGCGACGCCCTGCGCGCGTGCAGGATCCTGCCAAAGCCCTTCCGCGCAGTGCAGGGCCCTTCCAACGCCCTGCCGCGCAGTGCCGGCCGCCGCCATCGCACTGCTCTGAGCGTCGCTGGCGGATTTAAGGTCACCGTGCGCATGCCAACAGTCAGGCTGCGGGGCGGTGCCATTGAGCTCCGCTTTGCACCTCGCGCCAACAGCAAGCGCGTCTGCTGAGACTGCTCCGCGCGCCGGCGCGCGCCCCGGCCGCGGCTTTGCATGTAAGGCCCGGCGCGTGCCGCGCCTGCGGGTCGGCATCCCGGGCGCCCGCGCCGCCCTCGCCCGCCGCGGCGGCCGCGGCCGCGGCGGGCGCGGCCTGCGCCGCGCCGCGCATGGCGGGGTCGGCGTCTTGATCGGGCGCGTCCGCTTGCCGCGCGTCGTGGATGTCCCAGCCGGTGGCCTGGGGCAGCGCGCGATGCGTTTGCCTCGCGGTCCATGGCCTGACACGCAGCTGGAGGCCGTGCCAGCCGGCACAACAGCCAGGCGCACAGTCACCTGCACCAGAGTCATCGGCCGCCCCCCATCTCCCTCTCCGCCCACAGGCAGGTGGCAGCGAGCAACCCTACACATGCAACCTAGTACGTTGTATACAGAGCAGGTCCGACCAAGGGACACGCGCGCCTGGCTCGCAGCGTCCTGGCGCGCCGCGGCGGCCGCCTGGCTATCGCGGCCCTTGCGCACGGGGTCCAGCGTCTGCGCCTCGCCCTCCGCGAAGCGCCCGCCCGCCGCACGCGCCGCCAGCACCGCCGCGTACCTGCGCCCCAGCCGCTCGCGGCGATCAGCCGCCACTGCAGGCGCCCATCGACTGCTGCCCGGCCCCCTGCAAAGCCGCACGGGCTGAGCAGCCCTGGCTGGCTCACACAGGGCCTTATAGCTTGCCTTTTATTGTGTCACTCCGGCAAGCACGCTGGGCTGCCCTGCTACTTCGCCTGCGCCCCCTTGACCCGGACGCCGCAGCGGTAGCACCGGCGACTTTGGCGGGCGCCCGGCCTGCCCGTATGCGCCTGGGCGCGCCAGAGCGCCGAGGGCGCGCGCGCGCGTATGCAAAGCATGAGCTCGGGCCTAATGCTTGCTGCGGGGACCCTGCACGGGGTCCCAGTGTGGGGCAGGGCCGGCCGCGGGTGGGCCGCGCGCCGCGCGTTGGCGGCCGACGCCTCCCGCGCGGCGGGGCCGCCCACCGCGAGCGCCGAGCGGATGCCCAGGTGCGCCTGCAGCTCCGTGACCTCCAGCACGATCGTCACCTGGCGCACGCGCGTGTTTTGGACTGGTTGTGCACAGTCGTAAGTGCGGCCTCTCCATGCATGACATGTCACAGCTGCGGAGAGAGGGCCGCGGTTCTGATGACACGCAGTCCTCGCTTCTTGGTATGGCAGGGGGGTACGGGCTAGCAATGTATTCCGCTGTTCAGCGCAGGAGACAATGCCACAGAAACAAACAAGGCCTTGCATGTGGATGCATCCAGAAGGCATGGAGGACGCGCGCCAGAGCGTCCAGGCCGCCTTGCGTCAGGGGCACAGGGGCGGGCGGCGCCGCGGGCGCGGCGGCGGCGGCGGCGCTGGCGCCCGCATCTGCGGCGGCGGGCGCATGTGCGGCCTGGCCGGGCCCTAGCCCCGCAGCGAGCCCTGCCGGCGCGTGCGACGCCGCCGCCGGCCGCGGCGCGCGCAGGCCGCCCTGGAAGCCGCTCTCGGAGCCGCGCGGGCTGCCGGCGGTGCCGGAGCTGGAGTCGTCGTCCCAGGGGTCCGGCGGCAGGGCGCCGGGGTAGGCCCCGGCAGCGCCTCGCGCCTCGGGCGCGGCGCCGAGCGCTGCCGGGCCTGTGCAGCGTTGAGCTCAAGTTGTGGTGTGACTCCGTGCAACTGACTGTTGCGGTGCCCTCGTATGTGCATACAATACAAGCCTGCAAATGCCCAGTGCAGACATACCCGCTAGCAGAGTTAGAACTTAGCCATGACAAAGTGAGAGCAGCAGCTGCGCTGCAACACATTGTCATAGCGCTGCAGACAGTTTGGGATGATAGGCAGTCGCTACCTTTGCAGCTAAGTGGCAGAGGCCTTCATTGGGTCTAGGCGGGCCGCGCGGGCGCACCAGCACCGGCATGGTCCGCAGCAGCAGCGTTGTCGTGCCAAGCAGTGTCGCCCGCGCGGCCGGGCAGGGCGCCGCCCGCCTGGAACGATTCGCCTAGTTTGGGCAGCGCGCCGTGCGCCGCCTGCAGCGCCGGCTGGCCCAGCATCGACTTGGGCGTGCGGTCCTTGCCATCCTCGTCGAACACCTGCGGAGGTGGCGGGCGGCAGCAGAGCGTGCTGAGGTTTGTTTGGCCAGAGTATGTGCAGCGTCTCTGATATTAGGCCTTGTGCTGAACTCTTGTGCTGATCTTTGGTGCATGCATGCTCCTCCAGGCGCATGCAAAGACATTGAGAAAGACACGTGCCGAAACACTGCCATAAAACACTGTCTGGGTAAGCACACCCGGTGGTCTGGCCCGCCGTCTCTGCGCCCGTGATGCATGCGGCTAGCGCCGCGCTGTGAGGCGCGCATCGAGGCGCGTACGGACATGCGGCTGCTGGTGCCGGGCATGCGCGCCATGCTCTGAGACGCCAGCACTGCACGCAGCATGACCACTTTGTGAGAGTGCCGCGCAAGGCCTTGTGGCAGCAGAGCACAGGGATGCTGCGTGCGCACTGAGGCTCTGCTTTCTGTCAGCGCGCTGCGGCGACGCATACTTGTTGCTGCTCGGCGCCCCGTCCCTGCGCTCCATGGCGGTCGGCTGCGGCGCTCTACCTCGACACCGGGAACGCCTGCAGCCGGCACAGCTACCCTGCCCCTCCTTCAACCCTCCTGCCATCGGCCGTGAAAAGTTGTGAGGCCGAGTAGTACGCCTGGCAGCTAGCGCACAGCGAAGGCGAGGAGGCGAGGACAGCCAGAATGCAGGGCGCCCTGAGCGGCTTACGTTTGTCGGCGTGCAGCACAAGCTACAGCCCGTGCGCGCCGCCGCTGCCGCGCATGGCGCGTGCAGGCCGCGCGTGCGGGGTACGGATAGAGTGCGTCAGCTCGGAGATGGAGGCGGGCACCGCGGAGAGCACCAGCGGCGCTGGCTCGCGGGCAGCGGAGCCGCGGCCCCCTTCGCTGGCAGCACCTAGGCGCGTTTGCTGACGTGCTTGCTTGATACAGTGCTGGGCTGGGCAGTGCTAGGACCAGAGTGCGCGGCCTGGGGCGCCAGCGCTGCCGCGCTCCGACAGATCTGCGAGCATGTGAGGAGATCGGGTAACAGGGGGGGTCCGGCGCGCAGGGGCCTGCGCCGGACGACCAGCAAGGCCGGCGTGGTCATGGTGGAGGACATCTCGGCCAGCGTGCATGCCATCATCCTCGCCGGGGGGCCGGCCGATAACCCGCTGGCCCGGTACAGGGCTATGCCGTCTGTCGAGCTGGGTGCGGAGCCCACATGACTCACATGCTGCTGGCGGGCGCAAAGTGCGCAGCAGCCCGGTGCCTGCTCGCGCAAGGTATCTGGGCGCCCGGGGGCGGCGCGTCGCGCCGTGAGAGCGTGACGGCTGGCTATGCGCGGCAGGCTGCAACACGCAGCTGATCGACGTGACGATTAGCAACTGCATCCGCTCGGGCATAAACAAGCTGTGCGCGGCCCGCTCGCCCGCCCGCCGGCTTGTGTTTGAACGCGGTACACTGTCGGTCGTGAGCCAGCGTGCGCTGCCGGTGAAGACAGACATGGCGCGCCAGCTGCGCCTGCTCTCCACGCTTGCTGCGAGGGCGGCGCCGCTGCTGCAGCAGCAGCGCCCGGCCGTCTTCACACACGCGCCCCGTCCCTCCCCGCACTGCAGGCGGGTCAGGCGCCCTAACCCTACCCTAACCTGCGCGCGGCGCCCGCAGGAACGTGCTGACGCAGTTCAACTCGCACATGCTCAACACGCACTTGACCAACGCGTACCCGCCCGCGGTGCTGGGCGGGCCCGCGCGCACGGGCTTCGTGGACGTGCTGGCCTGCCACCAGACGCCGCAGTTCTCGTCCTGGTGCGCGCCGTCCAGGGGACCCACATAGGGCGGGTCTGGCTGGGGGGCGCCGCGGGTGGGAGGGCGCCGCAGTTCTCGTCCTGGTCCGCCCCGCCCGAGGGGGGCCCATGAGGCGCGCGCGGCTGGGGGGCGTTGCGGTTGGGAGGGGCGCCGCAGTTTTCGTCCTGGTTCGCCGCTCGGGGGACCACACGGGGCGGGCCTGGCTCGGATGCGTGCGGGTGGGGGGCACACGGAGGAGCGGGCGCGCGAGGAGGCTGCTGCGGATGCGCAGGTACCGGGGCTCGGCGGACGCGGTGCGGCGCAACCTGCCCGTGGTGCTGGAGCCCTACCGCGGCACCGCGGTCCCCGACGACCTGCTCATCCTGTCCGGCCAGGCGCTCTACCGCATGGTGCGCCGCCCGCCGCGCCCGGCCGCTCAGCAGGGCCCAAGCCTGGCGTCCGCTGCGGCTGAAAGTGTCAGCCGTAGTGATGCGGGATCCCTGACGCAGCACCCTGCTTCACGTCCACACCATGCCGTCAGCGGGAGCTGCATGCGCGCGTTGGCGCGGCGCGGCCGGCCTCGTATGCAGGCCCGGTGCGGCAGCGCGCGAAGCGGCGAGCGCGCGCCGCGCGCGCAGGACTACGGGCAGCTCATCCGCACGCACCGGGAGGCGGACGCGGACATCACCATCTGCACCAACAGCGTCGGCTGGGAGATGGCGCCGCGGCGCGGCCTCGCGCGCGTCAACCCTGACACCGGTGCGCGGCCGCCGCGCGCTGGGCGCCGGGCGCGCGCTGGCCACGGGCGTGCTGTGGGCGGCTCGTTGCACGGGCCGGCGAGCTTGTGCACGGCGAGTGACACGAGTGTGTCGGGGCTGCGAGGTTTAAACGCGTGCTAGCAGGCTTATGCAAGCGGGGGGCTGGACTGCCGAATGAGGCTGTAGGTGGCCGTGTGGTGGCGTGGAGCAGACAAACTCTTTATTGCGGCTCCTACCTGGCGCGCCCGGGCGGAGGCGCGCGGACATATGCGCGGAACCGCCGGTCTGAAAGCTGCGGAACGTGAGCAGGAAACCAGACCACACAGGGCGCTGATCCCTGTCCGGGGTAGGGTCTGCGTGTCGGAGCTGTAGGGTGTGCAAGGGGGGGAGGCACGGACGGCAGGCGTGGTGGAGAGCTTTGTGGAGAAGCCGACGGGCGACCGGCTGGAGATGCTGGCGCACGCGAGCAAGCACGCGACGCCCGAGTTCCCCTTCGAGGCCAGCATGGGCATCTACGTGTTCAAGTGCGCCCGCGCATATTTCCAGCTGCATATGTCCAGCTTCAGCGCCAGGCGCAATGCCGTGCATGCTGCCATGGTGGACAGTGCACCTGTGTGAACGGCTCGGGCGGCGGCCCGGCGCGCGGAGGCGAGCGGGCGGCAGCGTGAGGCCGAGTGTGTGTATCGTGCGTGGTGGAGCTGCGGCGCCTGCCGCGGCGGTGGCGCTGAGGCGCGCGCGCGCGGCGGGCGCCAGGCGCAAGGCGCTCGTGGCGCTGCTGGCGGGCCAGGAGGACCACTACGGCAATGACTCGGGGCCCGACACGCACTTCGGGCACGACGTCATCCCGCACGCGCTGCGCGACGGCATGCGCGTGGTGGCGCACCACTTTGGCGGCTACTTCCGGGTGCCGCCCGCTGGCCCGCGCTCCTCCTGTAACGTTTGACCCCCCTGTGTGGTTGCGCGCCCCGTGGGCACCCTGGTGCGCAGGCCAAGGGTGCCGCCCGCGAGGCCGTGCATGGCGGCGTGGGCCTGTTACCTCACTTCTCTGCAGTCTGGGAGCTGTGCGCCCTGCACGAGGCGCCCCCGGGCCTGCCGCTTCCCCGTCCTGCAGCCAGGCCAGCGCGCCTGAGCGCATTCGGCGGGGCGCGCGCGCAGGACGTGCTGACGCTGCGCGACCTGTACGAGGTCAACCTGGGCCTGGCGCGCCCGGACTCGCCCATCGCGTTCTATGATGTGGAGAAGGGCATCGTCAGCGCGGCGCCCGTGCGGCCGCCGTCCATCGTGCACAACTGCGACATCGAGCACAGCCTGGTCGGCGAGGGCTCGCTGCTCAACGTGCGGCGCGCCGCACTCTCCCCGCGCTGTCCGCCACCCGCGCTGTGAACACGCGCTTGGAGCGGCACGACTGTTGCCGCTGCGCAATTTTGCGTGTGGCAAGCATGTAATGAAGCGCAACCCCCAGTCGATGCATGTCCGTCAGCGTGGGCTTTATACTCGGGGTGTGCGCTCCGCGCACCATGTGCTTCATGCTCTTGTGGCTCTTTGGCCGCGCTGCTGGGGCTGAATTGGGTGGGGTGTGGGTAGGGCTGATTAGGGTGCAGGACATGGCGGTGTCGCCTGTGACGGTCTGCCAGAGAGTGACAGGGGCGACAGGCCGCGCGCGCAGGGGTCCACGATAAAAGGCTGCGTGATCGGGAACAACATCTACGTCGGCGACGGCTGCACGCTCGAGGACTCGCTGCTGTGTAGCAGCGATTTCTACACCAACGACGCCTCGCGCGCCGCCTCGCGCGCCAAGGGCGAGGCGGTCCTGGGCGTCGGTGCGCGCTCCCAAGCTGTCTGGGGATCGTCTGATCTGCCTGAACTGTCACGGCAGTTTCGAGCAAGGTGGCTCCAGCCGCGAGCGGTGCAGCCGTTTCTTGCGGCCGTGTCGGCCTACCCCGCCCCGTTCAACGGCTCCTGTGCGCGTGGC
>JAABUJ010001849.1_pt1 | contig 28817 bp, 23 predicted proteins | sample 5559131 | NCBI WGS metagenome assembly JAABUJ01 (sample SAMN10711875, study PRJNA513366) | rock metagenome | isolation source: Antarctica rocks | place: Antarctica: Victoria Land, Mt New Zealand nord | collected 2016-01-07
GGGCCACTACGGCAAGCCCAAGGCGCCCAAGATGCACGAGCACAAGGGCCACTACGGCAAGCCCAAGCACGGCAAGGGCATGTACGGCCACGCGAAGCCCATGAAGCACGACCCGAAGGGCCACTACGGCAAGCCCAAGCATGACAAGCTGGCGCCGCCCAAGCACGAGCACAAGGGCCACTACGGCAAGCCGAAGGCGCCCAAGGCCCACGACCACAAGGGCAAGTACGGCAAGCACGGCTGAGGGGGCCGACTTGGCAGGCAAGGGTGCCTGCATGCGGCGGGGTGGCAGCGGCCGGCGCGAGGCGTGGTGTGAACGAGCGGTCGCATTGACTGGAGCGCTTGCTCGCCTGCCGGACGGCTCACGTGTGTTGCTAGGATGGTAGATTTTCCCTTGCTTGCCGGGCCCGACTTCTGTGTTTTTTGGGGACATACGCGCGAGCGAGGGGGAGGCGGCCATGCAGCGCGCGCGCGCGCGTCGGCTGCTTGGCTGGGGGCGGGGGTGACAGTGAGACAGGGGCCGCGGGCGCGGGGGCGCTGGCCGTGGGTAGCTAATCGCGTGCGCCGCCGGGGCGCGCATGCCGTACTGCTTGAAGTGTCGAGCCAGCCCGGAAGAACTTGGTAACATGGTGACCTACTGTGTATGTGTACGCTCGGGTGGGGTTTCCGCCTCTTTAAGCATGGTCCCCTCGGTCGGCCCCAGGGCGGGGGCCGCGCGCAGTTTTGGCGCGCGCGTCAGTGTTTGCTGGTGGAGGCATGCGCCAGGTCTGCCTGTGTTCGGGCCCCGCGGGCTGTGGTGGGGCCCCAAATACAATTGTAGGTATATTTCATGCTATGCCATGTAATGCGAGTCACCTGCACATGCAGCCCTGGCACGTTCCGACCAAACAGCCCACTCAGAAACTAACCCTGAAACTGAATCTCAACACCCAGACACCATCTGAGACACGCATCACAGCCAGTACGCCGGCAAGTGGCGCACTAACATCAACATGCAGGGACAGGAACATAAGACACCTGATCAGGTGTCCATCATGATGGGCAAGGAGAAGATGAAGGTACAGGCCTAATAAGGCCAACTGGACCGGACAACACACTTTGCTCAACCATGCGGCCGTGCTGCATCCGCAACCCCACTGCCCCGCTTCCCTTCACCACGCGCTGTCCGCCTGTTGTGAGAGCCAGGCAACAAGCGAGGCAGGGCCGCGCGCACAGGCAGCCAGTGTATATGGCAAACTTTCTGAGCCGGTTGTTTGGAGGCGGCACCAGCGCTCCTGCAAAGGCAGAGGTGAGAAGAGCGCAAGCTGCAGGGCGCCTGCTGTACCTGCGTTCCGTTACACACACACTTCAATATATTCAGTATCAGTACCGGCAGCATACAGTTTGTCCGTCTCGTGGTTTAGTTATGCTTTTGGCAGCTTGTCCACACGAAAATGGAAGAAGGCACCAGAAAGGCTGTACTTACGTCATGCTGATGCACCTACACCTTGTGCACAAGGCAGGCTTGCCGAGCACGCTCGGCCCACTGGCTGCGCACGCTCTGCAGGAGAGCAGCGGCAGCATCCTATCCTGGGCGCGCGCGGCCAAGCCCGCCTGCGAGCTGGCGCCCAAGGCCGCCCCAGAGGGCCTGGAGCTTGCAACCTTTGCTGGCGGCTGCTTCTGGGGCTTGGAGCTCGCATACCAGGCAAGCTCCCGTGCATGTAGCCTGCTCACTGCTGGCCCTCAGAGCTGCGTTTGTTCAGAGCTCGTACACAGGGAGTCTGGCACAGGCCCCTCGAGCGCAGTCTCCAGCCGCCTCTTGAGGCTGTGCCACCGTTTGTGCCGCTTGCCTCGCCGACCAGCGTGTGAGAGCCGTTTGCGGGACTGCTTGTTGCCCGCACCCAGCGAGGCAGGCCAGGAAGCGGAGGACCCCGCGCAGGCTAGTCCCCGCTCGTCCTCACCTGCCCCACCTGGCCGCTCCTCCTTCAAGCAGTAACACGTGACAGTGCCAGAGGAGGTGCCTGGAGGCCTATGGCGTCTGCTTCACGGGCGGCGCGCCCGCGGCCGGGACGACGCGCGGCCTGCCTGCAGGCGCGCGTGCCTGTATGGCCCGCTCTCCGCGGCCGGCTCGCCGTCACGCGTCTGCAGACGCATGTGCCGGCGCTGAGACGCGCTGTGCCGGCGCAGCGCGTGCCGGGCGTCGTGCGCACGAGCGTGGGCTACATCGGCGGCAGCGACCCGGCGCCAAACTACAACTCAGTCTGCAGCGGGGGGACCGGCCACGCCGAGGCGGTGCAGGCGAGCCCCCCGCTTCCCTGCGCAGCACGCGGGAGGGCGCGACAGTGTTGGCCAATGCCAGAGGTGCACGCCTTGCATGCCCGCTATTCCGCAGCCCCTTGCTGCAACCTGCAAAGGCCGGCGTGGCGCAGCGGGCGTGGGCACATGTAGGCGCACTGCGATCCAGCACAGGGTGAAGAAGCTCAAGGATTTTGAGGCGGGCTCAGGCGTCGTGCTCGCCTGTGTGCTGCTGCACCTCTGTGCATGCATTCTGTCGCAGCCTGCGGCGCCTGCTCACGGCAGAGCACGGGCTGCTACGAGCAGAACGAGCATGCGCAAATGTTGCAACGCACATGCCCATCTGCTGGCGCTCCATCCCATCGGACAGCTGCTCTTCCGGCAGAGGTGCCTGGTAGGGACAGAGGCCGCCTCCAGGACGAGGCTGCAGCCGGCGACCTGGCACCTCAGCGCGGACAGCAGCGCGCCGGCATCGAAGTTGGCGCCTGCCTTGGGCTCCGATGTGCATAAGTGGGAGTGCATGCCATGCATGACGCGCTCGGTCGTGGACGCGTGCTGCCACCCGCGCCTGCTCCTGTTCGCGACATACTGCAGGAACTCGGCTGCGCTTGCAATGCAGGCTGCAGTGCAGGCTGCATCAAGGCTGCAATGCAAGCGCAGCAGACTTCCTCACAGATGTCGCGGACAGAGCAGGCAGCGCGTCGACGACCGAGCGCGTCACGGGTGGCATGTACTCCCACGTGTGCACACCAAAGCTCAAAGCAGGCAGCGGCGCCGACTGCAACGCCGGCGCGCAGCTGTCCCCGCTAAGGCCTGGTCGTGGGCTGCAGCCTCATCATGGTGGCGGGCTCTGTCGCTACCAGGCACCTCTGCCGGGAGCAGATGCGGAAGGACGCTGCGCAGGGCCTGCCCCGCAAGCAGGGGCATGCCGGCGGCATGCCCGCGCTGCAGGGGCTGCATGGAGCAGCGCTGGCGCGCGCAGCAGGTACCAAGCAACGGGGCAGGGTGAAAAACCTAACCCCAACCTGTTCTGGCGCACGCGGCAGGTCACGTATGACCCGCGCGAGGTCGGCTATGAGCGGCTGCTCAGCGAGTTCTTCCGGCGCGTGGACCCCACCACGCGCAACCGCCAGGCGCGCTGCGCCTGCCCGCCCCGCGCCCGCCCGCCGGTCGCCCCGGCGCCGCACAGGTGAGAGCGTGTGCAGCGTGCAGCCTGGCGCGCGCTGGCCGCCAGGCAGGGCGGCGCACAGTGCCTCAGCGGCGGAGCGTCAGAGCTGGCACAGGACACTTATGCCTGCATGCCACGCGGAAGGCATCATCGCGCCTCTCCCATGCTCCAGGGATTGTAATCAGATTTGCTAGCACGCATTGGTGCCCAGAGCAGGCGTGCGTTTGACGTGGGGATGCTGGCTTTCGCCACCCGAGCACCAAGACGTACGCAGCGTCGCGGCTGGCCAGCTCACTGCAGCAGGGTCCGCTGCAGGGCGGCGACGTGGGCTCGCAGTACCGCAGCGCCGTGTACTACCACACGCCGGAGCAGCAGGCCGCCGCGAGGAAGGCGCGCCCGGCCCGCCAGTGCGGCCGGCCATCGGCTCAGCCGAGCGCTGATGAGCGTGGCCTTGCGAATGCTGGCGGCAGGTTTGTGTCGGGGGCGGGGCGACCGGCACTGCATGCTGAGCATGCGGTGCTGGATATAGCCAGGGCGTGCTCAGAAGCGGACAGAGCAGAGGTGCTCGGTATGCCGCCTCGGTCAGCGCATGCACGCGCGTTCAAAATGTCTCAAGCTGGACCTCTGGAACGCAGTCATCATCGGATGCTGCTTGCGCTCCCGCGCAGGCGTTCACGGCGGCGGGCGTGCAAGCAGAACGCCGTGATCTGAGCATCTGGAGTGCAGGCAGCATCGGATGCTTGGGCTCCCGCGCAGGCGTTCATGGAGGCGGGCGAGCAGCTGGCGCAGGGCACGTTCCGAAAGGTGCGCGGGCGCAGCGTGGTCACCGAGCTGGAGCCGGCCGGCGACTACTACGTCGCAGAAAAGTACCACCAGCAGTACCTGGCGCGCGGCGGGCGCTTCGGCATGGCCCAGTCCACCGAGAAGAACGACACGTCGGCCATCCGGTGCTACGGTTGAGTGCATGCGGTGCCAGCGGGTGTGGAACATTTTTTAGCTAGTGCCGGGGATGGAATGCGTGTCGTAGTAGCATAGCGAGCATTGTAGTTCGACAAGCATGATGGGCATGTGGCCAGGGATGGGGCTATCTTGCATCTGGAAAGTGTTTGGGGTGTATTGGTGTGACATGGCGAGCTATGAAACCAGATGTGGAGCTTACGACCTGCCCTATGTACAGATGTGGTTTCATGAAGGCCTTGCTGCGTAAGCAGTCTGTGTATGCCTTGGCATGATGAATAAACTGAGCCATGAACTCACGTGAAGTGTTTCAGCGCTCAGATGCCAAAGATTAGGACCTGCATATGTAGCTCGCCTGGTAATGAACTTACAAATGCATCTATAGATCACCTTTACACCAAAGTCTATTCTGCCGACACGAACCTTCGTCACATTGTTCAGTCCACACAACTGCTCCTGGAGCAGCATCACCTGCACTCAGCCGCGCACCCCGGGCCGAGCGCATGCAGACAGTGCCAGGAACACACAGCGTCGAGGTACAAAGAGGAGGCAAGAAGCAACAAATGCTTATTGTCAAAGCCGCCAAAGTGGCAAACATCATGCAGCGAACCATCCGTCCCAAACAAAGCACGGCAGCACCTCTGCAATGAGAGCCGCAGCCCGAGCTACCAAGTCCGCGTGCAGGCATTTGTGCGCACGACAGGCCCGTAAACCGGCCTGCAAGCGCGATAGGTTTCAACACGTCGCTATTGTACACGCCGGCGCGTCAACATGCCAGTTTCAGCATTTCACAACTTATCACTTTGAACGAGCTATGGCTCTGCCGCAACACAGGAGGCCCTTTCACGGGCAGCCCGTCATGCCGCGCACACTGCTCCCTAACTTTTTCCTAACAAGCCAGCGCTGGACGATCAGGCGTCCCGCAGCAATGCGCGGCGAGCACATCAGCATCCACATGCCCACGCAGCGCAAACACACACGCGCGGTTTACCGCATATCCTCACACACCGCTGGCAGCGGGCTGCCACCGGGGCATTGCACCGCCGGCCCGTCTGCGAAGGTCTCCGGCGATGCCGCGGCCTTGCTCGGCGGTGCCAGAGCAGCGCGCGGCCGCCTCATCACAGCATGCCGCCGGCGATGCCAAACGCGCGCCCGAAGCCGTACGTGATGCCCATGGCCAGCCAGCCGCCGATGACCACGCGCACGCCGCCGCGCGCCAGGCTGGCGCCGCCCAGGCCCGCGCCCAGCATGCCAAAGCCGAGCAGCGCAACCGTCGCCGCCAGAACCTGCGTGCGAGCGGCTGAGCTTATACCATATGTCAGACCTGCGCCCCGGTACCCGAGCCCACCATGCTCTGACGGAAGCCACAGGCTCGCACGGCGCACTGCATGCGAGCACAACACCCACGGGAGGAGGTCAGGCAGCACCAGGGTACGTGCATGGTTACTGGGCGCGGCAGCGCCAGCTGGGGGAGCTCAGTATAGCGACGTTGTTAGCTTTCTTCAGATGGGCTCAGATGGGTTGCTTGTTCTGATCTCATCATCGATCCCCACAGCTGGCGGCCACACTGCAAGAATGCACATTTTGCGCTCTGATGGGACTCAGCCACAGTGTCGTGTCTCTCGTCCCCGCTGCAATAAGCAGCTCGGCCAACGAGCCTAACAAATCGTCACCGTCCCGGCGCATGCTCAGTCACCTTCCCTATCCCAAAACCCACTGCAAATCCTGAAACTCTGCAGGCTATCAACTGGGTGATGCATGAGCACTGCGATCAACTGCCAGCGGACCAGCGTGATCCCACAGCATATATTGCCACCCCCGGTACACACATGACACATCGATGTACATGCGCCCAGGCGCACAGGACCACAGGCCGGGCCGCGCCCGCACCAGCGAGACCAGGCGCCAGACATAATCGTGGATAAAGGCGGCTGCCAGCAGCGGCACGGCCGCACCCACGCAGAACGCCGCCGCAGATGCGCCCGCCGCCTGCGCGCCGCGCTCAAACGTCCCGGCCTCAGCCCACACGTGCAAAAAGCGCACGCTGCCGGGCAGTCCGGTACGCTCACTCGCAGCACGCGAGCGGGGGCGGCGCGCCTGCAGCGGCTTGCTGAGCTCGTCGATGTCGATGCCGAGCTCGTCGCGCGCGTGCGCCTTGATGACGTCCTTTGCGGTCAGCTCCTCTGCAACCTGCCACCGCAGCCGCCCCCCACTTCCATACTGCTGACGCTTGCAGTAAGTGGGCAAGAAAGGATCCCATGTGGACTGGGTGTCGACCCAAGGTGTCGAGCTGGGACAGGACAGCCCCCGCCCAGCCCTGCTGCTCCGCCTGCCATGCTCTGACGCCACGGCCTGACCTGCCCCGTGCGCTCGTGAACAGCCTGCGCGCTGGCGAGCAGCGCAGCAGCGCGCAGGCCGACGGCGCCCGCCGACGAGCTGCTGAGGTGGACGGAGCAGGGCACAGGCAAGCGGCCGGGCGGCCGCGCACGGCTGGCCGCGGGGGCGGGCGAGGCGGGGCCGCGGCGGGGCCGGGGGCGGCGCCGCACCAGGCGCGCGAGCCCGGGCGAGACGCCGCGGTCCTCGTAGATCTTGGCCAGCTCGTCCAGCTCGTGCGCGCGGTGCGCGGGGCCCTTGGCCTGCTCCGCGCGCTCCTTCTCCACATCCGCCTCCTCCGCGTCCCTGGCCCCCGCGCAGCCCCACAGGCTTCACTTGCCTTGTATTGGCTTGTGCTTTTACGCGGCATCCGACAGCCCGGCCTGCCTCTTGCCGCGGCCCGCGCGCTGACAGGCAGCGCGACAACAACCCATCTCGCCTGAACGTGCGCCCTTGTGCCCTGGCTGAGTGCTTCTCACTACAAGTAGCTTCTCTACTGTTTGTGAAAAACCCTGCAGGGGCATCAGCAAGACCTATCTCGTGAGGCCGCCGGGCAGTGCGCGGCGCGCGCCGCTGCGAGGAGACAGAGATGTACTCGCCGACGGCCATCGATAGCGCGCCGCCGACCAGGCCGGCCACGCCGGCGAGCACCACGAGGTGCAGGCTGTCGCTGCCGCCGCCGACGCCCAGCATCAGCGACGCCACGCTGACCAGGCCGTCGTTGGCGCCGAGCACGCCCGCGCGCAGCCACGGCGCGCGGTGCGAGAAGTGCTCGTGCTCGTCCGGGATCTGCGCGGCCGCCGGGCAGTAAGCGGCGCCTTGTCGCGCGTGCGGCGCCTGTCCTGCTGAGTACGGCAAGCTGCTGGCAGTGGTGTGCATCAAACTCTGGTCCAAGGAAGGGCGCGCCAGCGCTCGCAAGAAACAGCGCAAATGTGACACACTTCACGTTCAGCCTGGCGGGTGTCACAGTCAAACACAAATCCACTGCTTGGCGAACTCTGACCACTCAGCTCGGCATATTGAGTGCACACTGCACAGCCCCCTGGAAAGGCCCTGCTGCATAGTGCCGTATGTACAAACAAGGTGGCCACCTCACTAGCTAGCCTACGTAGCTCACCACTGCAACCCGCAAGGCGTCCTGGCTGCACAAACTACACCCATATATGTCTTACATCTGCCCGCTGGCAATCGAGCAGCTGCGCAGTCGCGCACGGCCTGCCGCACGTGGCACGCACGTGGTGCGCAGCGCGGCCCCTGGCGTGACGCGCCAGGCCGCTCCAACACCACATCTTAAGCGCCGTCCGGCGCCACCAGTGAGGGCAGGGAAGGTGGCCGAAAACGCGCGGCGCGCCTCTTCATACGGCTGATCGGGCCGCTCTGGGTCCACGTCCAGCGCGTCGCGCTGCGCACCGCGGCGGTGCGGCGTCTGGTTAACCTCCAGCGTGCTCACAGGCGAGCCGCCCTCTGCGTCCTTGACCGGCATGGCAGCGCCGCCTGCAGCCTCGTGCCCGCCGGCTGCCCGGCCTTTATGGCGGACTTAGCACTATGTTGGGGCGCTGCCGTTGTGAGCAGGCCTCCATGAACCTGACCTCACATCCTGTCAGTCAGCCACATCTCTCATGAGCCTTAACAGGCTGAGCCTTAACAGGCCCTAATGGGCTGCACAGGGTTGCTACGGTTTAGTCTCTGCTCAAGGACAAACAAAGTGCTTGTTGCCTGTCCTCCTCAAGCGAGAGTCGAAGGCCGAACCTTCAACCACTGGATGCAGCGTGCTGCTTGTGTTGAAACCCGCAGGATGTAACAAGGCAGACGCGCTTATCTTATTCAGCAAAATGTACCATCAACCTCAAGAAGCAACTATGAAGTGGGCGCACATCGTGTTTGCCTGCTGTGCGGCGGTAAGCGTCCTGCATCTGCACTCCTGTGCACTGCGCTGTTGGCTGTAAAGCACCCACCGCGTCTTCCTCACGTTGAGAGCGCTCACTCAGCAAGGTGCAGGTTCTTGCAGTCACAGCAGGCATATGCCTGGCGGTGAGGCACTCCACGCACTTGAAACCGGCGCTGCTGCCCCGAGAACGGCCTCTCCAGCGCTGGGCCTATAAACCACTCTCTTCAGCGAGCCGTCAAGTTCCACAGCAGCTGGAGGTCTGCCACCATGGAGGCACGCACGCAAGCCTCTGTGCCGTGTGTTTTACGCTGACAGAAGGCAACCTATGACATATGCGTTTGAGACCCTCGCACCGCACCGCCACACTGCCTCTCCAGCACATAGAGCAGTGTCCTGCGCTGCTCCCAAGCCTGTTTTAAGCGCTGCCTCGCCCGTCAGGCTGTCACAGCAGGCCGCGACCGTTCGCGCGCTCCAGGTGAACCACTCCACGCTGGTCGGTGTGACGACGGAGATGCTGGTCTGGTGGTTTGGCGAGGGCGTGATGGGGACGTCCGCGCAGCCCGCCAGCGCCAGCCGTCCGCACCCGGCCGGCCCGCACTCACGCTTCCCCAACTACTTGTGCGCTTCTGGGTGCAAGCAGTCTGTTGCCCTCTGTTGCCCTCTCTGCTGTCTCCACTGCACTGCATCGGTTGCGCTTGGCGCTCCCGCTGCTCTGCACACGCTTGCGCCGCTCTGGCAGCTCCCGCCGCACCTCTGCGCTCCTGGTGTGTTGTCGCACGTCCTTGAAGGGCCTGCCAGTGCATATCCAGAGCTCAGCATGCCCCTCAGGGCCTGGCACCTCCGGCCCGCGCCAGGTTCGCATCCACATGGGAGCGGCCTGCCCCGCAGGGTCTGGCACCCCCGGGACCACGCCAGCTTTGCGCTCATCCGCCGCGCGCCCGGCGCGCTGCCAGCCGGCGCGGGCGCCACCGTGGGTCCCGCGCGCGGTCGGCATGCCCCCTTGTCGGCATTCAGGCCATGGGATCAGGCCCTGCGCGGATGCCGCCGAGCGGTGTATGCGCGGGCGGCCTTGCCCTGTCAGCATGCATGCATCTCGGGACACAACACACCATGCGTAATACCGAATCCTGCCGCGCTCTTGCCAACGGGAGCTTTGCGCTGAGCGCGTGCCTCCTCATGCACGCGCACAGGCATCGCGCCGCGGCCACCCTGGCAGGCCGATGATGTCTGCAGCCTGTTGCCGCTGCGGTCGGGAAAGGGCAGACACTCCCACGGTCATGCCCTGCAACATGCTGGCGCGCTGCTTTTCGCCCGGGCTCCGCGATGCCGTCCCTCTCATCGCCCGCAGGTGCGGATTATTGAGGCGCTGGTGTCGCGCAAGCCCTACCTGCTCCCAGCCGACAGCGCGCAGGCGCGGCGCCTGGCTTCCGACGCGGTCGGCGGCGTATTTGTGGACAGCAGGTGCGCGCTCCGGCAGCTGCCAGAGCGCCTGGGTCCACTGACTGGCCTAGTCGCTTGAACAGTGAGAGCCCCGTCGTGGCACTGCTGTACATCACGGTTCCCTGCGCCAGACTTGCCTCGGCGCCATCATGTTGGCCCTGCATGCCTTGGCTCAGTTGTGCATGCGGCTTTACTGCACATGCTCTGCCGCAGCGCACATCTCTTCAACATGCTCAGCACGGCTAGCCGGTCATGCAGTGCACGCAGCGCCTGCTGCGCTCCCGGCGCATTGGCTGGCGCGCGAGCGCGGCGCATGCAGACGCGCCTGCCGCTGGCCGGCAGGAGCGCGATCACGCGCCTGGACGGCGGCGGCACAGAGATGGAGCAGCGCCTGCCGCTGACCGGGCGCGCGATGATGCGGCTGGTGCATGCGTGGGCCGACGGCCCCAGCGGCGCGCGGCTGCGCAGCGTGCTGCAGCTCGGCGCCGCCGCGGGCGCGGTGCACATGCCGCCGCTGCGGGTGCGGCCACGCCTGACATATGCTCACGGCCTATTTGCCTGCTGCGTCCACCCCACCATGCATGCGCTCCCTATCCTGCCTGCCCGCCCGCCCTGCCTCACTGCCTTGCGCAAGGCACTGCTGAACGGCCACACGGGCGGACGCCCTAATGTGGTGGCTTTGACAGTTGGAGGAGGATGTCTGCATGCCAGGCGGCCTCATGCCACTCAAGGGGTACACGCTGTGTTCACATGGGTGCGCAAATGCCACACGTGCTCGCGTGGGTGCTGGGCAGCCAGCGGGCTGCTGCGGCGCCGTGCGGTAGGCGGTGCTGGATCTCGACAAGCTGGGCCGCTGCTGGGTGCGGCACTGCGTGGAGGAGTTTGGCAACCTGGAGAATTTTCTGCCAGGCCTGTTTCATGCAGCGCACAGCGGCCCTCATTAGGCGCTTCAACCAGGGTAAGACATGTTGAGCAACCCTGCCGAGGGGTCTGTGGCTGGGGCTGACCCCGCCGCTCCTGAGGACTGCTGGAGAGTGAGAGGGGAGATACATGCAGGTTATGACGTGCATGCTGCCAGACATGCATGTTGCCTTCACAAGCTCACAGCTCGAACAGCGGGTCACATCAGGCTGCACAGCGTGTGCCGCTGTAGCAACGCGGTCAAAATAGTGAAGCAGAGAGCGCAAAACATGCACACAGGATGGGATACATGGCGGCGTCACGTCCTAGCTACCTCACTCTTGACATGCGCCAGGCTGTGCTGCTTGTCTGGCGGCAGCGCCACCCGGACAGACAGCAATGGCTATGCATGACCTGGACAACGGCGAGCAGGCTGGTGATCAGCCAGTACAGCCCAGCGGCTCGCTGAAAGGTACATGTGGCCATATCCACCACCTGGCTGTGACGCGTCAGCGCACGCCCCGTGCACGCGCGCGCCAGCCCTGCAGGGCTCGCCGCGCTGGCTGCCGCGCCCGCGTGCGCTCGGCCCCTACCCCGCCCGCTCCCCTGCCCTGCAGCCGCCTCCGTCCGGGCATCAGCAGCCCCTGGCCGCCCGCGGTGGTGAGGCTGGTCCCGCCGCCGCCCGCGCCCGCGCCCAGGATGTGGTTGGTCATGCGGTCAACCAGCGAGGTTCCGCCGCCGCCGCCGCCGCTGCTGGCCCCGCTGCTCCCGCTGCTGTCGCCGCCGCCCGCGCCTGCGGCCTGCGTCCGCGGCTGCTGCACGAGCATGGAGACGACCTGCTGACCGGCCGCGCCGGGGCTCGCGCCTGCGCCGGCGCTCGAGCCTGCGACCGGGCTCGCTCCCTGCTGGACCGCAGCCGCCGAGCCGCCCGTCTGGCTGGGCAGCGCGGCAGCGCCCGACTGCACAATGTTCGCTGCGTAGCTCTTCGCGCCAGCAGCGGCGCCGCTCGTGCTGCTGACCTCTGTGCCGCTGCCATGGCCCTGCGGGCGACTGGCGGCGTCAGAACGATGGCAGGGAACGAGCTGCGTGCTTGCAGATGCAGGCCATGCTGCTGCGACAGCTTGTACCGCCCTGGGCTGCCTGAGGTGCTTATGCAGTGTCTCTTAACATCGCTTGTATTGGGACACGCGGCACTTGTGCTGCTCGCCCGCCAGGCGCCATGGCCCTGACCTTTTTTTACTAAGTTTCGGAGTCAGTGTCAGGGAGAGCAGTCGGGTTTGCGCCCAGTGCGCGCTCACCTGCCGGCCGCGGCTGGCTGGGGCGGCCGTGTTCACGCCCAGGCTGGCCAGCGCGGCGTCCCCCGTCAGGATCTGCGGGCCGCTCCCGCCGGCGCCGCCGCTGGCGCTGCCGGCGCCGCCGCTGTCCAGCCCGAGCCCCGCCAGGTTGGTGGCAAGCGGCTGGAAGTGCGAGCCGCCGACAGGCGCCCGCTTGTTGCCCACATCAGCCAGCGGCACGTTTTGCTGCACGCCGACCTGCTGGCAAGCCCGCTTCAGCTTTCACCCCGCATCGGCGCATGAGCTTGGGGCATGTATGCATGCCCATGTATGCTTACGTAAGTGTGCTGGTGCCCTGTGCAGCCAGGCGCAGCGGCCTGCCGCACGCCGGCAGGCAGCCTTCCTGAGGCATATTTCGCTGGGCCTCTGCAAGGTGAACTTCTTGAGCACTAGTGCGGCTTAAGACGGAGGTGGCAGCTGCCCAGCAGCAGTCACGGCACATGCATATAGCACCAGGTGGTCAGCTTGCGCACATGCTGCCCTGCGTAGGATATCGCCGTCCTGACGCCAGAAGATACTAGTGATGGTTTGCCCACCTGCCTGACGCGCACAGACTGAAACACAGTCGCAGGCAGCCGCGCACCCCAGTGCCCGGAAAGCCGTCGCCAAACAAGGTTGTGGTGGTGTCGGGGTCGCAGCGTACCACCACGCTCTTTGGCGACACCTGCAAACAGACTTCACTCAACTGAAACTGAGTCAGTGAGCCAAGCATTTGCAGTCACTGCACCAGAGTGCTACTTTGCTCAGCCAGATGTGTCAATAATCACTCGCATGCGCACCGCGGGTGCCGCACTGCTGCTGGAGTCGTCGCCGCCGCTGCTGTCCGGCGGAGCCGTGGGCATCACCGTCCTGCGCCAGGAAAGCTTGTTCGTGCTCAGAAAGAGCTGAGCGCAGCCTAGCAAGCTTGCGCCAACTCCGAGCCTAGGCCTAGGCGCGCTTTGGTACGCTGACTGCTGCGCTGCCACGCCAGCTGCCACTCTGAAGCAAGCGTGTGAACCACGCTAGCAGACTGGCTGCACGCTGAAATAGCAGCTGTTATAGCAGTTCGGAAGCTGGTGTGCAGCCATGGAAAGAATAGTGGAATTGTAGACAACAAGATGTTGGCAGTGCCAGTGAGCCAGCGCACTGGTAGCCGCCCGACGAGCAGCCAGCCTGCGCGCCGCTCTGCGAAGGCGCCGGTGTTGCCGGCATGGCCGTGAGCTGCGCGACTTTCACCAGCTCTGGATCTGTTGCGGGATCCTTGAGCTCGAGCGCCGCATCCAGAAGGCAGCGCTGGCAAACCGCCAGCCAAGCCAGCGCTGCCAGCGCGCGCCATGGGGCGCGCATGCTTCTGACCCCCAGGCGACTAGGCTGAGTGTGAGAGCGGCAGCACTGCCATGTGCTGCGCGGTGCGCTGCTTCGCCCTTTCAACTTGGCAAGGTGGGCAAGGTGTAGCTAGGCTTGAGCTGCTACCAAACCCTAGTGTTGGGCGCACCCTTGCTTTGATCACCCTTGTGAAAGTTGACATCAACTTTCTCAAGTCACCCCAAAACGATGCGGCCATGCGGCCATGCTGATACGCATATGCAAACCGTTAACCATATCCGCACATTGCGACTTCGTGTCCTGTCCATACCCTTATCCCACCCCTCCACTGCAGGGCAGCCTGATGCAGGGAAACGACTCAGCCGAGTGCGCTGTACATGCTGTGCAACCTGCGGTGGCGGAACGTGGAGCATTCTGTGGCGTGCAGGCTATGCTCTGTGATCATGAGCGCCAGCTGGTACTGCATCTAGCCTGGTTACACACATGGATATGGTGCTGCCATCGGCAAGTTCACGAGTTCCCCCTTGACATTCATTTGAAAGGGTGATGATAATCACCACACTGGACCTATGAATACTTGATCTGGAGGCACTCCGCACATGAAGCCCTTGCAAGCCCCGACGCATGCCTGTTCCAGTGGTCAACCAAGTGCTGGGCTCAGCGTGTCTGAGAGAGGCGTGGCTCAACGCCTCACCCTCCCAGCAGCTCCCCAGCAAAAGATACACAAGAGCATCCCATGCATGGCATGCGCGGCCCAGGCACAGGCAGGGCAGCTGACGGCACTGCCACGCACCCTCGTGACTTGCCAAAGGCTTAGCTTTCGGGTCACAGCTCGCTTAGCGTACAGCTCTGCAGCTAGCTCAGTGCAGCTTGTACACAGGGAAGCGTGCTGGGAAGCCCACAGTGCACATAGGCGGGGCCCCCTTGACGACTAGAGGTTACAGGTACAGTGGCGGCTTGCCAGGCCTGCACAAGCGCCGAGCGAGACGCGCCTATGGCAGCGCATTGATTGCGCTCGTGGCGGCCGTGATGTGGTTCTCGATCGCCTGCGCGGTGGGGTTGTTGAGGATGGCGTTGGTAAAGCTATCCTTGTGGTTAAGCGTGGTGGTCGGCGCGGGCGTGGTGGACGCGCTGGTGCTGGGCGCCGGCGAGCTGGTCGGGCTGGCTGTGGTGGTGGCGCGGGGCGTGGTGGTTGGCAGCGCAGTGGTGGTGGCCCGAGGAGTAGTGGTCGGCAGCGCGGTGGTGGTGGCCCGCGGCGTGGTGGTCGGCAGCGCGGTGGTGGTCGCCCGCGGCGTGGTCGTCGGCAGCGCCGTGGTAGTGGCCCGGGGCGTGGTCGTCGGCAGCGCCGTGGTGGTGGCCCGGGGCGTGGTCGTTGGCATCGCCGTGGTCGTCGCGCCTGCGCGCACAGGCTGCTTGTCAAACCACACGTAGCAAAACATGTGACCTACCACATGTGCTCGACATGCCAACCCGCTGCATGCGAAGCCGCTGTATGTTGGTGCGCATGCATGCATCGCTTTCAATATATGGAGGCGCCATTTTGTGCCAGGCGCTGTGACGGCCGTGGCGCGCGCTTCCATGCAAGCGGGCCCGCATGCAGCACCATGCGTGGGGTGTGGCTAAAGCGAAGGCATACGCGGTGTGGTCGTGACAGCGGCGGTCGTCGTAGGAGGCGGCGGGGTCGTTGTCGGCGCCGGCGCTGGCGTCACAGGCGCCGCAGGCGCCGGCGTCTTCAGGAACTTGCCCAGGTCGAAATGGTGAGTGAGGTCAGTGCCGGCGGCCGTGTCCTGCTCATCCAGCCGCCGGTGCTGCAGGCTGGGGGTAGGGCGCGCCGCCGCCAGCGCCGTCAGCGCCAGCAGCGCCACGAGCGCGCAGCCTGCCGCGCGTGGACGCTTATGTTCGGCCTGCGGTGCGAGCAGACCGTGGAGACAGCTGGCCGTCAGGAACAGCACTGATAGAAGCGATGCGAGCTTGGTACCTATCGCATACGCACACACTTGGCGACTGCACGCGAGCCTGCGAGCCTGCTGCAGCCACCTTTACGTCTCAGAACTGCCAGCTACTTGTACGCTAGACCGCTGGGTGCAAGCCTCAGCAGATTACTGAGTTGAAGCGGAAGTGGTTAGGTGTGACAGGAGACTGGCCTAAGGAAGCAGCTGTGCTAAGCGCGCGCTGCTGGGAGCAGCAGCACGAGCACAAGCTCAGCTGGACACGCAGTAGCTCAACGTGTCCCTGGCCTGCTAGCACTAGAGGCAACAGCCTTGCCTGGCAGCGACCATGATGACAGCACCCAGCAGCATATGTTGACACAACAGCAAGCCTGCCGGTGCGTCTGTCAGAGCGTTGCGCAGCAGCATGAGCAGGCATGTTCACACAGTTGTCAATACCAAGGCCAAAGAAGCTGTGCAAGACATCGGTGAAGCAGCATGGAGCTGCAAGCGAGCTGCCTCGGGTGAGTTCCGGCGCACCAGTCCTCTGCATCCTTGCGGCTTGGTGTGACGGCCTTGGCCAGCAGGCGGACCCTGCGCAAAGCGGAGGCTCACTCTGGCGTGCTCAAGGCGCCACCCCAGCTTCGGGAGTGCTTGGCAACGATAGCATGGTCACACGTCGTGCTTTGTGCAAGCTTCCATACGCAGACCTGCTCGCAGTCAACCGGCTAGGACAAAGTCTAGTGTGCAGGACGCACCCTGCGCTTGATGTGTGCTTCAGTTGCGTAGGTCACAGCAGCGAAGGAGCTCCGGCTTCACTTTTATCTGGGAGCACTCTCTTCTTGCCTGAGATTGCAGCGTTCGAAAGGCTACCCTGCTTCAGAGGCGGCCCTGCTATCGAGTCTTTGCCTCCTGCACATTAGTGTGCTTGTCTGTCTAGGGTCAGTTCGTAAGGCACAGTTACTCAGTAACAGGGAAGCTCTGAACCTTCAACCTCCTTGAGAGATTCATCAGCCTTTTTGAGAGGCTGATGAAAGATAGGTTTTCCAGGCCTTCATATACTCCTGCGCGGCGTGGCGAGGTCGCACTGGTACCCTCGTACCTATAAGCGCAGGGAGCTGGGCCTCGCAACGCTGACTGCATGTGAACTTATGGCCTCTCAGGTACCTGGAGCTGCCCCTTCAGGGACTCAGCATGTCTCTAAAGAAAGAATGAACAGCAAAGAAGCATATGCAATGCCAGCGTGCAGTCAAACACATTCAGTGCAACTCTTGGAAATATTGACATCAACAAGTCATTCGCTCCATGCGGGCAGCTCTTGAGAGCCTCGGCACATGCAACACCCAATGACATGCCACCTGCAGCCAAGGAAGCGTGCTGGCCTCAAACCCCTCTCCGCTCAACAACTCTCGCAGCAACAACAAGAGACACACACAGGCCTCACATCGCGCCGTGCATGCTGTCCTAGGCAGCTGAGATGGCAGCGCATTGCACCCTGCAAGTTTATGTTCTTTGTTGGGAACTCCCTTGGCTGGGAAACCACATTTGCAGGCACGGGAGCCATGTGGCTTGCCACAGAGCCCAGATTCACAAAATCAGGTTGTGCTGGCGGCTCTGCCTGCCCAGCAGTCCTTGCAAGCAATTAACTAGATGCAGGCCTCCCCCTCGCGCAGCATGCATGTCCCGGGCGGGGCAGCAGGTGGCAGCAAAATCCCTGCACCCTGCTTACTTTACACACAGTCTGCTGGCCGGCCGGCCGCATACAGCTCACGGGAGGCCCACGGCCCGTGCGCGCAAACACGCACAACACCAAGCCCCGCTGCCGAGGGGTGGGGCATGCGGTGCTCTACGGCAGCGCATTGAGCGCGCTTGTAAAGGCGGTGATCTCATTCTCGAGCGCCTGCGCATTGGGGCTGTTGACCACCGCGTTGACAAACGCGTCGTGGTGGTTGAGCGTGGTGGTGGGCGCGGGCGTGGCGGACGCCGTGGTGCTGGGCGCCGGCGAGCTGGTCGGCCGCGTCGTCGCGGTGGGCGTCGGCGTGGGGCTGCCCGGCGGCGTGTACTTGGGCATCAGCTTGTTGGGGCAGGCCGCCGTGTTGCGCACAAACAGCGCCGTGTCGGACGACACCGCCTCGCCGTTATGGTTGCGGTACCTGCGGGGCGGGCACAAGACCGGCGCCGGGCGCGAGTCACACAGGGCGCTGCCAGGCGGTCAGATATGAGCTCAAAGTGTTGGGGCAGGCCGCTGCGTCGCGCTCGAACAGCACCGTGTGGGACGCCACCGCCTCGCCGTCCTGGCTGCAGTGCATGCAGGGCAGGGCTTCCATGCGCACTGCGCATGGCAGGCAGGTGTGCTCCTGCGTCTCTAGGCATATGCTGCATGTTGTGACAAGCGTCTGCAGGCTGGGCCGGGAAAACATCACCCACATGCATGAAAGCACTCCACATTAAATTTGCTCTGCCTGGGAGCTTTTCCGTGTGCGCGCACCAAGTCCACTGTGCCGTCGTGGCGTTCAGGATCTCCAGAATGCTGAACAGCACACCACACAGCCTGTAAGTACGGCGGGGAGCTGCATGATTATGTCTGGTGACAATCATGAAACTCACAAGGGCCGCACAACATCACCCAGGATAAATTGCATGCACGCCAGCCCATGGCTGCGCAATCAGGGTAAATGGCAGAAATCGGCAGAGCCGCAGCCTGTCATGGCACGGCTGGATATGGCGAGTCTTGAACACGACAGGATTGGGGTGCACGGGGAAGGGTAGGCACCCGTGGCCGAAGGAGGGCTCGCGGTACGCGGAGCTGCGCACGCGCATGCAGACGCTGTCACCTACAGGGCTCGGGGCAGCCAAGCTCGACAGGCAATGCACAGCAGCCAATTTCGGGGCTAAATGCCATCATGACCTGGTGCAAGGCGCCACATGCGCGACACCCACGTCAACCCAGCAGGAACGCAGCCAGGGCGAGCGTGACGTGCACACAGCATTTGCAAGAACTGGCAAACGTACGGCCCTGCCCTGAAGGGCAGAGCGTTAGCCATACTGTGTCAGAGCAGAGCGGCATGGGGGAGGGGCGCACAAGGGCGGCTGGGTGCCGTTAATGGGCGCCCAGAGGCCGTTCTGGAAGGTCGCGCAGGCCTGCGGCGCAGGGCAGGTAATGTCACTCCAGGTGGCTGCTTAAGTTGTGTCCAGAGCAAGCTGCCATGGGGCACAGCACACTCTGGCACGGCCTCCGCATGGCAGAGGCCCCGCTGAGGGGGGTGCGGGGTATGGAGCGGGTTGTGAGGTCAAGGATGGCGAGGATACCTGCTGCGCCGCGCTGGGCGGCGCATGCACCCTGAGCACTTTGCTGGGACATGGGGCCATTGGGTCTAGGGGACTGACACCGTGCAAGACGGAGAGCAGGCGCCTCTGGGGCGCGCCTGCGGCACCGTGCTCGGCAGCACGTCCAGGCACGGGCAGCCGTTGGAGCTGCCGGAGCTGGTCTGGGCTGAGCAGTAGCAGGTGCCGTTCTGCGACGCGAACGTCTTGTACAGGCCCTCGATGTTGCCGCCGTCGCCGATGGTGATCCAGCGCATGCCGCACTGGTCCACGGCGTAATTGTTCACGGGGAACGTGCGCTCGTACGCGTGCACGTGGCCGTGCATGACGATGTCCACGCCGTTCTGGTACAGGATGGGCTCGATGGCCTGGCGGCTGCACTCAAACTCCTTGTAGTGCGTGGAGTAGCTGTTGTAGGGCGGCTGGTGCCACGCAACGATGACCCAGGGCGTGCGCCCGCGGTCCACGCGGCCGATGTCGTTCAGGAACCAGGAGAACTGGTCGTAGCCGAACGAGGAGTAGGGGTAGTTGCCGTCGGGCTGCAGCGGCGTGCCCGCGTTGCCGAGCTCGGCCGCGGCCTGCTGGCCCGTGTTGTTGGTGTTGATCGTGATGTTGGGCACCGGGCCGCCGTACTGTCCCGCGCGGCACATGCAACCTGTTAGGGGCGCTGTGGGCTTGCCGGGAGAGAGGGCGGGCGAGCGCATAAGGGCATGGAGCTGCGGGACACCAGTCCCGTAAGCCCCGCGACATGCTCGTGCACTGGCTTGCTTGCTAACTCAGCGTGCGCAAGCTCATGCTGCCGGCACAGCACCCACTGCGGCGCATGCTGGCAAGCGATCGGGGCACATGCAGCGCTGGCGGAGAGGGTGTGCTGTGGGCAGCGCCGCCTGGATCTGCCAGCCGGGGCCGCTGAGGCTGCATGGGCATGCGTGCCACAGGTGGCCGCCGGCCATGGTAGGGCGGGGGCAGGGTGCGTGGGGCAGGGCGCCTGGCAGCCCGGCGCCGCACCGCGTTGAGCATGATGATGTGGATCGGCCCAACGTCCAGCGAGTAGTACAGCTGGTTCGTCGACAGCGACTGCTCGTAGGGCGTGCGGATGCGCGCCCTGAACGACTGGAACGTGCGCAGCTGCTCGTCCTGCTCGATCTGCGCCCCGGCCGCGACAGAGCGTCAAGCGACGGCCTCTCATCGGTACCTTCAGTAACTCTGCTGTGTGGAGTACCTCTCCAGTGTCGACGAACGACATACAACCCAGTGCCTCTGCCGAGGCTAGGCTGCAACAACCTGTGCAGTGCATGTGCCTGCACCCTGCCACCCGCTCTGGAGCGCACACAAGCCTGTGTGACAAGGAGCAGGCGCAGGGCATGCTCTTCGATCATGCATGACAGGCATGAAGCCGACGACCGTGCAGTGCTTGCACACAGTGCATTGCACTGCGCTCAGACAGCCCAGCAGGGTGCGCCAGGCATGCGCGCGCACCTCGTGGTTGCCCGGCAGGAACATGTACGGGAGGGACGGGCCGTTGCCGGCGTTCTGCAGAAGCTGCAACATGTTGTCCCTGCAATTCCACTCAATGTTGAGCCTCTGCTGCAACCATGAGCCCAGCATGGGCAAACACAGACGGGTCAATCTCAAAGCAACTGTGCATTCTGAATCAACAATATAGCTCTCTAAGTAACTGATGTGTTCAAGCCATCTTAAGGCTACGTGCAGGAGGAGCGCTTCTCACTGCAGTGCAAACAGAGCCATTGCATGTAAAACCGCACCAGCGCGGCTGGTAGGTGCTGTACTGGTCGCTGCCAGTCAGCGCAAACTCGGGGTACGGGGCGTTGGCGTAGTAGCTGTCCGTCCCGTCGGAGTTCCTGCATGGAGACGGCCCTGTAAGACGCCGTGTTCTGTTGCGCGCTGTCCATCGCTTCATGCAGCAGGTGTGGAGGAGAGAGTAGGTCTCAGTCATGTGAGCAAAAACGCATGCAATTGTATCCAGGACGATGGTGAAGTGGCGAGTGCATGACTCGCGACCACAGCAGCACGAGAGGTCCGGGCTGAGGTGCCTCACGAAGCAAGCAGGCGTGGATCACCAGTCGTCCGCATACGACAGGTCGCCCATGAACATGGCGAAGTCCGGGTTGTGCGCGACCATGTGCTGGTAGGTGACGGTGGAGTTGAACGTCACGCCCAGGTCCGCCAGCATGCCCACCCTGGCGCCACGGCGACACAGCATTGCCTTGCCAATATGACGATGTGTGGGCCAGACGTCACCATGTGATGCTGGTGACAGAGGAGGTGGTCGCTCCAGGTTTGAGCTAACCAAACAGGCACCATACCAAACAGCAGCCTAAACCTTTGAGGGGTGTGGAATGCCTGCCTACTGGACGGTGCACGCAAAGGCAGGCGCAGCCCCACAGCGACATGCATGTCATTGCAAGGTGCGGCAGCGTGCATGCACCAAGCATCTATGCACTCACGGGAAGCACTGACCCAAGCCAATCTAGCCTCCTGCATAACGGGACCCGGTCTGGATTGACTGGGCAGACCCTGAGCGCGTGAGCAGTTGCAGAGCTTGGCCGGGGCATGGGCATGCTGTGTGGCGCGGACGCGCACCTGACAGGGTAGTTGGCTGCGTACGGCTGCAGGCTCGAATTCAGCGTCAGCGTAAATTCAGTGCTCAGCGCGAGGCTGGGGTCACCCACCCTGCGCCGCGGCACTCTCTCCTCAGTATTTTGAGATATATTCTGCGAGCAAACTTTTACAGCCTGCTTGCATTTATAGCGGCACAGCATATGGCTGCACATGACCATGCTTACGAAGACATCTGGAGTTACATACACTCCCGCGCTTGATTGCCAACATGTGATGCGGAGCTCTGCAAGAGACGTCATGCCATGAGCGTGCCCGTTGAGCCTTGGGCTGCAAGCATGGGTCGGGCGGCTTGTTAAAGGACAGCAGACCGCGCTGGGCCTGCATGGCGAGCGCTGCAGCGTGCGAAGCTGGACCGCACCTGTAGTAGATCCTGCGCAGCGCCACAATCCCACACTTCAGACGCAGGACAACAGCACACGACACATTCATGGGTTGGAGCTGAGGTGCGCCACGGCATTCCTGGAGGCTGAGCGGTGCACATGAGAAGCGGTAGCAGCGGCGTCACGCCTCATGCAGTGTGTGTCGCATCATGTGTTGCATCATAAGTGTCGCAAGGGGCGCACTTCTGGCCGTACGGGATGCCCGTGACATGCACATGGTGGAACAGCTGCGAGATGGCAGTGGAGCCGTAGAAGAAGTACGTCTGCGCGCCCACAGCACAGGGCTCTGCCGAAAACAGACCCGCACTGCTATGGCCGAGGCACATGGTGTAGAGCACCCTGAACCAGACTGCAGGCAGGTGCGGAGGTAAACCTGTTGTCCAGCACAGCACACGGGCCTCGGGCGCATTCATGCATGCATGCATGCATGCGGCGTGTTGCGCGACCTGCCGGAACCAGGGGGCGGGGACCATGCACAGCGCACTGCGCGCCGCTGGGCGCTGCGCGGGCGCAGGGGCACCTGGATGTAGGCGCGCGCGGTGCCGGTCGCGTTGTTGGTGTACGCGCCGGTCGCGGTGCCCCACTGCACGACCGAGGCGACGGACGCCGGGTCGGGCGTCTGCGGGCGGAACGCGTACGTGGGCGCCTGCGGGTAGTCGTCCAGGTACGGGTTGGCGCCCGGCAGCGACTGGTTGACCTGCGCCGGGTTGTTCACCAGCGACGGCAGGCCCGACGACCAGGACACCCAGACCGAGCCGGTCGTGGAGCCCTCGGCCAGCTCGGTGTGCACGCTCCAGGGCGTGTAGGGGCCCAGGCCGGGCGGGGGCGCCACAAGCGTGTTGTTCGAGGGGATCTCCTCAGCGGGGCCGTTGAAGCCGTTGAAGATCACGTTGTACGGCACGCTCTGCGGCGCGCGTGTGCGCTCGTCAGCGGCTGTGCTCAGGTGCGCCGGCTCTGGTGCAGCCGCTGCGCGGCGCAAGCTCCTGCAAGCTCGCGAGGGGGCTTGTGCAATAACCTGCTGGCCGCAGACTGCCTGGCCAGAGCAGAGTGAGCAGAGTGAGCAGAGAGAGCAGATAGAGCAGAGCGGGCCTGCGGCACCTGCTGGGGCTTCTGCAGGTCCAGCGTGTAGGTCTGGGCGTGCGCGCTTGCCGCCGCCAGCAGCAGCGCAGCCACCACCGCGCGCCACATGGCTGCACGCATAACGGCGTCTGTCACGGACGTGTGCAAACCACTGTGAGCCTGCTACGTAAACAGATCTCTCAGCAGGTGGAATATAGCTTCCTTGGCTACCTAGATAGCAGGCAGCTCTCGTCAGTCTTGTGCAGTCGCCACTCTACGAAAAAGCAGACAAGCTTTTAAGGAAGCAAAGCTAGGTCAGTGCCGCCCGCTTCCAGCTGACCGGAAGGCACAGAACGTGTGTCTGATACGCACCGCAACTCTGACGCTGTGTCGCTGGCACTGCCAATACATCGCACTCTCACACAGTCAGTGCACCGTCTCGCTCGAAACACTTAAGTGCGGAAAGCCTGGTCAGAGTCTGGCAGCTCGGTGCTCGGTGAATATGCGGGAGAGTTGAGCAAATGTCGAGCCCCTTTGGCTGTTCCTCGAGATGTTAAAAGCTAGGGTAGGCAGGAAACGCCTGTCCTCCTTGCTTTCGGGCATGGTGGTGCTCTCTGCGCATCACCGCTGCTCCTTGGGACTAGCAGTGCGCAGAACTCGGTACCAAGGTGTGCGCAGGTGGGCTCCCAATTGGGAGGCTGCGCTGGTGTTACTGTGCTTCTGGGCAGTGCAACAGAGAGGCCTTTTACTTGCCCAGCCAGAAGCATCACCTTACACTTTGGTAGACGCTTCAGAATCTTACATTGCCTGCTCATGGGAACAGCAGCGCATCTAATGAACTGTCTCTTGGCTCTCCGAAAGCCCCGCTGTCTAGATGCTGATTGTGCGCCCGCCCACCTCTTCCCTGCCCACCCGCTCCAAGCACCGTCCCAGTCGTAACAAACTGGGGCCGCTCTCCGCATAAGTTGGTTCCTTGTGGCAAGCACATACCCAGGCACCGGCGCCCATGTCGCGCACCGCACAGGCTGCACACTGCATGGGGATGTGCTTGCCCACTCAGCCCAAGGCAGCCCACCACATCCAAATATGGGGGGCAGCATTGGCAGCTGGACGTATCTAAGAAACCGCTGGCAGACAAATGAATACTCAGCACAGATACTCTTCAAAAAGCATGGGCACACTCAGAAGCAGCGTCCAAAACACTAAACAATGCATCTACTGGAGGAGTGGAAGCTGCTTGCCTGCATGTTTCCCGCATGCATGGAAAGAAGGGGCCAGGTTCAGCCTGATGCCGCAGCTTCCTGTTGAACCTCGCGCTGGAGTACCTATCATGCCTGATATTCAGGCATGCGCTTTCAAAAGCCGCGGAAAGTCGCAGCGCCTAACGACTTCGCACGGCGTTGACAGCACCTCAGAGACTCAAATGTGTAAATTGCAGCAGGTAAAGCGCTACATATGGAATAGCAAGAAGGACAGGCTGCCCTGCTCAGGGCAGCGCGTTGATCGCGCTCGTGGCGGCCGTGATCTGATTGTTCACGGCCTGCACCATCGGGTTGCTCTGAATGCTAGCGCCCGGAAGCGGGATGTTGAGCCCGGAGAGCCCCGGCAGGCTGGCCTTGCCCAGGTCCAGCTTGCCCGACACCGCGCCCGGCGCCGTGTACCTGGGCTTGAGCTTGTTGGGGCACGCGACCGTGTTGCGCGTGAACAGCGCCGAGTCGGACACCACCGCCTCGCCGTCCTGGTTGCGGTACCTGCGGGCGTGGCGCGGGCAGGACGTCAGCATGACATGGCACAGTGGACAAATGCGCAGCAGGGACGGGTCTTGTCGATGTGAGCAGACCCGCATGAGCAGCCGCAGTGCCATGCACAGAAGCGGGTGCGGGACAGGCAATCAATCAATGAGAATGGCATGCCGGGGCAGTTGCAGACGGCTTGGCAAGGGCCTGGACGTGTATGATGTGCCTGTCAGCGGTGGGCTCTTTTCTGTGGCTGAAAGCGCAAAGGAGAAAACATGGTGTGCTCCAATATCAGGCAGTGGGGTGCCGCCAGGGCAAGAAAACAGGGGAGGCGGCTGGACGCACCAGGTCCACTGAGCGTTGACGGGGTCGAGGATCTCAAGGATGCTGCACACACAGCCCCAACAGTTGTCAGCATGACTGCTGCGCAACAGACTCTTGCAAACAGGCGCTGCTCTGTCATGCGAGGCTGGCAGCAAGCTGGGGCTTCATCTCGCAGGAAACACTGCATGCACTCAGGCCGACACTTCATTCAACCCCTGGAAGGGCGACGCCCTATCATTGTGATGCGCGCTCAGCCCTGCTCCAGCCCAACAAGGTCATGACACAGCATTGCAGCTTCCAGAGGCGGGGCACGCACCCGTGGCCGAAGGAAGGCTCACGGTAGGCCGAGCTGCACGCGCACATTCATGACACTGTTAGCACCATGCAGAGCCACAGCTAAGCTTCTGCACAATATGCTGCACGCCGCAATGCAGCAAGGCAGAGCCATGTCTGGCACTGTGCGGCAGTCTGGGGGCAGTGTGCGGAGGAGGAGGATGCAACAAAGGCGCGTGCAGAGAGCATGCTCAGCAGCGTAGCATACGGCGCGGGACCCCAGGTATTTGAAAGCAGGTGTCGCGAGTGGGGGCGCACAAGGGCGGCTGTACACCGGCGTTGGGCGCAAACAGGCCGTTCTGGAGAGTCGTGCAAGCCTGCGGCAACAAAGCCAATGTGCGTGAGAGGCGGCGCCGCAGCGCTTGGTGCTGCTCCGGTAGCACTTTAAGGGGCCAGGTCTGCCTGCTAAGCAGGCATGTGCCACATCCACACCTACTGCTGCACAAAGGGGGCAGCCCTTTGATCCCTGCTGTCAGAGCTAGCATCGCAGTTTGACTCGGGAACGAAGGTAAGCAGATGACTGCATCAAAGATAGCATCACCTACGCTTTGCATGCAGCTGCATGTTGACACTGCCGAGCTACGACCGGCATGGCAATCTGGAACAGCGGGGCTGACAGGGCCCAGGACAAGGCGCGGCAGGTCTTGGGGCATCGGTCTGCACACACATACTTGCATGCGCACCCAGAGTGTAGACCGCACTAAGAATGAGAACCGCGCGGGGGAGAGGCAGCAGTGCGGCGCGCGCCTGGGGCAGGACGGACGGGGTGACGCTCTGGACCGCGCAGCCGTTGGAGTAGGTCGCGTTGTTGGTGGCCACGCACGGCGAGGTGCCGGCCTGCGACGCGAACGTCTTGTACAAGCCCTCGATGTTGCCGCCGTCGCCGATCGTGATCCAGCGCGAGCCGCACTGGTCCACGGCGTAGTTGTTGATGGGGTAGGTGCGCTCGTACGCGTGCACGTGGCCGTGCATGACGATGTCCACGCCGTTCGCGTACAGGTAGGGCTCGATCATCAGGCGGCCGCACTCGAACTCCTTGTAATGCGTGGAGTAGCTGTTGTAGGGCGGCGTGTGCCACGCGACGATGACCCAGGGCGTGCGCCCGCGGTCCACGCGGCCGATGTCGTTCAGGAACCAGGAGAACTGGTTGAAGCCGAAGGTGGAGTAGGGGTAGTTGCCGTTCGGGTTCATGATAGCGCCGTTGTTGCCAGTCTGGGCGGCCGCTTGCTGCTGGGTGTTGTTGGTGTTGATGGTCAGGTTGGGCAGCAGGCCGCCGTACTGCGCGGCAAAATGTAACCCCATGCGTGAATTTGACGGGCCTGGTGAAGCATGCCTCCTAAGCAGACCTGCATGTGGTTACCTCTGATACACTCTGGTTAGACGCAAGGCCACGTTACTGCCAGATCTCTGCGGCAGGACGTGCATGTGCGATACCGCGCCTGCAATCCTACAGCACCCATACAGCGCGCATGCTGACAATGACAGTTGCCATGCGCTCGCCGACACTTATCAAAAGGTGCAAATGCGCTTCCCAGGTCATGGTACCATCTGCAATATCTTTGCCAAACTTGAGCTTTACACAGGACAGAGGCGAATGCGGCACAGCACCGCACCGAGTTGAGCATGATGATGTGGATCGGCCCAACGTCCAGCGAGTAGTACAGCGGGTTGGTCGAGAACGACTGCTCGTACGGCGTGCGCACACGGTTCATGTAGGACTGGAAGGTCAGCAGCTGCTCATCGCGCTCAATCTGCACCAGAACACAGGGCATGGTTGCGCGCCTGCAGCTCGGCGCTTGCTTGTCACGTGGAGCCGTCACCTCCCTCACAAGCACCAGGTGTCTCATGCTGCCTTGCAGCAACAATGCAAACAAGGGCGCCATCAAGTGACTGCACTGTAACCCTAACCCTATAACCCATAACGCTAACACAAAAAGAGGTTGGTTGCGCCAACGTGCAACAAGGGTACGCCTTAGCCCCCATGTGACAGCAATGCAGTCTCTGACACTAGTGATGTCGCCTCTCTTGTGCTCAACAAATAAACCATCCTTGACTAATGAGGTTATGTGCCTGTAAGTCAGACGTAACAGAGAGCACCCCTGCTGGCTGACCAGCAATGCGGCCGACAGCTGCATGCTTGGAGCTGTCTCTGACCATACTCTCTAGGACCGCTGAGCAGCGCTGCACTTGTGCTGCCTACTTGCTGAACACATGCGCTCGTTGGTTGCAGCTGACAACAAGAAATGCGAGCCCTGAGACAACACTTGTGCCCTCAGGTGCGGGCACGCGCCTCGTGGTTGCCCGGCAGGAACATGTACGGGAGGGACGGGCCATCGCCGCTGCCCTGCAGCAGCTGGAAGAAGTTGTCCCTGCCGCAACAAAAACAGTGTTGCAGCGGCAAAGAGCGCACTTGCTGGCAGGCGGGCAGACACTGAACCCCGGGAGGGCGTGAAGTGGCGCATGGTCGGCAGAGCCCACAGTACTCAGCATGCCCAAATTGCCTAGAGGCATGACATGCATGCTGTGAACTGACATCTGCTCTGCAGCTACAGGGCAACTGGCAAGGCTCATGCCACACGGCAGAGCACGTACAGGTCAGAGGCTGGCAGCCTCCCGGGGGAAGGGTGCAAGTGCTCAGGAAGTGCATGCAACCTGGAGCAGCGCGGCTTTGCTGTCAACATATGGTATCGCAACCCGCGTTTGCCAAAGCTTTCCACAGGTGCTGGTCAGCGGCGCACCAGTGGGGCTGGTAGGTCTGGGCCTGGCTGACGGCACTGTTCGCGTACAGCGGCAGCGGGATAGCGCCGTTGGGGATGCCCGTAGACGTGTAGTCGTCAGCGTATGACAGGTCTAGCGCCAACGGCCCGTGTCAGCCCAGCCTGCCTCACAGGCCTTGCAAATAGCAACATGTGGGGATAGCAGCATACCGGCACTGCTATGCCAGGGTTGCGCCCTGATCATTTGGACTGTAAGCTCAATGGCAGGGAATCTAAGAGGAAGGGGTGAGGTGCCACATGATCCAACCACACCCTAGCCCTAAGCAGGAATTGGGCAGGGCAGCACCTCCGAAGAACAGGGCGAACTGCGGCGCGCACACACACACTGGTCAGCATGCAGTGCGTGAACCCTGAGGCCAGCCTGACACACAGCGCCAGGCAAGGCACACGGGAGTGCATACACATGGCCTGCATGATACAGGCTCACATGCTGACACACGCGCCCGCAATGGCCTTTTCGCAACGCCAGGCAGCAAGGCGCGCAGAGGGCCACACGGCAGCAGTCAAAGCTCTCGGCGAACAACCTGGTGCAGCTCTCAGCGAACAACCTGCAGCAGCTCTCGGCGAACAACCTGGTGCGGCTGCCCCCCAGGCGCAGCGGCAAGCTCTGCCTGCTCACGCGCGCGGGGGGGGGGGGGGGGGGGGGGGGCCGCGGCGGGGTGGGCCGCCCCCGG
>JAABUJ010001850.1_pt1 | contig 28816 bp, 29 predicted proteins | sample 5559131 | NCBI WGS metagenome assembly JAABUJ01 (sample SAMN10711875, study PRJNA513366) | rock metagenome | isolation source: Antarctica rocks | place: Antarctica: Victoria Land, Mt New Zealand nord | collected 2016-01-07
CCGCAGCACCATCAGCCGCAGCTCCATTCGTGCTCGTCTCCAACATGTCCGGCGTTCTCCGTTCTCGCCCTCAAGGTTCATAGATTCCTCGATGGTGAGCGTCTCACCGGACGTTGACAGAGAGGGGACGAAGCCGCTCAGAGAGCTCGCCAGCTGAGCATCGCCTCGGAGCAAGCGCGAGCCGTGTCGACTGCGACACCGCCCCATTGTCCTGCCGGTACCCCGGGCCACAACCGATCCCCCCTCCGAAACGGCTCAGAGCGCCCGGAGTGGTTCAACGGGCTGCCGCAGCCTCACTGCTGGGCCACGGCAGTCTCCAGGTTGGTCGGCCCGACGAACACGGTATGCGCCTGGTTGAAACCGTGGCGCTCATAGAAGCGATGCGATCCAACATTCGTTACGGCCGAGGTGACAGCTAGCTGGGCGATGCCATCGGAGGCAAGTCGCGTCCGCACGGCCGCCACAAGCCGCGAGCCGACCCCTTGACCGCGCGCCGCGGGAGCTACCGACAGCGTCTCAAGTTCTGCGAGTTGATCGCCGCTGTCCCACGAGGCGTACCCCGGCTCGATCGTGACGAACGCGTAACCCACCAGATCGTCGTCCCGCCCGGCGACCAGGACGAAGGTGCCGGGCCTCTCGAGCCAATGAGCATATTTCGCGCGCCGGCGCCGCCACGATTCGTCGGGGGAGCGCTTGGGAAGATCGGCCAGCCGAGGTGAAATCCGCATGTGATGATCCTGCAGGGCCAGCCACAGCGGCTTCAATCGGTCGAGCTCCTCGCCTCTGATGGGACGGATCGATTCCATTAGCGCGGTCGAGCCAGCCGTCGGGTGATGGCCACCATGATCGGCCAGGCTACAGGCGCCAAGTCACGCCGCGCACTTACCCCGGCTAATGGTCGACGCTCCTGCTAATCGACGAATCGCGCGCTATCAACTGTCCCATAAGCCGATCGGTGGATTCTGGTGGTCATCGCAACAGGAGTGGTTCCGTGCGCACGCGCGGCGTCAGGTCCAGGCGCAGCGCAGCGTGTAACCGCCCCATACAGCGACTGGTGGTTGGTCTCGGTCGACAGCGTCCGTGGAGCCGCTCCAGCTGAAGCTGCAACGAGGGGGTGTTGCGATCACCGTGAGAACCCAGCGAACCCCCACCGGCATACCAGCTGCGTCCCGCCAGGAGATCCCAAGAGAACACCCCGATCCGCGGATTGAACTCGGCGAACCGTCTTATCCGGGTGGCGGCTCGTCGGTCCAGTAGTCGACGGCGTCTTGCTGGCGGAAGAACGCTCGCAGTCCGCCGCCGCGCGGCAACCGCTCTCCTGCTCCGAGCTTGCCCGAGTCTGGGTAGACGACGATATCCGGACGCCCATGGCTGCTGATCGCCAGAAACCGCACAGTGTGCTCGCTACGGTTGAGCAGCTGATGGGCGCCCTGCTCACCGAGTCCGAACGCGACGGCCTCGCCCTCCTGCAGCTGATGGCTGCCCTCCGGGGTGCGTAGCGTCGGGCGTCCAGCCAGGACAACGATCACTTCCTCGTCGGAGTAGTGGAAGTGGTAGGGGTACGCGGCCTGGCCCGGCGGTAGCTCCCACACGCTCGCGCCGATCAGCTCGGTACCCAGCTGGTAGCCAACTCGCGCGCGACGACTGCGGAAGCCGTCCGGCCGTTCGTCCTCCTCGAACTCAGGGTCATAGATGTTGACCACACCGGGACTGTACGACGCCGACGACACCACCGCTTACCGATCCGGACAAGGCAAGCGGCGAAGCTCCCCGAGCGCTCGGCGCTGTCGGTGACGTCGCCGCGTCCAAGCAGGACACGGTCGAAATCCCGCTGAAGGATCGGTGACCGGAACCCCTGGACGGACGGCCGGACCGGGGTCCAGAGCGTCAGCCGGATGCACTGCGCGCCGCGACGTCTCGGAGAAACTCATCGGCTTGTGCCGAAGAGGCCAGCTCGATCACCCGTAGGTTGCGGTAGCGATTACAGGCGCCGTCAAGACGCGGTCGACTGTCGCGTGGGTAGCGCCATATCCACCTCAGAAACTCTCGGTCGAGCCGCTCGGGGCATCCGGCTGCCTGGACGGCGCGACCATGGTGCTCGAGGTTGCGCCGCATTGCCCTGATCACGCACCGCAACCGGGGCAGCGCCAGCACGATGACGGTGTCGGCCCGGGCGAAGCGAACGTCGAAGGTGCCTCCGTAGTTCCCGTCGACGATCCAGGCGTTGGCAGCGAGCAGGTCGCTCTGTGCTACTCGCCACTCGTCGGGAGGCGTTGCGATCCATCCCGGCTTCCAGTAGTGCTGATCAAGGTGGATGACTGGGATGCCCGTCCGCCGCCCGAGCTCGCGGGCGAGAGTCGACTTCCCGGCACCGCCTGACCCGACGACCGCGACTCGCTTCATTCGACAAGTCTGCCTCTCAACCCGGATCTCGTCCGAGACGCCGTCCGCGACCCGCAGATGGATCCGCTTGCGGCTTCGTGATTTAGTCGGGCTGGCGTGGGCGGGTTCTGCAGCGGCGGCGGGCGCGGCCGGTGGGTGGTGGGGCCGGGTGTTCGCGCTCGAAGGCGGTGAGCATCTTTCGCAGCAGCGCGGTGAGCTGTGCTTGTTCGTCGTGGTCGAGCGCGGTGAGGAGCGATCGTTCGTTGGCGAGGTGCTGGGGCGCTACCTGGTCGACCAGCCCGACGCCTTCGATGGTGAGTTCGACGAGCAGCCCGCGGCCGTCTTGGGGGTCTGGGATGCGCCTGATGAGGCCACTACGCTCGAGCCGGTAGAGGCGATGGGTCATTGCTCCGGAGGTGCGCATCAGCGCGAGGTAGAGCTGGGTGGGTGAGAGGCGGTGCGGCGGTCCGCTGCGCTTGAGGCTGGCCAGCACGTCCCAGGAGCCGCGACTCAGTCCGAAATCGCCGAGTCGAGCATTGATGCCGGCATCGATGTATGCGGTGGCCCGGCCGAGGCGGGCGATCACGGCGACGGGTGTGAGGTCTAGGTCGGAACGCGCGTGCGCCCATTGCTCAAGCACGCGGTCCACGTGATCGGTGTTCGCACGGGAAGGGCTTGATGTACCTTCAAGCTCAGATAGTTTATCTTGAGGTTGAGACAACGCGGTGGAGTTTAGGGCGAAGGGAGAACGGTGTGGTCGTTGAGTACATCCGATATCGGGTCCTCGCGGATCGTGATCGCGAGTTCGAGGGCGCCTGGTCTGAGGCGGAGAAGGTTCTGCGCGACGCGCCGCAGTGCTTGGGTTATGAGGTGGCACGCGGCGTTGAGGAGCCCGAGAACTACGTGGTGAGGATCGAGTGGAGCTCGGTGGCCGAGCACGAGCAGGGGTTTCGTCAGAGCCCAGCGTTTCGGCAGTTCTTTGCGGCAGTCAAGCCGTTCTTTGAGGAGATTCAGGAGATGCGCCACTACGAGCCGACCGGGATCGCGAGCGGCGGATGAGCGAGGCACGCGTTCGATCAAGCGCCGAGCTCCACGCCGCGCTGGCTTCGCTGCTTCAGCGCTCCAGCGAGCTTGAAGCGGTGATCAGCGATGAGATTGCCAAGAACGCGCAGAGCGCTGATCAGCAGCCTCCGCTGGCGTTCGCCGCGGAGAGGTTGAAGCGGTCCGTGATCCGGCCGCTTGAGGAGGCACTGACGCACCTCACCGGCGAACGCGACCAAGGCAGCGAGCAAACCGCGGGGGTGAGCCCGAGGAGGGCGATCAGGGGTCTGCTGGGGCTGGGTTTGACTCAGTCGGGGCGCGGGACGGGGAATCGCTGTGGCAGCTCGCAGGGGATGCGACGAGGCTCCGGCTTGCAGCGACCGTTCCCGCGGAGGTGCACGAGGCAACGGCCGCGCTTCAGGATCTCGCCCTCCGGTACGCCCCAGATGGCGAGAGTGACTGTGCTGCGCGACTCACGGAGCTCAGGGAGATTCAGGCTCAGTTGCCCTGCAGGATCCAGAGCGAGCCCAACGGCCCGTACCTGGTCACGAACGCCGAGAACCTGACTGACTGGCTGGGCGGACCCCTGCCAGCCACGCCGCAAATGGCGCTGTGTCGCTGCGGGCAGTCCAGGCTCAAGCCGCTCTGTGACGGCACCCACGCCGAGATCGGCTTCACCGCCGAGAAGGACCCCCAGCGGGTGCCCGACCGGCACGAGACCTACATCGGTCAGCAGGTGACGATCCTCGATAACCGGGGGACCTGTCAGCACTCCGGCTTCTGCACGGACCGCCTCGCCACCGCGTTCCGGCTCGGTAAGGAGCCGTTCGTGATGCCCAGCGGCGGGCGGATGGATGAGATCATCCGCGCGGTCCGCGACTGCCCCTCCGGCGCGCTCAGTTACGGGTTTGACGGTGTCGAGGCACGCGATGAAGTCGACTACCACGGCCAGCGAGAGCCGACGATCGAGGTCTCCAAGGATGGCCCGTACCGGATCACCGGCGGTATCCCGCTGACCGACGGGGACGGCAAGGAGGAGGCTCGTAACGATCAAATGAGCGATTTGGTCGAGAGAGGCGCCCGCGCTCGGCTGTCGCCTGTCCGGAGCGGCGCATATCTACTGGAACCCCGGATGGGCGGCGACGAGCCAAGCTCCCCCCCCCCCCCCCAACTTTTCCGCTAGCGACGAGCCCCGGGTGATCTGCCGGGCTCAGCTAGGTGGTAAGCGTGAGCATCGCCTGCGGCAGCTCGGCGCGGAGCACCCAGGCCCGCGGCCTCTACCCGTTCGGTGAGCCCGCCGGAGCAGTCGGGACACCCGGGGCAGCTAGCGGCACTGGTCGAGGTCTCACTGCCTTCTGATAAGCCTCAAGCAGCGGGATCAGCCGATCCAGCTGCTGTGAATCCACGTGACGCCACACGAGAGCACTGAGCATCGCCTTTGCCGTTGCGGCCCGGCGGGTGCGACGCAGACGTAGTACCGCCCCGTCGAGGTTCCACTTCAGCGAGTACGGAAGATGGGCCGCAACCTTTGTCTCGGCCGGAGCCTCGGCGATATCGGTCTGTAGAAACGCATCGAGGATCTCCCCCAGCTGCCCCAGCGAGTCTGCATCGTCGGGATCGACATGGCGCCATACCAATGCGCCGAGGATCGTCTTCTGATGGCGGAGCTTTCGATGCTCAAGCGCCAGCGCGTGCGACGCGTCACCCAGGCGTTCCTGGAGCTCGCCAGCGATCATGAACTGAACAAACACGGTCGGCTCGTCGGCCAGCGGAATCCTCGCGCGCCTCTCCCCCACTTCTTTAGCCGTCTGGGCTGAGCTCGTTCGCTGGTCGGGCAGGACGTCCGAACGCCTAGCAGTCCTCCTCGCCCGAGGTTTGGGTGCTCGCGGAGCCGTCGGGGGGCTCGCCGGGGGCTCCTTGACGGCAAGAGTGGCGGGCTCTCTGGCGTCCACATCGGTGGCATCCGCAAGCCCCAGTTCTGAGACCGGGCGCAACGCCATCTAGCCCACCAGCACCCCGGAGTCCTGGCGGCGGCGCATGCTGCGGATCTCGCTCGGATAGGGGAACACCGCCTCCGGCCAGAGCTCGCTTGCCAGCGCATGGATATCCGACTGCGCGTCACGAGTCCCGCGATCGTGCTCCTCGAGCAGGATCAGTGGCAGATCCTGGGTCACCGCAGTACGCCAAGCAGCGCGTGCGCGAAGCTCAGTCCTGGGGACCGGCAGGCTCAACCGCTCCGCTAGCCGTGCGAGCGCTTCGTTGTTCAGGCGGTAGCTCAGCTGGCTCTCATCACACTCGACCTTGGCCAGACTCTTGAATCGCACCCGGGCATCACGGCGCGTCAGTTTCTCGACGGTCTGGGTGAGCCGGCTCAGTCCACGAAGGGCGTTGCTGTCGCCCATCTTGATCGGGCAGATGATCTCATCGGCGGCCAACAGCGCCGACACCGTCAGCTCCCCCACGTTGGGCGGGCAGTCCAGGAACACGCGGTCATATCGCTCCAGAAGCGGCTCAAGCGCATCCTTGAGCTTGTAGACGCCCATCGTCTCTGAGCGCAGCTGGGTATCGAGGGCCTCGGCCCGCTCGTCGCAGGGCAACAGGTCCAACCCCGACACACCATGCACGCCGTCAAGGATCGCCACTGATGCCAACACGGGGTTACGGGGAGCAAGGACGTCCACGACCGTTGCTTCAAGACCCATCGGGTCGACAGCGAATGCGAAAGTCAGGTTTGCCTGCTGATCGAGGTCGATCAGCAGAACCCGCTTGCCGGCATACGCCCACAACGGCCCAAGACTCGCAGCCAGCGCGGTCTTTCCGGTGCCCCCCTTCTGAGCGGCGATGGCAGTAACGATGGCCCTAGACATGGCGGTCCTTCCCCAGTTCGTGATCGACGCCCGCAATCCTCGTCTGAGTCGCCGAGAAATTGACGGCCCTCCAACTGCACGCCCCGAGCACCTGCGTCACCAACCTCGAAGTAAGCCTACCCACCACAAGATAAACCCAAAGATAAAAGGATAACTCCACTTCCGCCTATACTTCCTGCACGAGAGCCAGAGTAGCGGATGACTTGCTCTCACCACCCACACAGACCGCCGCACCAACAGCGCCGGTTTCATCGCCGCAGCGAGTCCCGGCAAAGCCTCGCATCGTTGAGGAAGCCTGTCGCGAGACGAAGATCCTGCGTGCAGGCAGGAAGAGACTCGCTGGAGAGAAGCCAGCCATTGAGCGCGCACGCATATCACCAAGAGCGCTGCCACGCGTTTAGAGCGCATTTAGCGCTATGTAATGCAATCGCGTAGCATTCTGCGCCATGATGAGGTCTCTGATCCTTACTCTCTCCGATGTCGAGCCGACGACGGGGCGGTCATCCGCCGAACACGTTGGCGACTAGTCGTCCCCCCGCTCCACGGTTCGCAACTAAACGTCCCCCCACATCCGGCCTAGACAACTCTTCGTCCCCCCACCACCCCGTAGGCACACATCCCGCACGATCACCGGGGACCAATCGCTTCCCCGAATCCCAGCACGGCGGTCCCGGGATCGCCGTCATCCTGCCCAGATCCGGATCCAGACACACACGGGGGGGACGAGCAGGTGATCTAGCAACGATTCGGGGGGACGCAGAGGTAGTCAAGACGCCAAACGGGGGGACGCACAAGTGAGCACCCGCTCAGAAACGTCGAAGTCTGTCCGAGGCGACCAGCAAGGTCCAGAAACCATGGCCAAAACAGACGACCATCTCCCTCTCGAGCGCAGCTACGTCGAACAACGTATCGGCCAGCTGGTCGGCATCTTTCAGATCGACCGCAACCGGCCCGAGAACAGCAGCGAAGCTCGTGCGCTGCCCTCTCAGGAGGGGATGGTCGGGCTGGTCGCGGTGGCCAACGGCGGTCGTCTGAGCGAGACCGCGTTCAACGTTTGGACAGTCGGAAGCCAGATGTTCAAAGAGGCAGACTGCCCCGACAGCCAGCGGGTTGACTTCAACCTCTCCGAGTACTCCCGCCGGCTATGGGGCGCAAACGGCAAGTCCGGCTCGCTGCGTCGGCGGGTCGCTGACGCCATCACCGAACTGCTGAAGACCCGCGTGATCGTCATGGGCGTCGACCCATACACGCTCGAGCCCGCCGAAGGCGCCAGCTGGGAGCTGAACCTCCTCGAGGCCGCAGGCGTACGAAGCGAGATGCAGCCCGTGTTCGAAGCCGCCAGGCGCGACGACCGCCGGGCGGTCGCGCAACTCGCCGCGCTGTCCTGGCGGGCCGCAGATGAGAAGGCCACCTGGAGCATGGTGCTTCCGAAATGGCTGGCCGACAGCGTCCGGCGCGACCAAGGGGTGATCCTCGACTACGAGGTCCAACGCTCACTGCGTGGTGCTGCCAAACGCATCTGGGTGCAGCTGGAGTCATACCCGGGCTGGAAACGCCACCGGCTCACGCAGCCCGAAACCGAGTCTCAGCTGCTGCAGGACGTCAACGCATTGACTGACGAACGCAGGCAATCCAGCATCGAGCCCGGGGAGGATGAGGACAGCATCGATGTACACACCCTGGTGCTGCCTCTGGACGCCGAGATCTATGAAGCGTTCGGCCTGACCCACGCAAACCGCAAGCGAGCACTCCAGGCAGCCTGCGCAAGCATCCTCGCCACGGACCTCACCTACCTGCGCGCCGATGTCCGCGCTGCCCCCCGCAGCAAACGCCGCTTCGAGCTGCACCTAGCTCGCGCCGCCGGCTCACTACGCCAAGAGCGACATCGCACAGCGCTAAGCCGGCGCACCGAGACCAAGCAAGCCAGGGCCAGGGAGGCGCGCCCCACATAAGCCCCACCAACGCAGAAGCGCCGCCCGGCTAGGGGCGACGCCTCAGATCAGACAAATGCCTGAACCCACTCTTCATATTAGACCTCGACCAGACGATTCCTTCGCGCCGATAGACGCCGGGCCATCCGGGATCCCAGCGCCGGTCACCATCCGCGACCGTCGCGAGCTGCCGTTCTTTCAGGTTCGTCTCAAAGCCGTGCAGGCGATCAGAAATGAGGTCGGTGGCCCTCGGCGACTGCGGACGATCGGCTTCTACGCTTTGCTCTGCCAGCTCGCCAACGAACAGCGCCACACCGGCGAGCACCGCCGCCTGCAATTCACCTACGACACCCTCGCCAGCCGCGGCGGGGTCGCCAAGCGCAACATCAAGCTGATGCTCGATTTCCTCCAGCGCGCTGACGTAGTGCGCTACGAGCGCCTCACCGACAGCCAGCGCGGCGCCACCATCAGCACGCTACACCTGCTCATCCAGGACGGGGCCTGGACCGCCATCACCGTCGCCATGGCCGACCGCCTTGCCGCGCCGCGCGCCGGCGGACACCTGCTGCGAGAGCTCGGCCTAGTGATCGCCCTGTTGGAGTTCTGCATCGCCCAACGCGAGCAACTCCACGGCACAAGCGCCGCCGTCACCCGCCCAGAAATCGCTCGCCAGGCCGGGCTGACGATCGACCGCGTCGATCAGTGCAACCGACTCCTGCAAGCCGCCGGCCTGCTCACCATCACCCGCCGACGACCCCTCAACGGCGGACGAAACCTCGCCAGTCTCTACCTAATCCACGAGGCACCCCTACCAAGCGACCAGGAAGGCGAAACAGAACTGGCAGGGCCGCAGACCGAAACTACCAGGGCCGAGAGCAGAAACCCGCAGGGCCCTAAACCGGTACTGGCAGGGCCGCAAAACGGAACCGGCAGAGCGGAAGAGCTGAACCGCCAGAGCGGAATTTCAGCCATCTCCGGGACCAAGACACCGCCCTCTAACACGCACACGGGAGCAGATGTAGAAAAAAGCTGGATAGAAGAACCCCCAGCATCCCCAGACCTTCAGCCTGGGGGAGGGGGGGCAGAAGATCCGGCCGAGAGTCTGTGTCTAGCGTTCCTCACGGTCTGGGAGCCGGTGCTTGGCCACAGCCCCCAACACGACTACCACGCCCACCATCGGCAGTGGCAAGCCGCCGCCAGCAGGCTGCTCAAACGTCACACCCGCGATCGACTTGACCGGGCGCTGGAGCAGATGCTGGTTGATGAGATAGTCGGCTCCCGGGCGCTGACGCTGCCCGCCTTCGAAAAGGTCGCAGACCAGCTAATCGCCCGCCACCACGCTCGCCGCCACCAGACCCGCAGCCCGAACAAGCGAGCGACGGTTGACCAGCTCGGCTGGCAGGACGCCAAAGAGCATCTCCAACGCGCCGTACAACGCTACGGCCGCGACCACCGCGACCAGGCACTGACCGAGCTCACCGCCCACGACCCGCTGCTCGTCGAGTTCGTGCACCGCGTGCGCTGGAGCGCCCTGTGCGAGCAGCCGATCCAGTACGTCGAGCGCCGCTACGCCGAACTGTGGTCAGAAATCGTCGACCAATCCCGCCAGCAGCGAGAGGAACCCGCCGCATGACCATCACCGCCAACGGCCACCGGACCATCGGGCCCCCGGTGCCGCCGCACAACCTTGAGGCCGAGCGATCAGCGCTGGGGGCAATCCTACTCACCGACACGCTGCTGCCAACGATGGTGCTCGAAGTCGGCCTCGCCGAGGAAGACTTCTACTCCCCCGCGCACGGCCTCGTGTTCGCCGCCATGCGCGCGCTACAGCACGCCGGCGAACCGATCGACCACCTCACCGTCTCCGCTCAGCTCGAACGCTCAAGCCAGCTTGAGAAGGTGGGGGGGAGGGAGGCAGTTGAGGAGCTTGCCGGCTGGGTGCCCGCCGCTGGTAACGGCGCCCATTACGCGAAGATCGTCCGGGAGCTATCCCAGACGCGTCGGCTGCTCACCGCCACCTACCAGATCCAAGCCGAGGTCAGCGAGCGCCGGCAAGGTGCAGAGGAGCTGATCGAATTCGCCGAGCGCTTGATCTTCGCCCTGCGGGCCGAGAAGCTCAGCAGCAGCCAGCGACTGCTTGAGCACGCCGTCGCCGACGAGATCGACCGCCTGGAGAAGGCGGTCGCCCACCAACGCGAGATTCCCGGCCTGTCAACCGGCCTCGGCGAACTCGACCGGCTACTCGGCGGGCTGCAGGACGGACGACTTTACGTCGTAGCGGCCCGGCCGGCGATGGGCAAGAGCCTGCTTAGCCTCCAGATCGCCCGCCACATCGCGACCAACGAGCATCAGCGGGTGCTGTTCGCCTCACTGGAGATGAGCGATTCAGAAACCGCCCAACGTCATCTCGCCGCCGAATCCGGCGTCGACCCAGAACGAATCCACCTCGGAAAGATCAACCCCGCTGACTGGACGCCACTGCTTCAAGCAGCCGCCGCCAGCAGGCAAATCTCCCTGCATCTGCTCGACGATGGCGATCTGTCGCTGTTCAAGCTCCGCGCCCAGGCCCGGCAGATCGCTGTCCGCCACGACAACCTGCGCCTGATCGTCGTCGACTACCTGCAGCTGATGCGCGCCGAGCGTCCCACCGGCAACCGCGTCGAGGACGTCTCCGAGTTCAGCCGCGGCCTTAAACGGCTCGCGCGCGAGATGAACTGCCCCGTGCTTGCCGTCGCGCAGCTCTCCCGCGCCGTGGAGCAACGCCCCGACAAACGACCCCTGCTCTCCGACCTGCGCGAATCAGGGCAGATCGAAGCCGACGCCGACTGTGTGCTCATGCTCTACCGAGACGACTACTACGACCGCGACTCAGAGCGCCCCGGAGAGATGGACATCATCATTCGCAAGAACCGCCAAGGCCGACTCGGGCAGATCACCACACAGATCGACAGCCAGCTGCGCTACAAGCCGGTCCTGCGCCAAGCGTCCGCCGATCCTCCGCCGGCGTTTTGAGTGGTCTCGCTCGAACGCTCTGACTCTGCGGCGGACGGACGGCAGTCCTGCCTGATGCTGAGATTTAGCGCAATTAGCAGGAGAGTTGACATAAGGAGCATTATCGAGCGTCGGATTAGTGACGTTTACACGTCGGAATACTGACGGACCAGCTAGCCTAGGGGTATGTCCCCACTCGCGATTGAAGCTCGCCGCGTACACGATCAGGCGCACCTGAGCGATCGTCAGATCGCCGCCGCTACCGGTGCCAAGCCGAGCACCGTTCGAGACTGGCTGAGTGGCCGCAGCGCGCCAACTGGCGCGCGCGCGGACCGTCTCGTCGAGCTCGGTGCGATGACTGACCGACTCGGGCGGATCATGCAGCCCGGCTTCATCCCGATCTGGCTAACCCGACCGATCGAGGCACTCGAGGACGAGAAGCCCGTCGAGGTCCTCGCCCGCGGCGAATATCGCCGGATCGCGCGGCTCATTGCCGAGCTCGAGTACCCCGGCGTCTCCTGAGCTAAGCGCGTGGAGGTCGGAACGGTCGTCCTCGACGGCCTGTGGGTCCGCCATGCGCCGCATAACTCCGCGCTGCTGGGCCGCGCCGCGGAGGCAACCGATGGCCGCTGGCAGCGCGGCAAGATCGTAGGCGGCCTGTATCTCGCCGATGAGCCAGCCACGGCGATCGCTGAGTGGTATCGCTTGCTCGCCGAACGCGGCCTGCCGCCCGGACGAGCCATTCCACACGACCACCATGTCTGGGAGCTCCAGCTCCAGCTCGCCGACCTGCGGACTACCCCACAACTCGCGCGGCTCAACCTCAAGGCCCCGGTGCCAGGTCGCCACACATGGGCATCATTTCAGGCGGTCGGCGAGCAACTTTTCCAGGAAGGCTTCGCTGGGTTGATCGCTCCCAGCGCAGCCCGCCCACCAGCGCTGATCAGCTGCATCTTCGACCTCGGCGCCTGGCCTCCCGCCGGCTGCCGACCCATCAAGGCGATCGCAATCCATGAGGCGCCGCCGCCGCCGACCGGGATGACCACCTGAGGACTCCTCAGCCTCGGCCGCCATAGCCAGCAAGCCCAACGTGCCCCCCAGCCGCCGCAGCCGATCCCGGCCTAGCCGGATGATCCGCGTGACCTCACGGGCTTGCCGCCACTGCTCATCCAGGCCGCGACCGGTGACCGCGCCCGACCAGAAGCCCAGGCGCTCACCGACCGCGCCCGCGCCGATGGCGTCAACGCAGCGTCGGAAGCTAGGCACTTCCCTTGAACCTAGAACACCTTAAGACGCCTTTCTGGCCCACGCGCCTCACCTCCGTGTTTGACGCGTCTAGAGCGCTCCTGGCAGTCGAAGCGCTATGCCGCGCCTAGAGGCTATCTCAGAGATCAACTGCGGCAGCGAGAAGAAGGGGTCGGGCTGCCCTGGCTGCTCGCCGGGGGGGGTTGACCGAAGTGTTGACTAAAGTGTTGATTATGAGTCTTGCCTGTGAGCCGTCCCGGCCCCTGCTGCCACTCGTGTTTGGCCCTGGACCCGAGGCAGACTACCCGCCCTCCACGTATTCGTTCGGGTAGTCTGCCTCGGGTCCAGGTATTCGATCTGGCAGCAGGGGCGGGGACGGCAGGTCAGCAGCAGCACAAGAGCAGAACAGCAGTCATCAGATGAGTTCAAAATTGAGAAGAAGACAAACCCCAAAAACGTCAACATCAACCTCGGGGCAAAGACAGTTTGGGAGGGTGATCGAGAGTGATGGCCGGGGTTGATCGTCAGGGGGTGGCGGTGAGCGCTGGCGGGTTGGGGGTGGGGTCTGGGTTGCGGGTGGGGCCGGCGAGTCTTGAGGGGCTTGGGTGGTTGTGTCGGGTGGGGCCGGCGCCGGTGGAGGCGTGGGGGTGTGCGATGGGGTGGAGTCGGGCGCGCGCGTTTGGGCATGCGCGTCGGCTGGTGGGGCAGGGGTGGGTTGAGCGGTGTGCGATGACTCGGGGTGAGGGGTCGTTGCTGGTCGCGAGCAGGTCGGGGGTGCGGATGGTTGGGGTGCCGGTGCTGGCGGCGGGCGTGCCGGCGCCGACGTGGTGGGCGCATTTGGTGGGGTGCGCGTGGGTGGCGGCGTGGTTGACGGTCCGCGGGCGGGTGATGCAGGGCTGTCGGGAGGTGCTGGCGGATGGGTCGTGGCGCGGGGATTTGCGTTGGCGGGATGGTCGGGGGCAGCACAAGCTTGGGCATCGCCCGGATCTGGCGTGGCTTCCGGATGGGGCGGCGCGGGTGGCGGTTGAGGTGGAGTTGGCGCGCAAGTCGACGCCGCGTCTTGAGGCGATCGTTGGGCTGCACGCTCGGTGGCGGGCGGCCGGCCAGAGCGGCGGGGTGATCTACGTCTGCGGGGATGAGCTGGTGGGTGAGCGGGTCAGGGAGATCGCCGCCGGGCGAGGCCTCGGGACAGGGCGGGGCGGTGGGCTGCGGGTCGAGCGGCTGGAGGTGGTTCGTGAGCAGGCGTTGCAGGCGTGGAGCGCACGCGCAAAGAAGGGCGGAAGTACTGGTAGCTAGCGAACGGGATTAGTAGGCATCGGTATTGAGCGATAGGCTGTGATGTGTGCTGAGGCCGGTTGTGGTGCTCGTCGACGTTGCGCTCGTCCTGAGCTTCGGGACGCTCGGTGTGGTGGGGGCGTGGCTGATCCGTCGGCGCAGCAGCCTGTCGATCCGCAACCTCTACGCCGTAGCGGTGCTCGGACTGCTCGGATTCGCCGTCGCGGCCGCGGCGCGGTGGTGGCTGGGGGTGATGCTGCTCGGCCCGATCGCCGCCCCGGCGGTCGCCGGGGCGCTGGTCGGGCGGCGCTGGCGGCTGCAGGACCTCGGCGCCGGCGACGAGCTCCGCCGCCACGAGCTCAGCCGACGCTGGCTGTGGCAACCCCCGCCGGCGCGGCGGGCGGGTGAGCGCAAGTACATCGGCTCACAAGGCGAGCTTGTGCACGTGCGCCCGTGGCCCCCCCAGGTCCAGTACGTGCCGATGACCAGCCTCGGGGAGCGGGGCGCCCGGCTGCCGTTGGGGGAGGGCCAGCACGTGTTCGAGTGCGGCGGGACCGGCACCGGCAAGACGACTACCGCCCGGCGGCTGCTGGGCGCCCGCACGCTGGCGCACGGGGCGGCCGCCCTGTTGATTGATCAGAAGGGCGACCCCGAGGACGAGCAGCAGCTCCGGCGTATCGCCGCGGCCGCCGGCCGGCCGTTCGTGCTGTTTGACCCCCGGGATCCGGACACGGATCGCTGGCAGCCGTTGTGGGGAGCGCCAGCTGACGTCGCCGCCCGGGCGGTGGAGTCGATCAAGAAGTCAGAGTCAGAGCCCTACTACTCCGATGTGCTGCGCCAGCATCTGAACCTGATCGTCGAGGTGCTGCACGCCGCCGACCGGTGGCCACCCTCGTTTGTGTTCCTGGTGGACGCCGCCCGTCAGAACCGGTATGAGACGATCGCCGACCTCGCCGCCGGCCTGGACGAGCAGCATCGGGTGCTCAAGCGGCGGGTGGAGGAGCACGCGGAGTGGGTCAGCTCCCCGGCCGGACGCAAGGACCTCGCCGGCGGGCTGGTGCGCCTGGAGCTGGTGATGGGCGCCGCCTGGCGGGGTGTCCTCACCCCTCGCGCGACCCCCGATGGGGACACCGTCGCGGTGGGGCTAGTGGAGGCGATCAAGGCTGGGGCGATCGTGATGTGGCGCACCTACGCCGACGACATGCCCGACGAGGCCGCGGCGATCACCGTCCTGGCCCTCGCGGACCTGCATGCCGCCGCCGGCCAGGCCGGCTCTCCGTGGACGCTGATGCTCGACGAGTTCGGGGCGGTGATCCACATGGCCGCCGCCCGCGGCGTCGCGATCCTGCAACGCGCCCGCTCCCACCACGGGCAAGTGATCGTGATCACCCAGTCGGCCGCTGACATCGAGGCGCTCTCCCAGCAACCCGGGCTGCTCGCCAGCCTGTCAGACAACTTCACGGCGTTCGTGGCGCACCGCCAGAGCGCCCCGGAGACGCGGGACTGGCTGGCCAAGTTGATGGGGACTCGGGAGCTGTGGCAATCCACCGACCAAACCAGCGGCCACAGCACCTCCGGGAAAGGCAGCCGCCGGCGCGTGCGGGAGTTCCGGATCGGCTCAGACCAATTCGCAGCGCTCGAGCGCGGCGAAGCGGTGATCTACACGACGCTCGGACCCGACCCCGAACGCGCCAGCATCCTCCCCGCCCAGCTGCCCGACGACCCCCCCGACCGGATCGGCGAGGGCGAACAGCATCGGTGTGAGGTGCTCGTGCACCGCGAGGACACGCTGCCGGCCGCCGTCCATCACCAGCAGCCGCCGGCGGTCGGCGAGCTGGACCTCGACGACGCCTGAAAGCGATGCGCCGACCTGATGATCAGCCGCGCGGGTCGCCCGGCGCGAGCGCCCACCGAGAATACGTCCGTCGCCGCGCCGGGCGCGACGCGGAGGCCCGAACCCGCTTCGGAGGTCTCGGGGTGGCGGTCGTGCGGCTGCTCGGCGACCCGGACTCCACCCGGGCCTGGGCGCAAGGCGCCCAGGGTGAAGCCCAGACCGCCCGGCAACTCGAACGCCACCTAAGCGGCCGCGGCGTGATCGTGTTGCACGACCGGCGGATCCCTGGCCGCGGGAACATCGACCACCTCACCGTCGGGCCCGGTGGGATCACGGTGATCGACACCAAGAGCAGCCGCGGCCGGCTGCAGCTGCGAACCGTCGGCGGGATCCTCTCGCCCCGTCGCGAGCAGCTGCTGGTCAACCGTCGCGATCGCACCAGCCAGCTGGACGGCCTCGGGCGACAAATCGCCGCCGTCAAGCGAGTGCTGGCCAAAGCCAACCTTGACCAGGTGCAGGTCCTCGCCGCGCTCTGCTACCCGAACATCGACGGGCTACCCCGCCTCGGTCAGCTCCGGGCCCGCTCCGGCACGATCATCATCGACCACCCGCGCGGAGTCGCGAAACTCGCCCGCCGACCCGGACCGCTGAATCTGCAGCTGATTACGCAGGTCGCCGAGCAGCTCGCGCGGCGCCTGCCGCCAGCCTGAGCAGCGGACGGCGTTGCGGGCAGGACGCTTGGAGAAGTGGACAGCCACTGGAGGTCTGCCACACGCCGGTCTGGGCAGATCAAGCCGATGAGAGCCCCACCGGCCTGGCGGCCGGCGGTAGAGCAAGAGTCCGGTTCATCGGCTTGACAGCCGCCCGGCGTGCGGCCTGACCAGGGGCATGCCCACACTCTCCCCCAGCGACCTGATCAACAACCCAACCAGCACCGCGATCGCGACCGGCAGCGCGCTCGGCGCGTTTCTTGCCTCGCGTTCTTCACTGGCAACGACGAGCGGATGGAGCGCTACGCCGTCCGCGGCTCCGTGTTCGGCGGGCTGGCCGGCATCGCGGTCGAGATCGCCGGCCACATTACCCTGCTGAGCAGCCCCACCGGCGAGCTAGCATTCAGACGATGAGCACCGGCAAGCTGATGATCGCTGCGGTCACGCTCGGCGCGTCCGTGGGCGTGATAAGTGGCCTCAGCCACTGGTCACAATCGACCATCCAGACCGCAATCGCGCTGCTCACCGCGTTTGGCGTCGTCGCATTCATCTGGCTGCCCGACGTCGTACGCGACCGCCGGCACCGCCGGCACTGAAAACACCGCACCCGCTCCCGCGGGCGCACGCGTCGATGGTGGCGCTACACCCAAGACCGTGGCCTGACCCTCTACTGGGCCCAGCGGCTGGACGAGTTCACCAGCTGGCTCGCCAGCACCCAATAGCGGGCGGCGGGGAGATCAGTCTGACGGTGATGGCGGGCTGCGGAGCACCAACAGCACCGAGTACTCGAAGTGCAGCTCGGTCCACTGCTCTGGCGGCTTGAGCAGATGCGCCCGCTCGCGCAGCTGGGATCCGTTCTGCATCGCGTTGTAGGAGAGGTGCAGCTCGTCACCGTCGGCCATGTGCTCACCGAGAATCACCGCCAGGTTATCGACCAGCTCTTGCTGGCTGGCGCCGCGGACGAACCATACCCGCACGCCGAGATGCTCAGAGCCAACCGGCGCGTCGGGAAGCTGGGCGGGATCCCCTTCGCTCATCGCCCGCCCTTCCCGGTCAACGCCTGGGTGAACAACCGGCGGGTCTCTGAGACCACCGGCTGTAAGGAGCGCTCAGCCTGCCTGACGGCGCGGGCGACCTGGCCGCGATCCCCCAACGAGGGTGGGTGGACACCACGAAGGCCGAGCACGGCGATCGCCAACACCCCACACACCAACAACGGCGCGAGGATCCGCAACAGCCGCCAGGCGAGATACATCCGCAACATCAGCCCGCCCCTATCCGGCCCGCCGGCGACCGACGGGGACATATATGTGCTCGAGCTCCACGGCGATTTCGCGGGCTACCTCTGAAAGCTGTGCGAACGCGCGCGAAACGGCGCTGATTGCGACGCCCTCCATCGCCTCTCCGAGCGTCTGCACCGCCTGATCAAAGTTCTCCCACAGCTCCGGGGGCCCCGGGCGGTTTCCGCCCGGGCGCAGCTCATAGGAGAGGCGCATGCCCCGCGCGCCTGGCGCCGGGCGCCAGCTCAACCCCGAGGCCTCGGCGATGCGCAGCGCGGCCGCCTCCTGCTCGCTGGCGTCAGCGATCTTCAATACCCGGGCAGGAAACCCAGGGTCCGGGGGCGCCATGTCGCTGCTCTCAAGCGCATCACGCCAACGCTGATCGGCGATCCGCAGGTGCTGGAGCGCCTCCCGAGGATCGCTGAGCATCAGGACCGCTTCACCCCGGTGGTTTCGAGTAGCTGCACCTGCTCGGCGGGAAACGGCCGGCGATACCCCTCCCCGGCCCGCTGGCCAGCCGACTCGGCTGGCGTATGCTCGCCCTCAGGGGAAGGATGTGAGCTGAACGTCCGATCGACATCTGAACGGCGCACCCGCCACCGATTGCCGGTGCGCACCGCGGGCAACCGACCGCTCCTGATCCAGATACGCACCGTCTGGGGATTGACCTTCAGCTCCCTGGCCACTTCAAGCGCCGTCAGCCACGGATCCGCGTTGACCTGGGGGCTCTGAATGCTCGGATCGGACATAAAACTCCCGAACTGTTGGTTAGCGCGGTTTGACGATAGCGAGTGATATGGTACACAACTGCGATGTCGCCGCCTAGTACCCCGGACGAACAACAAGCCGCACGCGACGAGGTCGCCGCACGACGCAACCGACGCCGGCCGGGCAAACCAGACGCAGGCGCCCCCCCAAAACGTCAGAACCCGCCGTCCGGAGCCCAACCCGATGCCGAGAACGGAACGCCCGGGCCGGAGGTCTACACCCCCAAGGACGGCGTCAGCTCAAGAGTGATGCTGTCCGTCGAGGCCGCCGAGCAGCTCGTCGCCCGCGAACGCGAACAGCGCACCGCCCAGACCGACCCCTACTTCGAGAACCTCCGCTCACCAAAGAACAATGAGAGCACCCGGCAGGTCTCTGAGCCGGCCTCACCGGCTGGTTTGAGCAGCGAGGACAGCGGCGACGAGCTGGACCGATTCTTCCAGGCGCAAGCCAATGGGCTCCCCCAAGCCCACAGCACGCAATCGATCGCCGCCGGGAGCGCCGCCCTCCCCCCACCCCAAAGCCCTACGCGCCCCACCCGAGCCGAAGTCCTCGCACACGCGCGCGCGAGAGGAGATCGACCACGACCTCAAGACAGCACCGGGGAGCTCAAGGGCCCGATCAGCGCTGGACGGCTATCCGTCCGCGCCGGCGCCGCTCTCGGCCTCGCGGCCGCCGCGGTCCTCGCAGCCATGCTCGTGATCAACACGATGTCGCGCCCGAGCTCGCACAAGATCCTGCGAGCAACAAGCCCCACACAGCATTTTGACGCATATGCGTCAAACAAGACGGGTTCCTACCCAGCCCATCACGCAATCCCAGCGCGCGCGATCAAGCCACAAGCCGCCAAGCATCGAAGCATCCGCAGGCCGCGCCGCCACTCAGCCGCTACGCCCCTCGTCGCGGCGCACATCGCCAACACATCACCAGCAGTCACGGCCCCAAGCTACATCCACACCTACCGCTCCGCGCCGCAGGGGAGCGGCAACACCGGCACGACCAGCGGCCCGACGGCGGGCACCGCGTCCGGTCGCGGCACCTCGGGCGGCGGCGGGTCATCCTCGGCGCCGAGCGGCAGCGGCACCCGGAACTTCGGCCAGGGCGGGGCGCTCGGAGCCGGCACCAGCCCCAACGGATAAGAAGGAGACCGTCCAATGCCCCACAAGATCGCCACCTACCTCCGCCAGAACGCCATCGCGCTGCTTGCCCTGTTCGTCGCTCTCGGCGGGACCTCCTACGCCGCGTTCACCATCTCCGGCTCGCAGATCCGTAACCACTCGATCAACGCGGTGAAGCTGAACCGGCGGTCGATCAGCGGGTCGGTCAAGGCGTGGGTGAACGTGCAGGGAACCCCGCGCGGTCTCGTGGTGGCGGGCTCGAGCAGCCCGGTGCGTCTGGAGGCGAACACCGAGGGCGAGGACATCTTCTGGAGGAGGCAGCGCTTCAGCGCCAAGTGCGGGGCGCTGGTCACCCCTCAAATCGGCGGTGCGGTCGGACTAAGCGGCTACGTGACCAGTGCTCCTAGCCTCGAGGGGAGGAGCCCGCGCCTGAGCATCATCGGTCACGCGGCCAGTGGGCCGGATCGTCCGCAGCCGGTGTTCGTCGCGATCGTGTGCCCGTAGTTCAGTCATGGTGTTGATCGAGTCGGAGGTGGCAAAGCAATGAGACGGCTGTTGATCCTGAGTGGTGTGAGCCTGCTCGTGCTGTTGTCAGGCGGCAAGGTGGCCAGCGCCGGGACGTTGACCTTTGATCTCTGCGGTTCCCACGGCCGCAGCGCCGGGGATGGTCTCAGCTCGACGCAGAGCGGCAGCTTCACGGCGTCTGCGGCTTGTCCGATCCCCGGGGGCCTGCTCTTGCAGGCCGGGTCTGGCAACGGGCAGAGCGCCGGGTTCAAGGTGACCGCCCCGGCGGGGGTCGTGATCAACAACATCCACGTCGTCGGCGCCCACAACGAGGGGGTCGGCGGGAACAAGGGGGTGTGGGGGGAGTTCTACTGGAACGGCGGACCGGGACCGGCGGGGCGCAGCGGCCCGTTCGACAGCGGCTTCGGCAGCTACGGGTGCTGCTCGCAGGGCGGGTTGAACAGCCAGTCGATCGGGTGGTTCATCGCCTGCGCCCGGTCCTCGTGCCCGGGCGACAACTTCCTGAGCGTCGACGAGCTGCTGCTGAGCGCCGACGAGGAGCGCAGGCCGGACATCGCCCCGGTGGGCGGCGATAACCTCTGGTATCAGAACGGCTGGGTGCGGGGGACGTGGCCGGCGTCGATCCAGGCCGATGACCCGTCGGGGGTGTGCGACGCGCGCGTGTACTTCGGGAGCCTGCCGGCGCCGTTTGAGAGCCAAGCCTCGGGCCGCAACCTCCAGGTCTGGCATCAGTGCCCCGCCCAGAACGTCTCGGCGAGCATCGACACGTCGATGTCCCGCGGCAGCCAGGGGATGGGGGTCGGAACGATGCCGCTGACCCTGGCCGCGACCAACGCCGCGAACATGACCGCGAGCCCGTCGAAGACGGTGTATGTGGACAACAGCGCGCCGACGGTGAGCGTTTCTGGCCCGACCGACGCCTCGTCGGCCGCGGGCACGCAGACGGTGACGGCGACCGCCGCGGCGGGCCCTTCGGGCGTGTCGGGGATCTCCTGCTCGGTGGACGGCGGTCCCTACCAGGACCAAGCGGGGGCGAGCATGCAGGTCCCGGTCAGCGGCATCGGGACCCACACGGTGACGTGCGTCGCGCACAACAACGCCCGCGCGCACGACGGCACCCTGGGGTCCTCGACACCCGAGAGCACGACCCTCAAGATCGGCCAGCCGACGGTGATGGGGATCTCGTTCTCCAAGCTCGTCGGACTGCGCTGCCACCGCGTCCGGGAGCGGGTCACGACCCCGTCACGGTTCGTGACGGTCAAGCGCCACGGGAAGCCGGTGAGGATCAGAACCCGAGCCCGCAGCCGGGTGGTGCGTGTGATGCGCTGCCATCCCCGAACCGTGCGGCGGCGCACGGTGGTGTTCGTGACCGTGCGGCGTCACGGCCGCCCGGTGCGGGTCAAGCGCGTGCGGTTCGTGCGCGTCGCGGTGGCGCCCCACCTGGTGGGGCACAGCTCCAAGCGCGTGCCGTTCGGGCATGGGACGACGGTCAGCGGTTGGCTGGGGACCTCCTCGGGCACGGCATTGCCCGGTCAGCAGGTGCGGGTGCTGAGCGCCCCGGACAACGGCCTGGGCCACTTCGCTCAGGTGGCTGTGGTGAGCACCGCGGCGGACGGGAGCTGGAGCGCGCGGTTGCCGGCAGGACCCTCGCGGCTGCTCGAGGCGGCGTATGACGGCGGTCCGGATACGTTGGCGGGGGCTTCGGGTCAGGTGCACGTGGTTGTCCCGGCGCGGGTGAGGTTGCTGAGCGTCTCACCGCGGCGGGTCCCGTGGGGGGGAACGGTGCGTATCGTGGGCGAGCTGCAGGGCGGCTATCTCCCGCGGGGCGGGGTGGATGTGCGTTTGCGCTATGGCCACGGGCGGGCGCGTACGACCTACGGCGTGCAGACGCACGTGGGCGGGAACGGCAGGTTCGTGACCTCCTACACCTTCGGTCAGGGCGATCCCAGCTTCTACGTGACGTTCTGGTTTGCGATCGCTTCGCTGCCCTCAGGCAACTATCCCTACGCCCCGGCGGCCTCCGGGCGCAGATATGTGCTCGTGGGAGGGGATCCGCGGGTCCCTGCGCGCCGGCGGTCTCATCATCGGGCGGCGCATAGGCCAGCGGGTAAGCGGCATGCGAGCGCGCACAGGCACAAGCAGCGGAACCGCTAACGGCCACGGGCGCGCGCGTACGACCTACGGCGTGCAGACGCCACGTGGGCCGGGATCCCCGGCGCCGAGGCCTGAGCAACGTGTCGCGCAGATCCTCGACGCGCCGCCGGCGGGGCAGCTGCAACTGGTCGCCGCCGCCGGCGCCGGCCGGTGACCATTCACGTCCCGCCCCTGGTGCTGGCGGTGATCGCGCTCACGGCGGTCGCGGCGGTCGCCTGGCTGACCTGGCGCGCCTACGCGAACCGGGGTGGACGGGCTGAGGCCGGCGCCGAGCGGGTCAGCGAGCTGCTGGCCCGGGATCAAGACACTCGGAGGCGCTTTGACGCGGCGCTGGCCGCGTTCTCAGGACCACGGTCGCGGCTGGTCGCGCTGGCCACGAGGACCACCGCACTGGTCGGTGAGATGCGCGAGGCGCACGCGGCCGGGCTGATCCGCGTCGCACCGTCAGCTGGCGTGCCCGAGTCGGATTGGACGCCGCCGCTGGAGCTCAGACGAGGCAGCTCGCGGGTGCCGCCGGTAGCGGCCTGGCAGCCATTGGACCGGTCCTTTGAGCTGATCGCCGCCGTCCTTGATGACCGCGACTCCAGCCTGCTTGACATCGCCGACGCGCTGGAGCAGCTCGCTACCGCGGCCCAACAGCTCGCCGACGCGTTCCCTCGCGCGCGCTCCCTCTCGCAGCTGGCGGTCTGCACGTTCTGCGGCAAGCACGGCGATCAGCTGCGCACCATCATCGAAGGCCCCAGCGCCCTGATCTGCGACGAGTGCGTGGAGCTGTGCGTCGAGGTCCTCGAGGACCGTCTCGGCGAGGACTGGCGTATTGACTCCGCCGGCCCGTAGCAGCTCCTCGCGTCCCGCCGACGACGCCCCGCACGTTCCCAGCGCCAGGGATGCCGCGCCGGCCATCACAGTCGTCTGCGCAACCACCGAATCTCAGGGTCAGCTGGTTGCAGTCGACTCCTGAGATCGCTGCTGGCGAGCGACGCTGGTTTGCGTACTAAACGCTATGTAGCGATAGTCAGCGCTTAGCGAGCCGAGATATCGATGGTCTATGATAGTCTGCGATATCCGATGTTGCTCATCACAGCTCAAAGGGGTGTCTCAATGACCGCTCGTCTCGCCCGCCCTGCCGCGCTGGTGTCCGCGATCTCGCTCACCACCGCCCTCACCGTCCAGCTGGCTGCCTTGCGTGCAGCGGGCCTGAACGGGACGCCACCCCCTCATGCGGGCCAGTTCAAGGCGTTGATCAGCACGCTGACCAACAACTGGACATGGCTGATCGCTACCGGCATCAGCCTGGTGCTGGTGCTCGTGGTCGGGCTGTTGATCTTCGGATCCCAACGGGCTCCTGATCACCTGTTCCGGGTGATCGGCGGGGTGATGGCGCTGCTGGTCGTCGTCCCGGCAATCTTGGCCTAGGGCCTCCCGCAACTCCAGGAGTCATCACCGTGCGCGCGCGATCGATCATTGCTCGCTCCGCGGGGGTCTCCGTGCTTCTGGCGCTGCTCGTCGCGGCGCCGGCAGCTGCGGCCACTGGTCACGGCCCGCCGCTGATGTTCGCCGACTTTCTGGGGATCGGGCATCTGGCTGGCAGCGTGTTCGGCGGGATCGGCCACGCGGTGCTGGGGGCGTTCACGTGGACGTTTGAGCTGGCCAGTAAGTTCCTTTTGACCACGATCGGGGCCATCGTGAAACTGCTGATCCCCCGCTCGTGGGCTCAGGAGGGGGTGCAGATCATGCAGTGGATCGTGCAGATCCCCAACTATGCGGGGACGATCACCAACCCCACCGGCGGCCACGTCTACGGGTTCGCTGGGATCAACGCGCTGCGGGACCTGTTCACCTGGATCGGCGTTGGGCTGCTGCCGCTCACGCTGGTGTACGCCACCTCCCGGGCGATCGTCGGCCACGGCGATCACGTCGCGATCCCGCTCGTCCGCGTGCTCGGGTTCGCCGCCCTGCTGATCTCCTACCCGTACTGGTGGCAGCAGGGCGCGGCGGTGATCAACCAGATCACCCACATGGTGCTGTCGCTCTCCCCCGTGGTCACCGGCCTGCACAAGCTGATGCTGTACGCCGTCGACGGTGTCGTCTTGGGCGGCTGGCAGCTGATCGACCTCGCGCTGATGGCCGCGATCGCGGGCGAGCTGCTGGCGCTGATCTTCCTGAAGGTGGCGATCATCCTGCTCGGCGCGCTGCTCTACGCGACCGGGCCGCTGACGATCGGGCTGATCCCCACCGACGCCGGTCACGCCCTCGCGCGGGCGTGGGCCAGCGCGGTCGGCACGCTGCTGATGCTGCCGGTCGTGTGGGCGGCCGTGTTCGCCGTCGGCGCGCTGCTGATCAACGACGCCGGCACCGCCGGTCCGCTGATCGCCGGCTCGAGCACGATCGGCACCCTACTCGGCGGGGTGCTGCTCGCCGTCGCCGGCCTCGCCGCCCTGTGGGTATGCCTGCGCGCCGCCCGCGAAGCCGCGAACCTGCTGCGGATCCAGCTCGGGGGGCTGCTCGCGCTCGCGCACGGCCACAAGGGCTCAAGCACCGCCACGGGCAGCGGGACGGGAGCTGGCGGTAGCAATGCGGCGCGCTCGATCCGCGGCTTCGGAGGCCGAGTCGCTGAGGCTCGCAGCGCGGCGATGGGTGCGCTGGGGGCCAGCAGCCCGGCCGGTGCCCGCCTGGCTCGCGCCGGCGGCCTGGCCGGCGGCGTGGGACGCCGAGGCGCGCTGGGCACCGCCGCCGCCGCGGCGGGCGCGGGCCTCGGCGCGGGAGCACCCGCGGCGGCCGCCCTGATCGGCCGCTCGCGGGCTGGTGCGGTCGCGGTGCAAATGGCCCGCGCGGGCACCGCCAGCTGGCAGAACACCGCCAAGCCCAGCCACAACAGCAACGGCCTTCCCAGCAACCCCACTGGGGCTCCAGCGGCGCTAGCCGGCGCCGCGGCGGCGTCCACCCCAGCCGCCAAACCAGGCGGAAGCGGACCCTCGCCCCCGGCAGCGGGCGCGACGAGCAGCGTCCGTGGACCCGCCGCCAGCCCCGCGGTTCAGAGCGCGTCGCCGCGCGCGGGCAGCAGCCCCACACCCGTCGTGACGCCGTCAGGGACCCGTCCGGCCAGCTCCTCCCCGAACGGGTCCCCGGCGAGCGCCCCGCGCTCCCCGGCCGGGGCGCCGAAGGTGTCCGGCGGGACCACACCCCGCGGGCCGCGGCCACCAAAAACCACGCGAAAGAAGGGCTAGACGATGCACACCTTCCGGCGGCTGAACGATCCTGAGCGCTACTACGGCCTGTCCTGGCGCGGATGGCTGGCCGCCGGCGCCGGCGGCGGGCTCCTGTACCTCGCGGTGCGTGTCAGCCCGCTCGCGGTGCGCCCCACGATCACGATCACCGTGCTGCTGCTCGCCCTGGGCGGCGTGGTCCTGTACGGGCTCGCCGGCCAGGCGATCGGCCCCGGCCGCTACCTGATCGCCCTGCTCAAATATCAGCGGGCGCACAAGCAGCTGGACCCCCCTGAGCGCCCCGACAAGCAGGGGCTGGTGCTGGCCAGCGCCCCCGACCTCACCACGCCAATCATCGATCACAGCGACCCGATCGCCGACCTGCTCGAGGTCCATCAGCCATGAGCCGCCAGACCGGCTCGTTGGGGGAGCTGTTGCCGATCGCTGCGATCGAGCCGGACGGGTTGATCATCACCACCGACGGTCGGTACGTCAGGTTGATCGAGTGCGAGCGGGTTCCGAACACGATCACCGCCGACGAAGGCCGGCTGGCGATCATCGAACGGGCGTTCCGGGAGCTGTGCCGGACGGTACCCGACCGCCAATCACTAGTCATCCTCGCGCAAACCGATCCGATCCCGATCGACGAAGCGTTGGCCGAGGACCGCGCCCGCGTCGGGCAAGCCTGCGAGCAGGACACCCTCGCCGGCAACCTCGAGCTGGCGGTCGCCCGTCGCCGGCTACTCGCCGGGCTCACGCAAACCGTGGTCGCCGCCGCCGGCGCCGAGCAACCGGCCGTCGCCGCGCGCTGGTGGATCGCCGTCCCCTACGAGCCGGTCGCCGAGAGCCCCCGCGAGCAGCTGCACCAAGCCGCCGTCCGCGCCCGCGGCAAAACCACCTGGAGCACTCATCACGCCGCCGCCGTGCAGAGCCTAACCGTCGCCGGGCAGATCCAGGGGGCGCTCGCCGGCGCCGGAATCGAGACGCTGCTGCTCGACGGGATGCAAGCCCTGGCATTGCTGTGGGAGCGCCTTCACCCCGCCGCCACCGAGCTGCCCGACCTCAACCGGCTCGCCGAGATCCCGCAGGTAGCGCAAGCCACCACCCCCACCGACGCCGCCGCCGGGCGCCACCGCATCCTCCGCGCGCTGTGCGACGGCGCGCCGGCGGGCATCAACGCCGGCGCGAACCCCGGGCATCTACAGCATGCCGACGGGACCTTGGAGGAGATCCTGCACTTGGGGACCCCGCCGATGCACACCAGCCCCTGGTGGCTCGCGCATCTGCTCTCCTGCCCGCTGCCGACCACCCTGGCGGTGCACATCACATTGGGCAGCCGCGCCCGCGAGCAAGGCCGACAGCGCCGGCGCTGGAAGCGGCTGCGGGCCGCGGTCATCTACAAGGAACGCCGCGGCCAGCTCGTCGGCTCAGACGAGCACGAGGCCCTCGAGGAAGCCCAACAGGTCGACGTTGAGCTCTCCGGGGAGGTTGGCGCGACCGTCTACCAGGTCGGGATCTACTGCGCGATCCGTGACCCCCGCGGCGACGAGCGCGACTTTCAGCGCGTCGTGGCCGACACCGCCCGCGAGTTTCACGGGCTGACCAACGCCCGGGTGATCCGCGGCCGGCGGCTATGCCTGCCCGGGTTCACCGCCACGCTCCCGCTCGGCATCGACCCGCTACGCGCCCGGCGCAGCTACGCCCAACGGAACATCGCCCACTGCGTCCCCTTGACCTCAACCAGCTGCGGCTCCCCGTCGGGGCTGATCCTCGGGACCGCTGACCCCGGCGGGACCTTGGAGCGCGTTGACCCGTTCGACCCCCTGTACCCCAGGCGCGTGACGCTCGTCCTCGGACCGTCGGGCGGCGGCAAGACGGTACTGATGAACGTGCTGCTGATGCGCGCGATCGCGCAAGGAATGCGCGGCTGGATCATCGACCGCTCCTCCACCCCCGACGAGCAAGGCCACACCGCCGGTAGCGGCCACTACGACACGCTGCTCTCGCTGATTCCCGGCAGCCGACGGGTGCAGGTCGGCTCAGCGGCCGGCGAGGTGATCTGCCCCTGGGACGTCCACGACCCCGGCCAGGTACCCAGCGAGAAGAAAGAGTTCCTGCTCGCACTGCACGCCCTGTTGATCGGTCACGCCGAAGGTGCCGACCGCCGCCAACGGTCGCTGACCGCGGTCGAGGAAGGGCTGCTGTCCACCGCGATCGACGAGGTCTACGCGCACTGCGCGCACACGGGCGAGCGGCCGCGGGAAACGCTGCTGCTCGAGCAGCTGCTCACCCGCGCGCGGGACGGCGAGCTGGCTGGTGCTAACGCGGACGCCCTCCAGTCGCTGATCCTGCGCCTGGAGCCCTACTGCCAAGACGGGACGCTCGCGCACATCGCCGACCGGCCCACCACCGTCCCCGACAACGCGCCACTGACCTTGTTTGACCTCACGGGGCTCGCCGAGCGGCTGACGCCGGCGATGATGCTGGTGCTCGTCTCCCACATCGAGGGCAACGTCCAGCACACCCGCCGCGCCCGGGTCGCCGGCGAGCTGGCCGAGCAAGGCGCGTGGGCGGGCAAGCTGTTCCTCGTCGTCGAGGAAGGCTGGGCGCTGACCGCCTCACCGGCCGCGGGTGCGTGGCTAAACGAATACGCCCGACGCTCGCGGCACTACGCGCTGTGGCTGATCTTCATCAGCCAGCACTTCAAAGACCTCGCCAACGAACAAGGCCGCGCGCTACTGGCCAACAGCGTCCTGCAGCTGTGCCTGCAAAACGACCCCGACGACCTGGAGATCGGACGGGACACGATCGGGCTGACCAGCACCGACGTCGAGCAGATCACCACCCTCCCCAAACAAGAAGGCCTCTACTCGACCGTGTATGCCGTCTCGCGCCGCGGCCGCGGCGCCGTCCGGATCGCCTTGGCCGACCTCGAGTACTGGGTCGCCAGCTCAGACCCCGAAAACGACCAACCACGCCGCGCCCAAGCCCTACGCGACTGCGGCGGTGACCCGTGGCAGGCGCTGCGGTTGCTGTGCACCCCCGAATGGCACGAGAGCTACCGCGACCGACACGCCGCCTGATGAGCCAGCCACCCCACCCCTCCGCTCAGGCTCACCGCCAGCCACCCCGCAGCTCCCCTGCGGCCGAGCCCTCACGCAGGCATCGCAAGCTTCCCTGGCTGCTGGGTCCGGGCACGCTGATGGTGCTGCTGCTGCCGGTCGTGTTACTCGCCGCCGCCGGGAACCAGTGCAACTCCACCGGCGGCGCCACCACACCCGGTCTCGCCGGCGCGCCGGTGCCCCCAGGACACGGCGGCTGGCAGGAAACCGCCTACGGGCCGCCGTGGGACGCGATGAACGGATCCGGCCAGACCGCCTACGGCCCCGATCTCACCTCGGCGCCGCCAATGCTTGAGATCGCGATCGACCCGACCGTTCTTACCCCCCGCGGCTACTACCACGTATGGCCCAACCCGTTCTCCAGCCGCGG
>JAABUJ010001852.1_pt1 | contig 28776 bp, 26 predicted proteins | sample 5559131 | NCBI WGS metagenome assembly JAABUJ01 (sample SAMN10711875, study PRJNA513366) | rock metagenome | isolation source: Antarctica rocks | place: Antarctica: Victoria Land, Mt New Zealand nord | collected 2016-01-07
ATCGACCATCGACCATCGACCATCGACCATCGACCATCGACCATCGACCATCGACCATCGACCATCGACCATCGACCATCGACCATCGACCATCGACCATCGACCATCGACCATCGACTATCGACTATCGTGTGGCGCGCGCCAGCGAGCGTGGGGTTTGCGCGCGTCCACTGGCGTGCGCCGCGCGGTTCTCGATAAGGCGAAGGAGCAGATCGGCCAGGACCGCCAGTAGGCCGCTGGCGAGCGCACCCGCCCCGACCTCCGCCTGGGCCAATGGTAGGATCTTTTGGACCCCATCGCTCAAGATGTCGCCGAGGCCGCCCGCCGATATGTAAGTAGCGATCGTCGTCACGCCGATAACCGTGACGGTGGCGATGCGCAGGCCGGCCACGATAACCGGTAGGGCCAGCGGCAGCTCAACCCGCCAGAGGATCTGCAAGGGGTTCATACCCATGCCCCGCGCCGCTTCGACGATGGTTGGGTCGACATTGCGCAGACCGGTCACGATGTTACGTACCAGAATGAATTGGGCGTACACGACCAGCGCGATCACCGCGTTCGGGGCGCCAAGCCCGACGAAAGGGACGAGAATAGCGAAGAACGCCAGGCTGGGAATGGTGTAGGCGGCGCCGAGCAGCCCCAGGATGGGCGTGTACAAGACGGGAAAGCGCGAAATCAGGATGCCCAGCGGGACGGCGATGAGGAAGGCGATACCCAGCGCCGTCCCGCACAGCTGCATGTGCTGCACGAATAGGTGCGACACCGTGTCCTGGTGATCGGTGATGTACTGGATGACCTTACCGAAATAGTCGATCATGCGGGCCGCGCCTCGGCCTTCGCCGTTGCCTGCACGTCGTCCAGTGTCACCGTGCCGAGCGGTTGACCATTGTCGCCGACGACGGTCAGGCCATGCGCGCCGTCGCTGATCAGCATGGACAGGGCGACGCGCGCGCTCTCCTTGTGGTCGATGGTGTGCCCGTTCTCGTTCCCGTTCGACACGCCACTGGACGAACCGTTGAATGGGCGCATTATCTCCGCTATAGGGACGAGGCTGAGTTGGCGCAGTGTGTCACCGGCTCCGACCAGTTGGGCCACGAATGGATCGGCCGGCCGAGCCAAGATGGCGCGCGGGCTGCCGGCCTGCAGGATGCGCCCATCGCGCATGACCACGAGCAGATCGGCCAGACGTAGCGCTTCCTCCACGTCGTGCGTGACGAAGAGCACTGTCTTGTGGACCTGACTTTGTATGCGCAGCAACTCGTCTTGCAGGCGTGTGCGCGTGATGGCGTCGATGGCGCCGAAAGGCTCGTCCATTAGGAGGAGCGACGGATCGGCGGCCATAGCCCGCGCGATGCCGACGCGTTGCTGCTGGCCGCCGGAGAGCTGACGCGGTCGCCGCTTGCGGTACTCGGCGGGCGGCAGGCCGACCATGTCGAGCAGCGTGTTTACGCGCTCGCTGGTGCGCCGCTTATCCCAGTGCAACAGGCCGGGGACGACGGCGATGTTATCCTCCACGCTCATGTGGGGGAACAGCCCGATCTGCTGGATGACGTAGCCAATGTGACGGCGCAACTCCGTCTCGGAGACCGCGTGGATATCGGTCCCGTTGATCTGGATGTGCCCCGAGATCGGTTCGATGATACGGTTGACCATTTTGAGCAGCGTGGTCTTGCCGCAGCCGGAGGGGCCGAGGAGGACCACGAACTGGCCCTCCTCGACCGTCAGCGAGCAATCGTCGACCGCGGCGCGGCCTCCGTCACCGTACCGCTTGACGACATGCTCGAAGACGACAGCGCTCATGGCAAATCCCTCCTTAAACGCCGTCTACTTCAGGAGACCCTGCTGCTGCAGGAAGGTCTTGGCCAGGGCCTGCGGATCCTTGCCCTGCACGTCCGCCTGGTAGTTGAGCTGCAGGATGGCCGATTGCGTGATCTTGGGCGAGAGCTTGTTGAGCGTATCGGCGATCTTGGGGTACGCTTTCAGCGCGGCGTCGTTCACCACGGGGGCGATGTTGTCGGGCGACGCGTAGCCCTTGGGGTCGCTCAACGCGACGAGGTTATCGCCCTTGATCAGGGCGTCCGTCGTGAACGCCTCTGAGACATCGGCCTGACCCGAGGTCAGCTTGGCGTAGGCCGGATTGCCGACCGCGGCCACCTTGACCGTCTGCTTGAACGTGAAAGAGCCATAGACCTTGGCTACGCCCGCGGGGCCGTCGGCCCGGCCGAAGTACTCGGCGGCGGCGACGAGGCGCAACTGCGAGGCGTGCTTGACCATGTCGGCGATAGAGTGGAGGCCGTACTTCTTGGCGTTGGCCTGCGTCGTCGCGAAGCCCTGAGCGTCATTCATCGGCGCATAGGTGAGCCAGGTGAGCTTGTATTTTTGCTCATAGCCCGACTTCGCGGCGTTGAAATAGGCGTGCGCGTTGTGCGCGACTTTCGTCTGTTGCAGCACGACGTCGACGCCTGTGCCGGTGTACTCGGGGAAGATGTCAATGCCGTTGTTCCGCCCGCCGCGCTGCAGCGCAGGGGTCGCGGCGCTCGACGCCAGGTTCTTCTTGAGATCGGCGCTGACGGGGACGCCAGCGTGTTGGAGCGCCAGCACGTACATATAGGCGACGGTCTCGTTCTCGGAGAAGCCCTTAGCCCCGATCACGAGGGTTTGCTGGGCGGTGGGGACGGCGGCGCGCGCGTGCGGGACGGCCGGGAGGGCGACAACGGCGCCGAGGGAGATGGCTCCGGCGGCGGCCGCGGCGCGGGCCAAGATAGCGCGTCGGGTATGCGCTACGGGGGCGGACGACTGACTGTGTAGGTTATGATGTGCCATGATAACGTAGGTATCCTTTCGTATCAAAGTTGAGCGCGTGGCGGCGGTTGCCGCGACCCCCAGGTAGCCCGATCGGCCCGATCGGCCGTCGAGACTGTCATGAAGGCATACAGGATATCGAAGATGCGCATAGGTATAGCTCTCATCCTGCGACACCAAGCGGAGTGAGCGCGCGCTGCAGCCCGCCAAAGAGGACTTCGGCGAACAAGGCGAGCAGCGCGACGGGGATGGCTCCGGCGAATAACACGTTATTCTGCTGATCGGCGAGCCCTTGCACGATTAAATCTCCCAGACCACCTCCTCCGATATAAGTCGCCAGCGTAGCGCTGGCGATGCCCTCGAGCGCTCCCGTCCTCACTCCCGCGAGTACGACCGGGAGCGCCAGCGGAAATTCTATGCGCCAGAGCACCTGCCATCCGCTCATGCCCATGCCGCGCGCCGACTCGACCACGGCGGTGTCGACGCCCGCGAACCCCGCAGCGGTGTTCACCAAGATCGGTGGGCAGACCAAGATTGTCAGGGCGACGAGCGCGAGCTCGAACCCTGAGCGGAGGCCCTGGATCGCCGCCGTCGACAGCAGGAAAAGGATGGCGATGCTCGGAATAGCGCGCACCGTGCCGAACAGGTTGACCGCGCTAAAGGAGATGATGCGGTTACGCGACGCCAGAATGCCCAAAGGGACGCATATGGCCGTCCCAATAGCTAGCGCCAGCACACTATACGCGACCTGCGTATAGAAAGCGACGCTCCAATCGCCCCAATTCGTATGGAACGCATAATTCCAGGCCCCGACCAAATAACCCACCCAGCGTCTCCTCAGCGCGTCAAAAAAAACACGGCTATCGGTATGGTACCTAATTACGCCACACAAGGACAAAACAGCCACGCTACATAGAACTATTTGTCATACTGACGGGGCTGAAAGAAGCGGCCTTACTCTACTGGCGCAGGGCCTTGCCCAGCACCGGCGCCATCTCCTTGATCGCGGCGTCCCCGTCGTCGTCCTTGATGGCGTCGGTGATGCAGCCCTTGAGGTGGTCTTCCAGCACGATGAGGGCCACCTCGCGCTGTGGGTGTGCGGGCTGTCGTTGCGCGCGGCGGCGGCGTGGCGGGCGACAGGGCCGGGGGAGCTGTGGGTCAGGCGGAGGAGGTCGGCGGATCGGAGTGGTCGGCGGACGGGTCCGCCAGCATGCGACGAGCGTGGCTGGTGAGCGCCCGGGCCGCCGGGCTGATCGTCCCTTCGGACCTCCAGGCGAGGGCGAGACGCCCGCGTAGATGGGGGTGGGTGACGGTGATCGCGTGGAGCTCCGTCAGATGGGCGTTGGCGATGGATGCGGGCAGGATGGCCACGCCAAGCCCTTGGGCGGCGAGGTGTGCGAGGACGTCCGGGTTGCTGGCCTCGAAGGCGATGTGTGGGTGGACGCCCGCGGCGGCGCAGGCGTCGTCAAGGCAGGAGCGGAGGCCGGTCCCGCGGGGCAGGCTGATGAGGGCTCGCTCCTGGAGGGCGTCGCGGGTGATGGTCGTTCGTGCGGCCAGTGGGTCGCCATGGCTGACGGCGGCGACGAGTGGTTCGTCCGCGACCACCTGGGTCGCGATGCCTGCTGGCGGCGTGGCCGCCAGACCGACTAACGCCAGGTCGAGCCGCCCATCTTGCAGCTCCTCGATCAAACGGTCGGAGTTGGCTTCTGAGAGGGTGATCTCCACGGCGGGGTGGCTGTGGTGGAAGTCCGCCAGCAGGTTGGGCAGGTCGACGGATGCGCATGACGTGACCATCCCCACGGCGACGCGCCCGCGCATCAGCCCGGTGAGCTCGTCGACGGCCAGGCGGGCGCCGGCGACTGCGTCGAGCGCGGCGCGGGCATAGGGCAGCACAGCGGCGCCGACCGAGGTGAGACGAACCGTGCGCCCCGAGCGGTCCAGCAGAGTATGGCCGAGCTCGCGCTCAAGCCGGCGGATCTGGGCGCTCACGCCGGGTTGGGCGACGTGTACCTTCGCGGCCACCCCGGTGAAGGTCCCCTCCTCCGCCACGGCCACGAAGTACTCCAATTGTCGTAGTTCCATAACCAATGGTTCTAGCAGATAGACAAACTAGTTCTTGGACTTCTAGCCGATGGGGCCGTACGATGGATGTGTATGTGGAACAGATTCAGAAAGAGGGGCCGGCGATGACCGGTGGACGGGAACAGGTTGCGCGGCCCAGGGATCGACCTAATCGGCGATCCCGAGGAGCCATGGTGAGCGCGCCACGCGCGGACGCCGCCACGCGCGGTGCCTGGTTGACCCTCGCGGTGGTGTCGGCCGGTCTGTTCTTGGCCGTGGTGTCTACCACGGTCGTCAGCGTCGCGCTGCCGACGATCGGCCGTGAGCTGCACGCCAGCGCAACGGACCTCGAGTGGGTCGCCGACGCCTACGTGGTCGTGTATGCGAGCCTGCTGGTCGCCGGCGGGGTGATTGGCGACCGGCGCGGACGCAAGGGCTTGTTCATGCTCGGCGTCGCCATCTTCGGGCTCGGTTCGCTCATCACGGGCCTGGCGCCGTCGGTGGGCGTGCTGTTGGCCGGACGCGTGGTCCAGGGCCTCGGCCCGGCGCTGCTGGTACCGGGCAGCCTGACGATCATCAGAGCGGCGTTCGAGGAGCCCCGGCAGCGGGCCGCGGCGATCGGGCTGTGGTCGACGAGCTCTGGTCTCGCCCTGGCGGTGGGACCGCCGCTCGGCGGCGTCATCGTCGGCGCCGCCGGCTGGCGCTGGGTGTTCTTATGCAACGTCCCGCTTGCCGCCGCCCTGGTCCTCGCGGCCGCGCGCTTCGTCCCGCGCCTCGCACGGACCCCGGCGCGCGGCCGCTTCGACTGGCTCGGCGCGTTCCTGACAACGGCCGGAGTGGCGGCGCTCGCGTTCGCCGTCATCGAAGGGCCGGCCCGTGGTTGGGCGTCCCCGCTGGTGCTCGTCGCAGGCGCCGCCGGTGTCGCCGCGCTGGTCGGGTTCGTCGCGTGGGAACGCCGTCTGGCGGAGCCGCTGATCGACATCGCGCTGTTCTTGCGTCCCACGTTCACCGCGGCCAACGTCGCGGCGTTCGTCGTCTTCTTCGCGTTCGTCGGCGCGATCGTCTACTTCAGCGCATACTTCCAGCAAGTGCAGGGACACTCGCCTATCGAGGCCGGGCTCGACGTATCCGCGATCGGTGTCGCGTACGCGCTCGCCGCCGCGCTGTCTGGCCGCCTGGTCGGTCGCGTCGGCGAGCGCTGGCCGTTGCTCGCCGGGCTGATCATCAGCGGCGCGGCCACGCTCGGCCTGCTGCGGCTGGGGCCGGACACGGGCATCGGCTCGATCTGGTGGAACTTCGCGCTGCTCGGCGCCGGCATCGGGCTGTGCGGGACGCCGATGAGCACGATCGCGATGTCGGCGGTCGACGTGTCCCGCGCCGGCATGGCCTCGGCCGTCCTCAACGCGCTGCGCCAGATCGGCCAGGTCTTTGGCGTCGCGGTGCTCGGCGCGCTTGTGTACGCCCACTTGCCGGGCGGCAGCGCCGGCCAGCGGCTCGACCCGTCGCAGCGGTTGTTGTTTATCGACGGGCTGCACAACGCACTGTGGGTGTCGGGACTGGCGCTGTGCGCGGCGGCTGTCCTCGCCGCCCTCCTGTTCTGGCGCGAGGAGGCGCCTCGCTGAAGCACTCCAATTGTTGTAGTTCCATAACCAATGATTCTGGCAGATAGACGACCTAGCTATTGGACTTCTCGTTCCCGCGGACATATGCTGGAGTGGAGAACCCGGCGGCATACCTTGGTCGCTTGGGCGTTCGAAACGAAAGCGTCTATAGTCTTGAACAGGCAACTGGATCGACCGAGGACATCGTGAGTAAAACGGAGGACATCGTGAGTAAAAACGTCTCGGATTTCGCGAAGTTCATGAAGCAGCGCGAGGATGTCGCGCGAGCCTATGTGAGCGGCGACGCCGCCCCGCTCGGTCAGATCGTAGCCCGCACGTCGCCCGCAACTTTCTTCGGGCCGGGGGGAGGCTTCGAACAGGGTGCGGATCAAGTGTGGTCGACCCACGAACGAGGCGCCGGGCAATTCGAATCTGGCAGCGAGAGCCACTTCGAAATTCTCCACATGACGGCAAGCGACCACATCGCTTACTGGGTCGGCATTCAGCACGCAAGCGTTCGGATGCACGGGAAGGCTGACGTCATTCCGATGCGCTTGCGTGTCACCGAAGTGTTCCGCCGTGAAGGCGACGAGTGGAAGCTGATCCATCGGCACGCGGATACTTTGGCAGCGAAAGCTGACGACGCGAAGACGTAGCGCTCGCCTGCTGCCTCGACCGCCGTGCTTGCCAGTTCAATGGACCCCGTCATCTACGACGATAGCCCCACGGCCGACCACGTCCGCGCCGCCTACGACCCCGACGACCACCGGCGGCTCAGAGAACTCAAAGCCGTCTACGACCCGACCAACATGTTCCGCCTCAACCACAACATCCCGCCGGGCGCATAGAGCTATGGAACGCGGCCGCCGGTAGACCGGATATACTAGGATGAGAGGTGGGCGATATGGCTGTCGCGCAAAGCGTCCAAGAGCAGAGAATCATCCTTTACAATATCGGCTGGGATACGTACGAGCGCTTGCTTCGAGATCACGCTACGACGAGCGCGCCCAGGTTTACGTACGACCGGGGGACGCTCGAGATCATGAGCCCACTGCCGGAGCACGAGAGATTCAACCGCGCGATCCAATTGCTCGTGCCCATAGTCGTCGAGGAGATGGGCGGCGAGGTGTACAGCCTCGGCTCGACGACTTTCAACCGGGAAGACCTGCTGCGCGGCTTCGAGCCCGATTCGTGTTTCTATCTGCAAAACGCGGCGCGCGTGCGCGGTAAAGCCAGGATCGATCTGCATGTTGATCCAGCGCCCGACCTGGTGGTCGAGATCGACATCACCCATCCGTCGCTCGACAAGCTGCCCATCTACGCGCGGCTCGGCGTTCCCGAGGTCTGGCGCTATGACGGCGCACGGCTGGAGATACTGACGCTGGAGAACGACGGGTATACCGCGCGCTCGTCGAGTCGCGCGCTGCCCGCTGTGACGGCAGATGCGCTCATGGCGTTGCTGCCACGCAGCATGGGCGTCGGAGACATCGCCTGGATGCGGAGCGTGCGGGCGTGGGCGCGCACACTCCCCACCCCCGGCACACTATAATCAACTTCGTTCAAAAGCGCCTCGACCCTTTGGCGCATCGTTGTTATACTACACTGATTTCACGGCGACGCGTGTGGGGGCCCGACCTGTACGAAGGCTTCTCTCGTCGCGGCCCTTACGGCGGGAGGCGAAAAGTTATTCTATGGGTCGATCGTTCCGCTACGCGCTTGTCGCCGTCGTGCTCCTGATCGTGACCGAGTTGCTCTCGCTAGCGCTGGCCGTGCCCGCGAAGACGGTGACCCTATCGCCGGTGCTGTCATATCCGGCGCCCGACTGGATGCCCGGCCGCATCGAAACGCAGACCCGGCAGACGAACGGCGTGCGCCTGATCCAGGACTATGCCTCGACGGCTACCGGCGACACGGCGTCGGTGGAGACGCGCTGTGGCGCCGAACCGAAGGAGTTTCTTAAGTGGACGGGCCGGTTGGCCTACGAGGGCGCTGGCTACGAGCAGGTGAGCCGCGCCGTCGACCGGCTCACCGCGCCACAAGGGGCGCAAGTGAGCGATGCCATCATGCGTAACGCCAGCGGGCGCGTCGTGATTCTCTATGCGTACCTTGACCATTGGGGTATCCATGCGCAAACACTGGCGCTATGGCCGCGCGCCGTCGTTGATCTGCTCACGCGCCATGCTGGCCTCTACTGCGAGTCCGCTGTCGCTGTCCCCATCAAGCGGTCGCAACAGCAGGCCGTGGCCGAGGCGCGCGCGCTCGCGCGAGTATTCCTGACTCGTATCGATCGGTCCGTGAAAGGTTGACGCGCCCTGCCGCGACGCCCGTGGCAAGCCGGTGGCGGACATCGAAGGTCGGGCAAGGTGGAGTTGATGTCAACCGTCGGCGCACGGCCTCACCCGTCGCTACGACGCTACACGACGGAGCTGGCGCGGCATAGAGTGCGCGTCGTGCCGGGCGCGGCGGGGACCGTCTGGATCGGTTACGAGTCCGGGAGCATCAGACGTCTGCCCCTATTCCATGGCGCGCCGCCGGTTCGCGGAGAGATACGGCGGGCGCTCTGGTGCGGGCGGGCCACCGTAGCCGGCTATCTCCTCGCGCCCGACGCGCGCCATCCCGCCAATGGGTGGCTGTATATCTGTACGGATCGAGAGTATGCGCTGGCCCAGCGCCCGGCCGCCTTCCGGCGCGCGGTACGCCAGGGGTTGACGCATTGCCGGATAGCCCAGCTCACACCCGACGAACTCCTCGCGCATGGCTTTCCGGCCTTTCACGACACGCGCTGCCGTCATGGATTGAGTGACGGGACACTAGACGCATTTCGCGCACGTTTCAGCGCGCGGGCACGGGTGGCGGGGCACGTCTTCTACGGCGCCTGGGCGGGCGATCGACTCGCCGCGTTTCTATCTGTCACGGAGGTAGACGACTGGGCCGAGATCGAAGGCAGCTTCTCTGTTGACGCCCTCCGCCATCTGCGGCCCAACGACGCCTTGCTGTACACGATCCTCTCGTACTACATGCGCGAGCGGGCGTGCCGTGCCGTCCATTTCGGCTTGAGCTCCATCCAAGCGGCGACGAACGCCGTGGGGCTCCATGCGTTCAAGGTTAAGGTGGGGTTTGAGGCTCGGCCCGTCCACCGCGCCTTCGCGGTCCATCCGCTGCTGCGCCCGCTCGTCAACGGGCTGACATTGTGGGGGGTGCGGATGGCGCTGTTGCTCAGGCCGGGTGATCGACGTTTGAAGAAAGCCGGCGGGGTAGTGACGACAATGCTTGGGCTGTCGCCCGCGGTGGATGCGCGTGAAAGGGTCTGAAGAAAGACCAGGCGTACCGGCTATCTCTCCCCGACGGTGCGATAGACCCCGGCGATGGCGCGGGCGGTATTCTCCCACGAGAAGAGCGCGGCGCGCTCCAGCCCTCGCGCCGCCAGCCGCGTGCGCAGGTCGGTATTGTCGAGCGCCTCCGCCATCGCCCGCGCCAACGCCTCGATGTCCAACGGGTCCACCATCAGCCCGGCGTCGCCGACGACTTCGGGCAATGAGGATGTATTCGAGGTGACGACCGGGGTACCACAACTCATGGCCTCTAGGGGCGGTATTCCGAAGCCTTCGAAGAGCGACGGGTACACGAACAGATCGGCCGCGTTGTAGAGCGCGACCAGATCGTCATCGGGCACGTAGCCGGTGAAGACAAGCTCGCTTGCGTAGCCCGACACGCGCGCGGCGGCGAACGTGTCATCGAAGAGCCAGCCTTCGCGGCCCACTAGTACTAGCTTGTGGTCGATGGCGCCGGCGCGTCGCAGCCGTCCATAGGCCGCGATGAGCGTCTTGAGATTTTTGCGCGGCTGTAAGGCGCCGACGCATAGGATGAAGCGCGCGCCGGCGCCGTAGCGCGCACGGACCGCCGTGAGCCGCGCCTCGTCGTGGATGGGCTGGAACATCGGCGCGGCCGCGTTGGGCGCCACGACAATTTTCTCCGGTGACACGCGGTAGCGCCGCGCGATGTCTTGCTTGGAGAATTCCGAGACCGTGAGCACCGCCGCGGCCTGCCGCACCGCGAGTGGTATGGCGAGGCGATGCTGCAGCAGGGACTCGCGCGTGAAAAACCGCGGGTAATGTTCGTAGGCGAGGTCATGCACGCTGATGACGAGGCGCGCCGGACACACCGGCGGCACCCCCCATTGCACATGCGCGACATCGATGCGCTCACGCGCGAGGGCCAATGGGAACGTCACGGCAAGGCGGACAAGTCCATGACGTGGCCGCACCAGGACGCGCCGCATGTGGCGCGCACGGGGGATGAGGTCCTCGCGCAGCGGCGTACTATGAAACAGCGTGTAGTCTCCGTCAGGGTCGACCACGGCCAGCGCGTCGATAAGGTTGCGGAAGTGCGTCTCATCGCCACCGTGTTGGCTGCCTAGCGCGTTCGCGACGATGCCGACTTTCATAGCCGTCACAGCCACTATGGCGCCATGAGTATCGAGGTTATCATGCGCCTCCGCCTAATCGTCCTTCCGCGCGATCTCCTCCATACTGTAGCGTATCTTGTCCAGTAGAGCAGCGGAGGAGATGGGCGAGTACAAGCCGCGCGCGGTAATGGCCGACCCGCGCCGGGCCATGATGGCGTAGCCACTCTTCCGGTGGCAGCAGCCGGCGCGCCAGCACGCGCGACTTGGGCCACACATTCCCGCTCAACAGCAGATGGGACAGCATGCGTTGGGGAGAGTCGTACGCGTCGAAAACCGTCGGCGGTAGCTGGTGGGCCGCCTGCATGGCGTCGAGTAGGGGAATGATCTCGACATCGAGCGCCAGAATGCGGCGCCGCGGCCACATGCCTTCGTGCAGCCGCCGCCGCAATGGGTTTGGGCGCAGCGCATCCCGCGCCCGTGGTGGGGCCGCAGGGCCGAGCAGCGCCTCGGTGTAGCGCATCGCGTAGTAGGCGGCCGTGGCTACGCCAGCGCGCTGGGCCTGCCGCGCCACCTCGTCCCACGCGATGCGCTCACCCTCGGCGCGCAGCAGCAGCCAGAGGTCGTAGAACCATAGCAACCGCGTGTAGGCGTGACGCTGCAAGTGGGTGGCGAGGTGCAAGAAGGTGTCGCCCGGCGAGAGCACAGGGATGGTTCGGATGGTTCCCCCGCGCGGGCCGCGCACTGTCGCTAACTCAGCCCGCCGCCACACCAGCGCGTCGCCGGCACGGCGCAACCCCGTACTCAGGACGTCGGCGTGCGCCTCGATCAGGAGGCCATCGGCCGCCCGGTAGTATTGGCGGTCCTCCGGGTTCTGCACGGGGCTGAGCCGCGGGCGGCGCGCATGCGCCGCCTCCAGGAGGTGGTAGCCCATCGCCTCCAGCGCCTGCTCGGCGGCCGGCCAATCCGCGGGGTCGATCAGCAGGTCGAGGTCCGAGCGCGGACGTAGCGCCGGGGCGGGATAGAGTTGGGCTACCGCTAGCCCTTTGAGCACGATAACCGGCGCGCCGACCGCGCGTAGCGCGGGGAGGATCTCCGCCAACGCCGCGTCGAGCCGGACGGCTAGCGCGACCTGGCGCCGACGCTGTAGGCGCAGTTCGGCCACGATTGTTGGCGGTACGGAGCGGTCCGCCAGCACACCGCTGCTCTGTAGCGCCTCCAGCACGAGCGGCGTCACCCGATGCGCCAGCGCCTCGCGCGCGACGCGCGGCCAGTCGATTCCCGGCCGCCCGCAGAGCTCGCGGAGCGTATCCGCCGGCCCGCGCAGGCAGGTCAGGAGGATTGTCGCGGGCGCGGGAGCGTTGACTCCGCGCTGCATGGCTCCGGCCACTACGGCGCCTCGCTGTCCAGCCTAGTCGTGGCCGCCGGTTGGGGCTCCAGCCGTGGGATGATGGGGCGATCGGCGGCGCGCGGGCCACACAATAGGGCGGCTAGGAAGCCCGCGCCGTAGCCCAGGTGCAGTGTCCAGAACGAGGCCAGCAGGCCGGGCAGGTAACGCCACCCAACGCGGGCCGCGACGATTAGGCCGGCCCCTAGCGACGCCACGGCGTAGGCTCCCCACGCCGCGAGGGCCGGCGGATAGGCGGCCCTCATCCTTCGATCACTTCTGCTACCGCTAGAGCGAAGGAGGCGGGGAGTGAGCGCTCCGAGTAGGGCGGACGCGCTCAGGCTCGCGACGAGCGCCGCCGGCGCGAGATGGCGTGGGCGTAGGGCCTGCGGATGACGGCGCAGCACGCGTACCTTCCAGTAGCCGTACTGGTAGTATTGCCGCCACAGCGCGCGCAACGAGCCGCGGTTGGCATAGGTCGAGCGGATGTGCGGGTCGAGCCAGATGGACCCACCGGCCGTGAGGATGCGGTCGTTGAGTTCATCATCCTGGTTGCGCGCGAGTGATTCGTCGAAGAGCCCCACGCGCTCGAAGATGGCGCGCCGGAAGCAGCCCAGGTAGACTGTCTCGGCCGGGCCGCCGCGCTCGTCGTAGTGAAAGCGCGAGTCGCCGATGCCGAAGCGCGAGCCCGTGGCCAGGGCGATGCACGCTCCGATATAACCGTGGCCGCGCGGGCGCATCATTCCTCCTACGTTGTCGGCGCCGCTGTCACGTAGCGCCTCAATGCAACGCCGCAGGTAGTCCGGCGCGACGACGGTATGGCCATCCACGCGCGCGATGACCTCGCCGTGCGCGGCCTGGATGCCGATGTTGAGGGCGGTGGACGTCACGCCGCGCGGGTTGTCGAGCAGGCGTATACGCGTGCCCCCATCGGCGTCGGCGATTTCGCGCACGATGGCGCGGGTGCGGTCGCGCGACCGCCCGTCGACGACCAGCGCCTCTATACGCGTGGCGGGGTAATCTTGTTGGAGCACGGCCTCCAGGCAGGCGGCTATCGACGATTGCTCGTCGCGCGTCGGGATGACGACGCTCACAAAGGGTAGTGGCCCGGCAGCGCCCTTACCTGCCGTCCCGCGCCGCGCCGGCGGCTTAGCCGGTCTCTTCTTAGCGGCGGGAGAGAAACGTCCGGCCAACGCACCATCGACGACGGCGGCCACCCCGCCCGCGCGGCGTTCTAGGGCGAACCACTGCGTGACGCGGGCGCGCGCCGCCGCGCCCAGCGCGTCGCGGTCGGCCATAGCCTGCCTGATGGCCGTTGCTACGTCGGCCGGCGCCGCCGACACCGCGTAGACGCCTGCGTCGCCGACGACCTCGGGCAGCGCCCCCGCGCGCGTGACCACCGGCGCGCAGCCCGCGCTCATGGCCTCGGCTAGCGCCACTCCGAATCCTTCGTGAGCGGACGCCTGTACGTAAACCGCAGCCTGGCGGAAGACGGCGGCGAGCTCGGCGTCGGAGAGCCCACCTGTGAAGGTGACGTTCGGCGGCGCGATCTCACGCAGGCGCTCGATCGCGTCGTCCAGCCAGGCTCCAGCCAGCACGAAGCGCAGGTCAGGCAGCCACGCGGCGGCGCGTACGAACGGCTCCAGTCCTTTGCGCCGCAGGTTGACGCGATCGACGTTGCCTACCGTGAGCACAATAGCAGGCGCCTCCCCGTCCCCTACCGTCAGGGCGGGGGGGACGCCGGACGGAGCGATGCCGTGGTACACGACCGTCATTTTGTCGCGGGACGCGCCAGCCTCGCGCACGGCCTCGTCGCGTGTGAAGCGCGAGTTAGTGATCAGGTGGGTGGCCAGCCGTATCGTCGCGCGGACCACGTATTTCTTGAGGCCGCCGCGCTGGTGACCGTAGCCGGTTTCAGGTCTATTAGCCGTGTCGTACCCGCCAACGACGACGACCACGGGGCGCCCCCGTAGCCGCCCTAGTAGGGCCGGAACCAGGCTGTGCGCGCTGGCGAACCAACAAAAAAGGATATCAGAGCGCCCCACCGCCGGCCAGAGTCGCCACGGGGCGGTCCAGCGCCCGGCGACGGCCAGTTCCTCGACATCGTAGCGGGCGCGCAGCAGGTCGCGGTCGGCGCGCACGAAGGGCGTCAGCTTATTGTGGACGAACAGCACGCGCGGACGTGGTTTCATGCTACTCATCGCTCTGCAGCCGCCAAAGGTGCGCGTACGTTAAGAAGACATAGGCGCTGATCGTCAGCGCCCAGAACAAGCCGGCCGTGCCGTCGAGGAATCCGCGCATGACGATGTAGCGCGCCACGAACGCGCCGATGGGGCGGACGAGCAATTGGTGGGGACGGAAGCGTATACCATCCGCGTTCTTTTGTGCGGCCTCCCAGGCCGCGTAGCGCAATAAGAGGACGCGCGTGGTCTGTTCTACGTCGCGCTGCCCGAAGTGCAGGAGAGGGGCCGAGAAGACGCCGCACTCCCCTTGTAGGTCGACGTGGGCGTGGACCTGCCGCTCCCGGTAGCGTCCACGGTCGCGCCGGAACAGGCGCAGTTGATAGTCGGGATAATGGCCGCCATGGTGGATGGGCCGGCCAAAGACGTGGTTCAGGCGCGGGATGTTAAAACCGTCGTAGGGGCACGTCGGTGTCAGCGTACGCTCGATTTCCCGGCGCAGGGTGGGGGTGACGCGCTCGTCGGTGTCCACGATCAACACCCATGCGTGGCGCGCTTGCGGAATGGCCCAATTCTTCTGCGCCGCTGAGTTGACGTACTCGTGCTGGACGATGCGGTCGGTGTAGCGGCGCGCTATCTCCAGCGTTTCGTCGGTGCTATATGAGTCGCAGACGAGGATTTCGTCGGCCCAGGCCACGCTCTCCAGGCACGCCTCGATCACGTCGGCGCTATTGTAGCAAGGGATAAGCGCCGACACGGGGACTCGGCTCATCGCGCCATGTCTCCCTGTGGCGCCGCCGCCCTCCCCACGCCTGCCGTGGCGTGGACGAGACGGCTCCTTAAAGGGTGGGAGAGATGATGAGGGCGCGAACCGTGCGCCTGGTCGTCGACGATGTTGATCGCGGCGCAGGCGAAGCCGGCGATCAACCAGATCAGCGGCCCCGTTTCGGCGCGCCAAAAAAACATGTCGGTCGTCGCCTGCGCGAGGATAGCCGCGAGCGCCGCCAGCAACGCGAGCAGATAGGCGCGCAGCGGGCCAGGCGGCGCGCGCCGGTGGGCGCGCAGGAGATTCCAGAGCAGTGTGACCCAGATAGACAGGAACACGGCCAGGCCCGGCAATCCTACCTGCGTCGCCACGATCAGATAGTCGTCGTGCCAGAACGGCAGGTCGTTTTGGTCGAAAAGTGGGACAAGCACGTTGCCGTATAGGTAGTAGTTCGAGCCCCACCCCCCGCCAAGCAGTGGGTTAGCCCGCAATGCCGTCGTCGCCGTCTCCGTCAGACTGACGCGCGTGGCGATGGAGTGATCCGAGAAGGTCAGGCGGTTTTGCACCAATGGGAAGAAAAGGACGTAGGCCACGAGCCCTAGCACGGTGGTCGCGGCCAGCACGCGCCGCCCTCCGGCCGCGGCGATGACCAGTACGCCGATGGCGAGGGCCAGCCACGCGCCACGCGTGTAGGTCAGGTAGATGCCCACCAGCAAGGAGCCCGCGCAGCCGTAGAAGAGCAGGCGTGCGGACCAGCGGCGCGCCGCCATGCCCAACCCAAGGGCTAGGAAGAACACCACCATCATGTAGAACGCGAACTGGTTGATGAGGCCGGCGCCGCCGGAGGAGCGGTACACGATCTCACCGTCGGGCAGGGTCGTCGGGAGCACGTCGGAGCCCGTCTGCACGCTGTGTATGGAGGAGAGCACATTGGGCAGCGCCGCGAGTACCGTGGCGACGAGCAGGAGCCGCAGCATTGGCGGGGTGCGGATCACGTTGACGCAGAGGATCGCGATCGGAATCCACAGATAGAACCCCTTGAGTTCCGGCACGTAGTCCGTCCATGAGACGCCGCGCGCGGCGGCTACGATGAGGCCGGTCGCGCCGAACACGAGCCAGAGCCACAGCGGCCGGGCGATGACCAGCGGCCGCAAGCGCACGCGGCGCAGGATCTTGGTGTGCAGGAGGAGGACAAAGACACCCAGCAGTATAGTCAGATCGGCGGCGCTGACGACGAGGAACCCCGAGATCTGGAGTTGCATGCCAGTCCGCGAGGGCAGCACAGAGAGAATGCCCAGCAGGATGGGCAGCCCGACGCTGGACCGGCTCACCGCGAGGGCGATGAGCGTCAGCGCGCCGATCGCCGCGAAGAACAACTCGATGTAGAAGGTGGGACGGCTGCCCGCGGGCGCCGGGAGCAGCACGATCGCTTCGGCGGTCACGCCGACGGCGGCGCCGAGCGCCAGCGCTAGGGCGGTGAAGGTGAGTGTCCAGCGGTGGCCGCGCCACCAGAAGCTAGCCGAGACCATCGTCATGCTCAGCGCGCCCACGCGTCATCCGCCCACCCTCTGTCGCTACTGTTGTGGCCGCGCCATGCGCGGCCACGTTCCGGCGCAGTGTCTCTTCAAACGTTGCCATGATCCTCGGCCAGCTGTACTCCCGTTCGACCAGGGATCGGCCGGCCGCGCTCAGCCGGGCGGCTAGCGCCCTGTCATCCAGTATAGCGGCTATACATGTTGCGAACCGCTCCGGCGTGGCCCCCACAAGCGCATGGCGTCCGTCGTGGATAGCGAGGCCGCGGCGCCCCTGCGGTGTGGTCACGAGCGGCACGCCCATAGCGAGCGCCTCGAGCACTTTGAGCTTGGTTCCAGCGCCTAGCCGTAGCGGCGCCACCGCGACGCGCGCGCGGCGGTAGTAGGGCCGCACGTCTTCCACCCCCCCATACAGCGCGACCGTGTCGTCGCGCGCCACGGCTGTCCGTAGCCAAGCCGACGGACCCTTGCCGACGACGTCGAAGCGGGCGCCGGGCACGCGCGCGCGGACCAGTGGCCAGATGCGCTCCAGGAAGTAGCGCAGCGCGTCGTCGTTCGGCTCGTAGCCCAGCGCGCCAACGAAGAGCAGGCGTGCGGTCGTATCCGCGTCAGGCCCACGCGCCGGGCCGGCGGCTAGCGCGCTGTCGGCGGCATTGGTCGGATCGCGCGCCGCATCGTAGCCGCGACTGGGCGGCTGGAAATAGTCTGTGTCCACGCCACTGGGCACGAGGACGACAGGCGTCATAGGGCGCACATGCGGTAGCGCCAACCGTCGCTCCCGCGCGCTGACCACGCTGACAAGGTCGAATCGCCGCATGATGCGGCGCTCGTAGTGGCGCGCCTTGAACCAATCCAGCGTGACCTTGAGCTTGTAGGGGCGCCAGGGCGTCGCCGCGGCCTTGGCCTGGAAATAGACATCGTATAGGTCGTAGAGGCACAGCGCCCGGCGTACCATTGGCAGGCGCGGCGAGAGGGCGAGCTGACCACTCAACTGCGTGTCGCAGAGCAGCCAGTCGGCCCCATGCGTTGCGATCAGGGCGCCCACGCGCTCTGTTAGCTCGCGGGAACGGTAGCGTTGTAGCCATGCCGGCGGATACTGTAAGGCGTCGACGGCGGTAGCCAAGCGTGGCGCGGCTATGTGGCGGTCCGGGTGGGGGCCTTCATGGGGTGGCGCGAAGGTGAGGCTGCGCGCGAGAGCCTGGACGGGCGCGACGTGCTCATGCGGCGGCCGCTCGGCCTGCACGACGAGGTGTACGTCGTTGCGCACGGCGAGGCCGCGTAGGGTGTGCCAGACGCGGATGCTGCCGCCGTTGGCCGGCGGGTACGGAAAGAAGGGCACGACATAGATCAAGCGCAGCGGCGCCCCGCGCAGCGGCGCCCCTCTGTCCCTGGTCACTAGTCCCCCCCAGCCCCGGCATTCCGCCGCGCCCACATCAGCAGCGAGCCGCCGCGACGCCAGCGCCAGACGAAGTCGGTGTAGCCGACGGCGCGCAGGGCCAGCAGCAGGGCGGCCTTGAGGGCCGCTGTCCAACCACGCATGTGCGGGCTACGTCTTCGCGCGCTCACAGATATCGCTGTTTTCCCACGCCACTATCCTTGTCACGGGTCGTCACTGCCCGATTCTTGTTATATAATACCAAGAGGCATGCGACGGCCGTACACGGTTAGGGCATACGCCTGGTTTATCGCCTGGCGCGAGGACGTGATATGATGCAGCCTATGACCGAGAAGGCTGTATTGAATAGTACCAGTACCATGCGCGTTGGCTTCGATGTCTCCGACCTCCGCCCCGAACGGGCTGGGGTGTATACGTACGCCTCGCAACTGCTGCGGAACCTGGGCCGACTGGCCGACCCGCTCGAACTGATACTCTTGGAGGGTGACGGGCTGGGCCGGCGGCCGGCGCCGGTGTTGATCGGCGACGATGACACGGCGCTGGCGAGAGCCCCCTATGTAAGGATGCGCGCGCTGCCTGTCCTCGGCGCGATCGATGGTCCCTGGCGTCGCGGCTATCGCGGCCGCCGCCTGGCCTGGGCCATTGACCGCCGGCTGCTGCTCCCCCTGTGGCGACGGGCGTACCACTCTCCGCGCCTGGCCCCGTGGCTCATGCGAGGGGGAACGGGCGGCCGCCTCGACGTCTGCCACTGGTCCGATAGCGCTTTCCTGCGCCTACCCGGCGTCGCCCATGTGATGACCGTCCATGACACGATCGTGCTGCGGCAGCCTGAGTGGCAGCTACCCGACAGCGTGTATGCGCACACACACAAGCTGTACGCCATCGCCCGCTACGCCACGCGCATCATCGCCGACTCGGAGCATACGCGGCGCGACGTGATCGCGCTGCTCGGCGTGGCGCCGGAGCGTATCGACGTGGTTCCGCTGGCCGCCGGCCCTGAGTTCCACCCGCCCACCGACCCCGCTGAGGACCAGGCCGCACTGGCGCGCTACGGGCTGCGCGACGGCGACTACGTTTTATTCGTGGGCACGATCGAACCGCGCAAAAATTTGGTGCGGTTGGCGACGGCGTTTAAGGCTGCCGTGGAGCGGGAGCCACGGCTGACCACACGGTTGGTCCTGGCGGGTGGCTGGGGCTGGTTAACCGGTCCTATTGCCGAGGGCCTGGAGGCGCTGAACTTGGGCGCGCGGCTAGTGATGCCGGGGCGCGTGCCACCAGAGGATTTGCCCGCCTTGCTGCGTGGGGCGCGCGCCATGGCCTATGTCTCGCTCTACGAGGGCTTCGGGCTGCCCCCGCTCGAGGCCATGGCCTGCGGCACGCCGGTCGTCGCCTCGCATAACTCCTCGATCCCTGAGGTGGTCGGCGACGCCGGGCTGCTGGTCGACCCGTACGACGTGGGGGCGATCGCGGCGGCGTTGGGACGGCTGCTGACCGACGACGCGCGACGGGCGGAGGTAGCCGCGCGAGGCTCCGCCCGCGCGGCTACCTTCGCGTGGCACAGGACCGCCGCGCTCACCGTGCAGACCTACCGGCACGCTCTGGCCGCGCACGCCCCCCGCGTGCGTTAGCGCCCTGTCAGCCGTGCCGTCCTTGCCGCTCCTTGGCCGGCTGTTGCCCGGCGGTTGCTATACTGCTCGTCAGTGACCCCCTGCCTTCAGGCAGGGGACTCCTGGGGGCAATTAGTTGAAGCATGGATAAGTGAGGCGATGGTATGCGGTCATACTCCGGGGAGCGGGCAATAGGAGAAGATCCGGTGCGCGGTATCTACTGCCTGGCCAATGACAAAGTCCTCGACTGGGTGATCGCCCTCTGTCAGAGCCTCCGCGTCCATGAGCCGATGCTTCCGCTCATCATCATCCCTTTCGACGAGCGCCTCGATCGCTTGTCGCGCCTCGCGGAGCACTACCGATTCATGATCCTGCGGGATCCATCGCTCGAGCGCCTCGACCGCATCGGCGCGCTATTCTACCCGGACAGTCCGCTGGATATGCATGCGTTCCGCAAATTCGCCGCGTTCTGGGGGCCGTTCGACCAGTTCGTTTTCCTCGACTCGGACATCGTGGCGTTGAGCGCGCTGAGCGAGGTCATGCCCGCCTGCGCCGGCTATGACCTCGTGCATCTCGACTTCGACATGGAGCGGGTCTATGAGCACGGCCCATTCCGCGAGGAAATGGTGCGGGTCTATGGCGCGCGCGGCATCAATACCGGCGTTTTCGTGGCCCGGCGCGGCGCCCTGACGCTCGACACCATTGAGCGGCTGGCCACCGATGCGCTGGCCGTCAAGGACAATTTCGTGCCCCTGGCCGAACAGCCGTTCATGAATTATTGCCTCGACAAGACAGGTCTGCGCATGGCGTGGCTGGCCGACATCGTCCCTGATGTGGCGGGGTTCGTGTGGGCGGCCCAGACGCCTATACGGCGCGGGCACGGTATCTATCGCCTCCACGCGGCCACGCGGCCGCCCTCTGCTTGGCCGCGCATGCCGTTGCTGCACTGGGCGGGCTATCGGTGCAACTGGCGCATACCGAATAAAGCCATCCATCTGCGCTACCGGCTCGGCGCGTGCCAGACGGCGCGCGAACGCCTGGTGTATCTGTGGCGCTTCTTCGAGATTGAGCGGTTGTCCCATGCAGGCGGCGCGCTCCACCGCCTTCGGCGCTACCTGTCCCGATCGCCTGCCAGCGGCGACTCGTCAGGAGCGATCGTGTGACGCCCGAGGAGATACGCGCTATCATTCGAGAGATGCCCGATGACCTGAGAGACGGGGCGCCGCGCCCTTTGAACGTCGTTCTCTTCTCCGCCAGCTATCCCCCGCGTGTCGGAGGCCTGGAGACGGCCGTGGCGCGGCTCGCTCGGGAGCTCCGCCACTCCGGCCACCATGTGACCGTGGTGACGAATCGCTATCCGCGCTCGCTGGCGCGGTCCGAACTGGTCGGCGGGATACTTGTGCGTCGTATGCTCTTTCCAGACCTTTTCATCCCGCGGTCCGCGTGGCGCGGCGGCGCCAGACGCGCGGCCGCGCTGCTCGTACCACTACCACTGGCCCCGTTCGCACTGCTACGGCTGTGGCTGCTGCTGCGCACGCTGCGTCCGCACGTCGTGAACGTGCACTATCTTTCCGCGCCCTCCCTCTACATCGCCCTGCTGTCGTCACTGCGCCTGCTGCGCACGCGCGTCGTGGTGTCCTGCCACGGGTCTGATCTGATGACGGCGCCCGCCCCCACCGGGTCGCTGGCGGCCTCACGCTGGGTATTGTCGCATGCGCATGCGGTCACCACCTGCTCGGTGGACCTAATGAGCTATGTGGATAGGGTGGCGGCGCCCACGCGTGGTCAAGCGCGAATGGTGGTCTACAACGGTGTCGACGCCGACGAGTTCGCCGGCATTGCCCCGTTCGCGCACCCGCGCCCCTATATCCTGAGCGCCGGACGTCTGGTCGAGACAAAGGGGGGGCGCATTTTAATCGAGGCCTTCGCGTTGGCGCGCGCGCGCGGCGTCGATTGTGACCTCATCATCGCGGGCGGCGGCCCCGAGGAGAAACGCCTGCGCGGACTGGCCGCCGACCTCGACATCGCCTCCCACGTCCACTTCGCCGGCGCGGTCGGTCGCGCGCGCCTGGGCGCGCTGTACCAGGGGTGCGCCCTGTTCGTGTTTCCCTCGATCCAAGAGGCGTTTGGTCTTGTCGCGCTGGAGGCGATGACCTGTTCGCGCGCGGTGGTCGCGACGCGGGTCGGCGGCATCCCGGAGACGGTGGTAGATGGGGCAACAGGGCTGCTGGCGCGTGTGGCCGACCCGGTCGACCTGGCCGCTAAGCTCGTCGCCCTGCTGAACGACCCCGCGCGCGCGGCGGCGATGGGCCGGCGCGGTCGGGCGCGCGCGGTCGCGGAGTTTACCTGGCAGCGCGTCGCGGCCCGCTACCTGGCCGCCTATGGGCTCACGTCCATAGAGCGGGGATCTGAGCGGCCGATCGATGGATCTAGGACGGGAGTAGGAGGTAGGGGGCGGGGCGCTCCCCGTCGATACAACAACACCCACGACGGCGGGCTCGACAGGCTACTAGGTAAACAGGCTGTCCCGATCCTGATGTACCACCAGGTCGTGCCGGCCACCGCGACGGGAGTAGGGAGGGGCCTGCGCGTCGCACCCGAGGCTTTCGACGCGCAGATGCGGCTGCTGCGCCGGTTGGGCTGGCGTACCCTCCGCCTGGCCGATCTCGTCGGTTTGCTGGAGGGCGGCCTCGTCTTGCCGCGCCGCCGCTTTGTGCTCACCTTTGACGACGCGTTCCTGGGTGTACTGGAGCACGCGGCCCCAATTCTCGCGGACCTCGGCTTCGCCGCCACTGTCTTCGCGCCTAGCGGCCTCGTTGGCAGCTGCCGCGCCTTGGATGGTGGTCCGGACCACGAGGAAAAGCGATTGATGAGTTGGGGCGACTTGAGGGCGTGGCGCGCCGGAGGTCACGACATCGGAGCGCACACGCGTACCCATCCTCACCTGCCGCGCCTCGACGCAGTCGCGTGCGCGGAGGAGCTTATGGGCGCGCGTACGGACATTGCCACCGCGCTCGGTGAGGCGCCGTCGCTCTTCGCATATCCGTACGGTGACTGGACGCAGGCGGTGGCCGCGGCCGTCCAGGGCTGTGGCTACACGGCGGCCTGTACGACGCGCTTCGGGCGCGTGACTGTCGCCGCCCATCGTTTCGCCCTGCCGCGTATCTCGGTGGGCGCGGACCTGGACCTGCCCCACTTTGCCTATCGCCTCGCGCGGGCCGACCATATTGCCGCCGTTCTACGCGCGCCACGAGCGGCGGCGGCGCGATGAGGATCGCGCTGGCGCACGCGCATATGTTCCGTTTCGCGCGCGGCGTCGAGCGGTATATCGTGGCGCTGGCCAGCGCGTTCGCGCGCGCCGGCGTCGAGGCAACGATTGTGACCCTGCGGCCGCCGATCGCCGCGCCGGATCTCCCCGCGCCCGTGCGCTACCCCGACCTGGACCCGCGCGTGCGCGTGCATACATTGCCGGACCCGCGCTACTACACGGCCGTCACGTCGATCCCCTTCTATCTGGCCGACTTCGCGCGTCGTGGCGGCTACGACCACATCCTGATCCACTTTGGCCTCAACGGCGAGGGGCTGGCCGCGCGGCTCGTCGCCGCCCTGTCCGGCGGCCGCACACGCTACAGCATCGTGTTCCATTTCCCCTACGAGGCCTCGCCGGGGCGCTTCCGCGAGTTTCGGCGCTACGGTCTGCTCGGCCATGCCACGCACCGCATCGCCGTCAGTTCCTACATCGCGGCCTCCCTACGTGATCACCTCGGCGCCTCCTGCACGGTGATACCGTCGGGCGTCGATGCGCGCCACTTCCACCTCGACCCGGCGCGACGTGACACGACGCGCGCCGCTCTCGGTATTGCCCCTCACGAGCGGGTGCTTCTGAGCGTCGGCGCCCTGGAGCCGCGCAAGGGCATGGACCGCCTACTCGCGGCGCTCGCGCCGGAGGATGGGGGCGCGCCGCCCGCGCCGGCCGACCGGTTTGTCGTGGTAGGCGACGGGACGGAGGCGCCCTCGCTACGCGCGCGGGCCGCGGCGCTCGGACTGGACGATCGCGTCATCTGGGTCGCGCGGACGGTCGATATGCCGGCCCTCTATAATGCCGCCGACCTCTTCGCTCTGCTCTCCAACCACGAGGCTTTCGGGCTCGTCGCGCTCGAAGCCATGGCGTGTGGGCTCCCCGTTGTCGTTTCGGACGGCAGCGCCTTCCCCGAGTTCGTCACGCCGGACGTTGGCTTGCTGGTCGACCCGGCCGATGGCGCCGCGGTACGTCGCGCTTTGAACCTCCTGCTCGGTGACGCCGCGCTCCGCGCACGCATGGGGAGCGCGGGGCGCCGCCGCGTCGAGGCGGCCTACACCTGGGACCGCGTCGCACGGGATGTGCTTGCCCTAGTGAGCTAGGCGACGAACCTATACCCGTGGTCGCGGGCGGGCGACTATGAGGGCGGCACACGCACGGAGGCTAAAGAAGAGATGAACGATGATGATCCCCACGGGCGGATCGATGCAAGCCCTCCTCTTAGCGTGCTGATCGCCACGCGCGACCGCGCCGTGTTGCTTGACCGTACCTTGCATAGCCTGCTTTACGGAGTGGAGGAGCGGCCCGACGAGATCGTGGTTGTCGACGGTGGCCGCGACGCGACACCGCGGGTCGTGGCGTGCTACGCGGCGATGGGCGCTCCGATCCGCCGAGTCGCCGTTTCTAATCGGGGCGTTTCCCACGCGCGCAACCAGGGCTTCCCTTTTTGTACAGGCTGGCTCGTCGCGACAGTCGACGATGATGTGATGGTGGCGCCGGACTGGGCACGGCGGGTCAAGGCGGCTCACGCCGCCTATCCCCATGCGGGCGGAATCGGCGGCCACACGCTCAATGAGTTTCCCCACGTCGCGGCGGCCCGCTTCGAGCAGGCGCGCTCGTTCGAGGTGTACGGCGCGGGCCACGTACGGCCGGTGCGCACCGTAGCAGGCGTCAACGTATCCTACAAGCGCGCGGTGATGGAGCGCGCCGGCCTCTTTGACGAGCGCCTTACGTCGGGTGAGGACGTCGACTACAACTGGCGGGTCGCCCACGCCGGGTATGCCATCCTATACGATCCCTCTATCGTGCTGACCCACCATAATCGCACCTCGGCGCGCGGCGTGCTACGCCAGCAGTTCTGGTATGGCCGCGGCTACCGGGCGACACGCCGCAAATGGCCCGACTTGCCATCGGGGCCGCCACGCGGTTTGTGGGGCTGGAAGAACTGGGTCAAGATAGTCCTGTTCGCGGCCGACCCGCTCTATCAGGCGTGGCTCTTTGGCCGGCGTGCCGGCACGCCTCGTGATTGCCTGCTCTTCGCCGCCTTGGCCTTCCTCTCTGACCTGTATTGGCAAGCCGGTTTCCTCTACGAAGCGCTGCGGCCATGGCGCGCGCGAGGATGATACGCGCAGGTGCTGTGTACGCGCTTGTGCTATGGTAGGTTTAAGGAGCAACCCTGGCGGCGTGAAGTGATTGTAGTACAGTGACACATAGATCAATAGACCCTTCGGACGCCGCGCGGTCCGCGGCAGCCCATGAGGCCGCGCCGAAACCGTTCGCGAACGGCGCCGAGCCACATGCTCTACCCGGCAACGGTGTACCGCGGCATGATGTCGCGCCCGCGCAATGGGCTCCAGTAGATGCGCCTCTTGGCGGCGGATGGCGCATGGACGTGCGGCCGGCCATCATACGGGGGCGCAAGGCAAGCTTTCACGTCACGCTCCTCAATCAGACGTTGGCTCCCGCCGCCATCGCGCTCCTGGCGCGCGATGTCGAGGACACTCTGGACATCCGGATCGAGCCCGCAGGACCCGTCATCGTACCCTCTGGGTGCGAGAGCTTGGTCACGGTGCGGGTTGCCCCACGCGCGGGAGCCGCCGGCAATACCATCCACTCCTACCTTTTGGAGTTGCACGGAGTGCAGCTGGGGTGCGAGATGGACATCGATCCTTCCTTGCTGGTGCAGGCGCGGTTCACCTACGCTCCGCGCTCCGCGCCGTCATGGGCGCCGCGTTGGCCGCTTCGTGTGCTGGCGCCGGCGGGCGTCGTGTTGTTCGCCGTCCTCTTAGTGGCGGCGGTCACCGGGGCGCGCGCGCTCAAAGACGCCGCACGAGGCTCGATGAACGCGCCGGCTGCCGTGTCGACGGTATCCACAGCGGGTGGGAGTGCGCGGGAGCCGTCTATCGCGGCGTTTGAAGCGCTGCCAATACGGAGCGGGCGATCCTCCGGTTACGAGTATAACCTCATATGGGCGACGAGCAACGCGACACGCGTGCTGCTGAACGGCCAGGCGGCGCCGGCGGACGGCAGCCGCCTGGCCCCCCCGTTGGGGTACTCTAAGCTCTATGTGCTCGCGGCTATCAATGGGAGGAAGCTCATCGAGCGGCAAGTGATCGTGCCAGCCGCCCTGCCGCCGCGGCCGCCCGCGGGCGCTTCGCAGGCGCCTACGGGTACGCCGCCTGCCCTGCCTAGCGAGGCGCCCTATATGGGCTTGCCCGCGTCTCTGCTGATTACCACGACCGCCCCACCGACGGCGCCCGTTGCTCCCCCACCGACGGCGCCCGTTGCTCCCCCACCGACGGCGCCCGTTGCTCCCCCACCGACGGCAACGACGCGCCCCACGGCGACGGTGGGCGCTCACCTTACCGCCACCGAGGCCGGGGGCGTCGTAGCGTCCGATATCCTGGTGAATCCCCTCGTCATACAGTTTCCAACGGGGGCGACGGGGGGCCAAACGCAGACGGTCCACCTCGTCAACCTTGGCCCTAGCCCGTTGACCATCACCACTGTGACTATTATTGGGGCCGGCGCGGACACTTTCCACACCACCGACACATGTCACGGCCGCGCGATCAGCGCGGCTAACGGCTGCGCCATTACTATCACGTTGGCGCCCACTGGCGGGCCTGGACAACGCGATGCCACCCTCCTCATTGCCGATACGGGCGCGCACAGCCCTTACAGGGCGCCCATCCACGCAAGGGAGGCATCGTGAAGGACACCGATTCATCCGCACGGCTAAAGCCGTGGGCTTTTTCTGTGAGGTTCTGTAAACGACACGACAAAGGAGATAGGTATGATGAGCATGGACGAGCGGAGCGGCAATCATCGCGTTGTAGTGCGCTTGACCGCGCGTCCCTAACACTGATACCCTCTTAATCATGAGCAGCATGTCACCAAGCCGGCCCGCGCCTAATGCCTGCGCGAGAACGATGGAGTTTTTTGTCGACATGAGCCCCTCCGCCGCGTAAGCCCGGCGCACTCGCTTACGCGGCGGAGGTCCAGCGCCCTCGACAGCCAGCTGCCCACGCATGGGTTGGCCTCTATCAGGCCATGCCCCCGTGGGTCGTACCTCTTGCACCGTCGAATGCTGCTCTCCCCGTCCTCGATCCTCTCGCTGACCCTGGTCAAGACCGAGTTCCAGGAAGAGCGGCCGGCGTCGGCGGCGGATCTGCGCGCCGAGATCGTGGAGGGGGTAGCGTGGCTGTGGCGACAACACCTGATGCGCTTCATCGCCTTCCTCACCGGTGGGCTCATCCTGTCCAGCATCGGCTACGCCCTGATCATCATTGTGCTGGCGCAGCGTGAGCACGCCGCGCCGCTCGCCATCGGCCTCATCCTGGCCAGCAGCGGGATCGGCACGGTCGTGGGCTCGTTTATCGCCGTCCCGTTGCAGCGCCGCTACGGCGTTGGCCCGACGCTGATCCTGGCGACGTGGGCGTGGGCGTTGACGTGGCCACTCTACGCCGTCGCGCCGAACGGCTTCGTGCTGGGCGTGGCCAACGCGATCGGCTTCGTCACGGCCACGCTCTACATGACGGTGCAATACACCTATCGGCTGGCGCTGATCCCCGACGCGCTGCAGGGGCGGGTCAACGGTGTTTTCCGCCTCATCTCGTTCGGCAGCCCGCCGCTCGGGTTAGCCCTGACCGGCCTGCTGTTGCAGACGCTCGGCCCTAATCCCACGATTTGGCTGCTCTTCGCGCCGCAGCTTCTGCTCGCCATCGCCGCGACGGCGCATAAGGGATTGCGCCGAGTAGTGTGACGGGCGCAAGGGCAATCTCAACGTAGGCTGACCAGGGCAAGGATGCCGAAGCCCAAAATGATGGCGCCCGATACGCGGTTGACCCAGCGCAGGCCGCGCGGGGTGACGCGCGCGCGCAGCGCCGTGACGACAGTGGTCAGGATGACCCACCAGGAGGCGGAGCCGGCGAACACACCGAGGACGAGCAACGCCGCCGTTTTATACCCGCCGCCTGTCGCCGCGCCGAGTCCGGCGAAGATGGCCGCGAACGATAGGATGGTGAGCGGGTTGGTGAGCGTCAGGGCCAGGGCCGAGACGTAGGCGCGAGGTAGGTTCGAGGCGGGCGCGTTGGCCGCCCGCTCGGCGGGCGCGGCCAGCAGAGTTCTGAGGCCCAGGTAGCAGAGGAAGCCGCCGCCGATGAGCCGGAGCCAGACCTGGACGCCGAGCAGCGCGCCGGAGACCACGGTCAGGCCGAATCCGGCCACGGCGCCGTAACAGCCATCGGCGGTGGCGACACCAAGGCCGGTCGCCAGTCCGGCGAGGCGTCCGTCAGCGAGCGTGCGCCGGATGCACAGGATGGCCATCGGGCCGAGCGTGGCGGCGACGGAGAGTCCGATCAGGAAGCCGCGGATGAACAATGTCGCAGACATGCGAGCCTCTAACACATAGAAAGACCGCCAGATTGCGGTGGATCTGACGGTCGATAGCGGAGACAAAAGGCACCTGGAACCTTAGCCGATGGAACCCCGCCACGATGGGCGCCGCTGGCGCTGCCCCTGGATCACGCGTCCTACGGCCACAAGCCCCCGTCGCCACCACGGGCCGGTCGTGCCGAGCTGTGGACCTGCGCCCCGTTCCTGCTCGTCGATGATCGTATTAACCTGTGGTGCTAGTGGCATGATGTCACAAGCTAAATCGAGCGATAGAGCGATGGGTGCGGCCATGCTCATCGAGAGTGAGGCCATCCCATTGCACGAGGATATTGAACAAGGCCACGGTG